>Ga0209092_10002682_pt1 | contig 16151 bp, 14 predicted proteins | sample FraStrMetagenome_FD_187446 | JGI IMG/M metagenome (GOLD analysis project Ga0209092, IMG submission 187446) | Marine eukaryotic phytoplankton communities from Arctic Ocean - Fram Strait ARC3M Metagenome (SPAdes) (version 2) | ecosystem: Environmental > Aquatic > Marine > Oceanic | place: Fram...
AAAAGGAAGTAAACTAAATAATACCGACACAGCTAAAAAAATCAAAGGAACACCAATAAAATGAGTATTAATATTTTTTTGGTTTAAATGCACACTCTTATAGCGGGCTAAATGTTCTTCAATAGTTTTCATATACGACTCTTATTATTTATATCATTTTATGTACTATTTAATGAGTATTATTTTATTAATTATTTTGTTGATTTTTGTGCCAATCATAACCCGTTGGATGTTGAAAAATCCGTAAATCAAATTTTGGAGCAATGGCAAACAAGTGATCGAAAATATCCGCTTGTATTACCTCATAATCTACCCAATTTGTTGTGTTAGCAAAACAATACACTTCTAAAGGTAGGCCATTTTCTGTTGCCGCTAACTGTCTTACCATATAGGTTAAGTCACTCCGAATATGCTTATTGTGTAATAAGTAATTAGTCACATACGCGCGAAAGGTACCAACATTGGTTAATTGCCGAGTATTTAATGAATTCAATGCTTGTGCTTTATTTGCATCACTCTGCTGTTCGTCAATAGTGTCTATTTGTTGTTGCTTTTCATTGAGATAACTTTGTAACAAATGCGCATTGGTAAGATTTTTAATTTGTGCTGTACTGTAAAAATCTATACTAGCAATATCAATAATAAGTGTTCTTTTAATACGTCTAGCACCTGTATGGTACATATTACGCCAGTTTTTAAAAGAGTCGCTGATAAGGGCATAGGTAGGTACTGTAGTAATGGTTTTATCAAAATTCTTAATTTTGACCGTACTTAACCCAATTTCTAATACATCCCCGTCGGCACCATATTTAGGTAATTCAATCCAGTCACCTGCGACAACCATACGGTTTGCCGAGATTTGTATACTGGCCACCAAGCCTTTTATAGTATCTTGAAAAACTAAGACTAAAACAGCTGTTATTGCACCTAAACCACTGAGTAAGTAAATGGGTGAACGGTTTATAATTAAAGACACAATAATAATACTAGCGACAAGATACAGTGCTAATTTAATTACCTGAATAATAGCACTTAAGGGTAAAAAGTGCTGTTTAGCTCTTTCTTGATAAATACTCTTGCCAACATTTAATAATGAACTCAAACAACGAGAAATTTGAAATGTTAACAACACTCGACAAAGTATCAGTAAAATATTACTGGAGGTTAACTCAGGTACTAAAATTATAGGGATTAAAAATAAAATTAAAATTAACGGCAATAGCAGTGTGAAACGGTTGAGCACGCCATGATCTATTAACGCATCGTCCCAAGTATTGCTGCTGCGTAAAATGAATTTTTTAACAACAGCTAAGATTTGATATTTAGCAAGGTAGTAACTTAAAAAGGCAACAACAAAAATAATTCCAATACCAATAGCTAAGGTAGCACTGGCTATATAATTAACTCCAAGGCCTTGTTCTCTTAACCAAAGCGCAATGAGTTCATTCATATATCTCTCTCCTGTGATTTAACCTATTTACTACCTAGGTCTTATTGTAATCAATTAATCATCTACTCTCTTATTTTCACTTACATTATAATGCGATTGCATTGTTGCAAGTCGCGCATCTTTAGCATGCCAAAACTCTGTTAACCATTTTTGAAAAAGAATACGGTCATTACGATCTGAAAAATTAATATGTCCTAATTCTTTATCAATATCATAAGTTTTAATATCTACGCAAACATTATCGATTTGACCAGAAAGAAAATCACTAAAATTAGGGATACCATCAGGATAACAAATAGTCACATCAACAATTTGAGTCAAATGCTCACCCATAGCATCTAAAACAAATGATATACCGCCCGATTTAGGTTTCAATAAGTATTGAAAAGGTGAATTTTGTTTATGATGTTTTTTATCTGTAAACCGGGTGCCTTCTATAAAATTCATGACACTAACCGGCTTGTGTTTAAATTTAGCACATGCTTTTCGTGTTGTGATTAAATCTTTACCACGCAAATGCGGATTTTTTCTTAAAAAAGCTTGGCTGTAACGCTTCATAAAAGGAAAATCTAAAGCCCACCATGCTAAACCTAATAAGGGAACATAAATGAGTTCCTTTTTTAAAAAAAATTTTAAAAAAGGAACTCTTCCATGTAGCACACGTTGCAAAACAACAATATCAACCCAGCTTTGATGATTAGCAATTACGAGGTACCAGTCATCAATACTTAACGACTCTAAACCTGTCACAGTGATCTTGGTTTTATTAAATAATGCCTGAACTAGGCTATTAACAGCGACCCAATTACTCGCCATTAGGTCAAGTAGATAACTAAATATTTTCTTTGAAAAATTTAGGGGTATGGTTGCCTTTAATAAAGAAAATATCAGAATAGGCATTAACCAAAATACAGTATTAATACTGTAACAAGCAAAAGACAACAAACCAATCAGCCTGCCAGGTAAAAAATTAAACATAAATAGTTTGAGTACAAAATAAGAGACTAAAGAACAATAATGCCATTTAACCATGATTTAGTTATTATTTAAATTTTTTTATTACTCCTACTACTTACTAATAGTTGAGATATTATGTTATTGATTAAGTGTTTAACTTGACCATAAAACATTCACTTTCTTTTTAACCCCCAAGAAAGTTTAAGGTTTTAGGGTATATAGTTGTTTAAAATAGTTATTTAGTGATTAATTACTAACGAAATTAGTAAAACAACCATTTTATATACTTTACTGTTACTAAATATAGGTCTTTACCAATGTTATGTATTGGTATGAATAATTATCTTTACTAATTGAGTTTTTACTCAACAAACTGCATAATTAAGACTGTGTCTATTAGGAGCCCAAATGAACTTTAACAGAGCTGTAATCAAAGTAGGTAGTGCTTTAGTAGCTCCTTCTCAAGAAGGTTGTAGCGGCCAATACATATTAGCCATTTCACAATTTATCACCCAATGTCAAAAACTGGGTAAAGAAATTATTCTTGTCTCTTCAGGGGGCGTTGCCGCTGGTCGAACCGTTATTCAACATGGCACACCAAAATTATCATTAGCGACAAAAAAAGCTATGTCTAGCGTTGGTCAAATGCAAATGATGGCTAATTGGCAACGTTTTTTTGATATTCCTTGTAGTCAAATCTTAATAACACAAAATGATTTAGCCGATAGAGAGCGCTATAATAGTATTAAAGAAACTATCAAAATTCAGTTAGCTAATGGTGTGCTGCCCATTGTTAATGAAAATGATACGGTTACCACCAAAGACTTAACTATTGGGGATAACGATAATATCGCTGCCTTAGTCGCCCAAGCATGTGATGCTGATAGTTTATTTATTTTAAGTGATATTGATGGCGTATTTACTAAAGATCCAAAAATTCATGGCGATGCGCTTCTCATACCAAATATAGAAACCATCACTGATGAAATATATGCTATGGCAGGTACAAGTCGTAACCCCCTTGCCAGTGGCGGTATGAAAACTAAAATTCAAGCCGCAGAAAAAGCCGTAGAACATGGTATCAATACTTATATAATTAATGGTACTAAAAGCGAAGTATTTAATTCTTTATTACAGCATAAAAACCCTGGCACTCGTTTTACTGCAGATAAAGATATTATTTCGGCTAAAAAACATTGGCTTAAACATACGCTAAAAAGTAAAGGCAAAATAAAACTTGACCCAGGAGCTGTAAATGCAGTCGTAAATAAAGGGGCTTCTTTACTACCGGCTGGAATAAAGTCAGTGATTAATCGATTTAAAGCCGGAGACGCAATTGAACTTATCGATGCAGAAAATAATACTGTTATTGCCAAAGGTATTACACTTTATAGTCATTATGATCTTAAACGTATCAAGGGTAGGCACAGTAACGAAATCACCTCCATATTAGGGCATGACTACGGTGATGTCGTAGTGCATCGCGATGACATGGTTATTTTATAAAGAACCACCTTAACAACAATGTTTTAACGAGTAAGTAATGACAAATTTTAATATCGCCACCATGGCTAAAAAAGCTAAAAAAGCTAGTAGAGTAGCAGCACAACTTAACAGTAACCAAAAAAATATTATATTAAACGCCCTAGCTACTACAATCGAAAATAACAGTACAATTATCATCCGCGAAAATAACAAAGATATTGAAGCTGGTCGTGAAAAAGGCTTATCGCAAGCGATGCTCGATCGTTTGATATTAACCAAGCCAGCAATCAAAGATATTGCTGCAGCCATCAGAGAAATCGTAAGTTTAGCTGATCCTGTTGGTGATATTGATAAATTAGCATTACGACCTAACGGTATTCAAGTAGGTAAAATGCGTATCCCTCTAGGGGTAATTGCTATGATTTATGAGGCAAGGCCTAATGTCACAGCCGAAGCTGCAGCTTTGTGTATTAAATCTGGAAATGCGGTCATTCTTCGGGGCGGATCAGAAGCGATACATTCCAACATTGCTATCGCACGTTGTTTGCATCAAGTACTAATCGCTCACGATATAAATGAAAATATCGTCAGTGTAATACCTGATACGAGTCGAAGTGTTATTGAAACTTTGTTACAACAGAGCGATACCATAGATTTAGTTATCCCTCGAGGCGGTGAAGGCCTTATACGTTATGTCAGCGATAATAGCCGTATCCCTGTAATCCAACACTATAAAGGCGTATGTCACTTATATATAGATAAATTTGCAGATTTAAACAAAGCCATCGCTATTTTAATCAATGGTAAAACACAAAAACCAAGTGCCTGTAATGCCTTTGAAACTGTGTTGATTCATGCTGATATTTGCGATAAATTTTTACCACTTGCCGCAGCAGCACTTGCTGAATCTGCTCAGGTCAAAATTCATGCCTGCACTAATACTATTAGCTATTTTACCGATGCTGAACTAGCCACTGATGACGATTATCATGCTGAATATTTAGCCCAAGAAATAGCGGTTAAACAAGTGAATAGTTTTGATGAGGCAATTAATCATATCAACGAATACACTTCAGATCATACCGAAGTCATTGTCAGCCAAGATAACAGTCGTAGTCAGCAATTTATTCGCCAAATTAATTCATCGGTTGTGATGGTTAATGCTTCATCACGCTTCTCAGATGGAAATCAATTAGGCTTAGGCTCAGAGATTGGTATATCAACCAGTAAGCTCCATGCTTTTGGTCCAATGGGGCTTGAAGCCTTAACCACAGAAAAATTTATCGTCTTGGGTGACGGTCAAATAAGAGAATAGCCGTTAATAGCAAGTTTCTACCATAATAGCGTAAGGTTTATGCTTAAGTTATTATAGTATTACTTGCCTTCTCAATGTAGACGCTTAGTATTGGCCTTTTGTTTATTTATGGTTATCGCTAAGCGGCTCTCCCATTTACCATTATGCTGTTTTAAACACGCTTCTTCGCTATCAAAACGCACTGTATTGTTGATATTTTTTAATACGACTCCTATTTTCAGTAAGTGTGTTTGAATTATTTGTCGCAGTACTTTATCACGTTGCTGGTTTTGCATAGCGGCAATATCTTCATCTTGGGTAAACACACAAGTGACCACTAAACTCGCTGGAAAGTTAGTATAGTTCACCCGATGAGTTAACCACACAAACCCAGAAAAATCGTGCAGTGAAGATTCACAAGCAAGGGTCAATGCTTTACAAATATTATCGTCGAGTTTCTTATTTGTTTTAGTTAACTTCATAGTAGTAAATACTCACACAATGATTACCGTAAATTCACGGTATTTTACGTAGCTTACGTAGTAAACACAATCCGCTTATCTGTCTTAATGTTAACTAACCTCTTGAGCTTAACTGGGTTACTCAGTATGCTACCCAGCCTTATAATTTTCATACCAACAGGAGTAATAATGATCGGCTTTGATTACGGCACCTCAAATTGTGCAGTTGCCACTATGAAGCATAACAAACCCTACATCATTCCGTTATTGGATAACCATCCCTATGTTGCCTCTAACCTTTATGCGCCTAGTAGAGATATTATTAGCTACTGGCTTTCTCAACAGTTAACTGACAGCCAAAGAACTGTGTTCATGGGCCAACGAAAAACACAATTACAAAAAGCTCAAACTGCACTGCGAGAGTTAAAATTTGATGGCATAGCGACTGACTTATCTTTTGGCCATACTGCGCTAACACAATACCTTGACGATCCTGAAGAAGGCTATTATATCAAGTCACCTAAATCCTTTTTAGGAGCAAGTGGCTTAGCCGATACTCAAATACAGTTTTTTGAAGATATTGTTGCTTGCATGATGAGTAATATTAAAAAACTTACAGAAAAATCTCTACAAAGGGAAGTAACACAAACTGTTATTGGTAGACCTATCAATTTTCAAGGGTTACATGGCGAAGAAAGCAACCAACAAGCCATTAATGTACTGACTAATGCGGCTAAACGTGTAGGGTTTAAAGACATTGAATTTCAATATGAACCTGTCGCTGCAGGCTTCGAATTTGAAGCTACCTTAACCAAGGAAACACGGGTACTAGTAGTTGACATAGGTGGTGGAACAAGTGATTGCTCTATGCTATTAATGAGCCCAAATTTTGCTAATAAGGATGATCGTAATGAACATTTACTCGCGCATAGCGGTGTTCGTATTGCGGGTAACGATTTTGATATTCAACTGGCCTTACAAGGTATTATGCCAAGTTTAGGTATGCACAGTTTACTAAAAACAGGTAAACCTATGCCAACAGCGAGCTATAGACAAGCCTTAGCCATTAATAATATCAATGAACAGACCACATTCTATAGCGCAAAAAACAGACGTGATCTTGAATTGTTGAGTCGAGATGCCCAACAAACTGATCTTGTTTCGCGTCTTATTACTGTGCATGACCATAAATTAAGCTATCAATTAGTTAATGCAGCAGAACAAGCAAAAATTCAATTATCGAAAAGAATAGAACAAACGATATGTTTAGCTGATATTGATCAATCATTAGCCGTAACAGTAAACCGTAATACGTTAAAAAAGGCTAATAGTAATACACTAAAGAGTATTGGTCAGTTAATGCAATCAGCCGTAACGCAGGCGCAATGCCAACCTGAGATTATTTTTATTACGGGTGGAACAGCTAAATCGCCAGTACTTAACGAGTATTTATCTCAACAAATGCCAAATATTCCATTGGTTATTGGTGATCATTTTGGTAGTGTTAGTTCAGGCCTTGCTCGTTGGGCTGATAAAATCTATCGCTAAACTGCCAGTAAATCCGGTAATTATCAAGATATTAATAGGAGTATCATTTAAGGTGAAGAAGTTATCGCTTATTGTATCGCTATTAATACTGTTGTTTTTTGTTAGTCACTTAACCCATGCAAATGTTGATAGCGATGTTGATGTAATTCGCTATGTTGACTCCAAAAAGTATCCAGACAGTAAAAAATCCTATTTCACCGACTTACTAACACTCATCCTAGAATCAAGTAAACCAGAATATGGCGATTTTAAGTTACAACCAGTAGCCATGGACATGGGGCAAGCAAGAAGCTCGTTGATGATAGAGCGTAATCAGTACATAGATCTCAATTGGCGTATGACTTCACAACAACTAGAACAGCAACTACAAGCCATATATTTTCCAATTCTAAAAGGCTTGATGGGTTATCGAATTTTTATTATTAATAAAAATGCTCAGCGTAAATTTAATCAATCAACCTCGTTATACGACCTACAAAACTTACATTTAGGGCAAGGTTATAACTGGCCAGATACTAAAATTTTACTGGCAAATGGCTTTAGTGTTATTCAAGGTCACGAAAACTTTCTTCTGGATATGCTTAAAAAAGGTCGTTTTAGTTATTTTCCCAGAGCATTGCATGAACCCTGGTCAGAAATAGCCAATGACAGCTCATTAATGGTTGAACAACATATAATGCTAGAATATCCGGCTCCTGTGTTCTTTTTTGTTAACAAAAACAACAAAAAATTGCAAAAACGTCTTAATACAGGGATAAATAAGTTAGTCATCTCAGGACAATTTGACCAATTTTTTTTGAACCATCCAATTACTGCTAGCGTGTTACAACGTGCTAAGGTCAAACAACGAAATACGTTCAAATTACGCAACCCTTTTTTATCAAAACAAACCAAGACCTTGCTAAATAACGATAAGCTTTGGGTTAATTTACCATAAAAAATCGACGCTAATTGCGTCGATTTTTTAAATACTATAATTAAATCAGAATTAATTTTTTATATAGGCTTAACCAACATCGTTGTACCGGTAATCGCCGAAATAACACACACTTGATTTGACTCTATTACCTCGACGTTAGCTTCTTCAGCTAAGCGCGCATTCCAATTAAGGCCTGAGTAACGAATACTGCCACTCGCCTTACTAATATCGACAACTACAGTGACTTGTAAACCAATCATATCACTCGATTCATCGGTTTTACTGCGGGTATTCTGTAATTTTTTTAAGGGTTTCCACATTATTAACGCAATCACAGCAGACAAAAGACCAACGGTTAACACCTCAATCGCCCAACCATCAATAATACCAAAGCTCACCAAAAAACCTGTAATAGCACTGGCAATGGCAAAAAAGAATAGCGGACCACTCAGTCCCATGATACCAAGCTCAAGAACTAAGCTTATACCCGCTAGTGCATACCAAATAAATTGATGATGCTCTAAAAGTTGTGCCATATTTAACTTTCCTTATATAGAATAAACAGTGATTGTTAGAGTTTTAAACTACTCGATACAGCAATCGCCTGCGCTACCGTGTTAGCAATATTTTCACCCGTTTTACCGTCGGTTAATACGACAGTACTATCTTTAGCAATGGCTTGATGCGCACCAATAGCATCTTGCGCTAACGTTAAGGTTACCGCCGCTTTACCTTGATCAGTATTGGCTGCTTGACCGACAACCTCAAGAGCATTAGCGTCAGCATCAGCGACTAAACGAATCGCTTCAGCTTTACCGGTTGCTTCTAATATTTGTGATTCTTTGGTCGCTTCAGCGGCCAATACTTGCTCGGCTTTTGCCGCTTCAGCATCTAAAACACGTGCTTGCTTTTGACCTTCAGCTTCAGTAATCGCCGCTGTTTTAACCCCTTCTGCAGTTAAAATAACCGAGCGTTTTTCTCGTTCGGCAGTCATTTGTTTTTCCATATCTTCACGAATCGTTTGTGGTGGGGTAATATCTTTAATTTCATAACGTGTCACCATAACCCCCCAAGGTGCAGTTGCTTCCGTCATAGATCCTAAAATTTGGGCATTAATGGCATCACGATTTTGAAAACACTCATCAAGCTCCATAGAACCAATAGCATTACGCATGGTAGTCATGGCTAGCTGTGTAACTGATAATTTGTAATCAGAAATGTTATTCGTTGCCGCTGAAGCATCGGTTACTTTCATAAATAAAATACCGTCAATTTCTAAGGTAATATTATCGCGGGTTATCGCTGGCTGTGACATGATCTCTAAGGACTGTTCTTTTAAGTTTCGATCGGCCGCTACCGACTGCACAAACGGAATAATAAAATTTAAACCTGCTGATAAAGTTTTACTGTATTTACCTAAGGTATAAATAACATAACCACGGTTTTGTGGCACAAAATAAATACCTTTTTTAAGGGTGTATAAAATAACAATGGCAACCCAAAAAACGGGATTGGTAAATAATTCTTCAATGACTAACATCTAATATTCCTTGATCTATAATAATCTCTATGCTGTAAACAGCTACGTTGGGCTAGTATATATCCTTAATGGAATAACTAGTCTATTCAAGTTAATAGACCCTAGTGAGCAAAGCAAGTATTTTATTTAAAGCTTTGTAAGCTTTAGTTACTGGCTATATTAAGACTATTAATGTATCAAAAATCATTATGGTAATAGCGTGATTTGGTATGACACTTTTTAATGATTAGTCATGTGTTGCACTCTCATTTAATTTAAGCCAACATATCAAAATATTTCTTACTTACTGCTTTATTTATGCGTTATACCTTTGCGGACATCGAACTTCATTTAACTACTGGGTTTATCATCAAAGCGGGTGAAAAGATCAACGTTAGAGCGAAAACATTATTAGTATTAACGTATTTAATAACCCATCAAAAAGACATTGTTACTAAAAAAACCTTACTTGAAAAAATTTGGCACGATGTTGTCGTTCAAGACCAAGTTTTAGTTCAGTCAATTAAAGAAATCCGTGATATTTTAGGTAGTGAGGTGATTAAAACCTACCCACGTATGGGTTACCAATGGACAGCAGAGCTCACACCAATACCAACTAAAAAAAGTTTAGCGTTAACACAATTCAGTACAAAAAAAATCGTCATGTTTGTGTTGTGTACAATATCATTAATAGCCTTATTAATGACTCAAATACCAAAGTTTACTCTCATGGCTGGGTCTTCCAATAAAAGTAATGCAATGACTGTTGGCTTTTTACCCATTAATAATGATATGCCCGATGATATCCACGATTGGGTTACTTCAACCGGCACGCAATATTTGAATCAACGCCTACAACAACAAAGCACCTTAACCACGCTTGATACTCCAACATTATTGTCATTATTGTCACAAAATAATATTTCACCTAGTATGCTCTCTGATAAGCCCTTATCATCATCAAAGTCACTACTTGCAGATGTTATCGTAAAAAGTCGCTTAGTAGGTTACCCGCAAGATTTTCAAGTACATTATACCTTGTACAATGGTAATAATGTCGAACACGGCGTTGAGTTCGCAAGTAGTGTTGAACAAGCACTCGATCAACTAGTTGAAAAAATAGCCATACGCTTTGATACGTTTAAAGCTATTGATAGTCAGGTTGTTTATCATCCTTTTAGTAATGAAGCATTTGCTCGAGGCATCACTTTATACTTAGCTGGAGAGTACACTAAGGCCATTGCGTTTTTTGCTTCAGCATTACAGAGTAACCCTGACTTACTGGTTGCTCGACGCTATCTAGCGGCTTGTTATATTAAAACCAATAAGCTTGATGACGGTATTACGTTAATACAAAAAAATATTGAAATAGCCAAAAAAACACAAGCTTTTCGAGAAGAAATACGCAGTAATTTATTAATCGGGGTGTCACTACTACATTGGCATCAAGCTAATAATAGCCCGGGTAAAAATCAACTTTTACAGGCTACACATTATATCGAATCAGCCAAAGTATTAGCTGAAAATCATCACGATTTATTATTTATTGCTTATGCATATGAAGAGTTAGGCACTATTGAACGTATTCGAAAAAACTACTCACAAGCGATCACATTGCAACAATCTGCTCTTGCTATTCATCAAGGATTTCGTGGGAGTTATGGACAAACAAGAGCACTGATTGGCTTAGCTCGTATTTCACATGAACAAGGTGATCAGCAATTAAGTGGTAAGTATTTTAACAAAGCATTGGTTATTGCTCAAAAAAATGGAGTAGTTACCAATGAGATACAAACACTATTAGCACAAGCAACTATCAAAATTTCGCAAGGGCTAGAGCAACAGGCACAAAGTATAGCAAATAACGCACTGGTGCTGGCGAATAAATCGACAAATAACCAATTAGTTAGTCAGGTAACTCATTGGTTTGATGTCAACGACAAACGTATTAACCATTAACCATTAACACATATTTTTAATGTCTTCACCACCTTTTAGTATTTGTTCCATCACCCAACTGGTATGTAAAGCTCTATCACCAATTGAGGGGTGCTCAATACCATCAACTAATTGTTTTTTCATATTTTCGACATGAAAAAGTTGAATATTTTTAGGGTGCTCAATAGTTAGTGTCTGCTGCTTATTATTTACGGTGACAATTAACGGTTGTTCATCAAACACTGAAAAACGTAATTCACCGTTACTGCCATAAATAATAACGTCATCTTGTCGCGCACAAGCGCCAAAATTCCAACTACCTACTCCCGTTACCCCTGAGCAATGCCGCCAATTAGCGGTTATAGCATCGTATGCACTATACAAACCCTGCTGATTAGTTGCTAATCCCTGAGCTACTTTGACATCCCCCAATAAAAAACAGAGTAAATCTAAACCATGGCTGGCGAGATCATCAAAGTAACCCCCTCTTGCAATATGATTGTCTGTACGCCAGTTATAACTACCTACTAAATCTTCAGTACTTGGGGGTTTACTTAAATGCCAGCTCACATGGCGGATATCACCAATAACTTGACTGTCGATTAATGATTTAATATGAGTAAACCTTGGCAACGAGCGCCGATAATAAGCAACAAACAAAGGTACATTATGAGCTTTAAATGCTTGGCATATTGCTAAGCTGTCTTGATAGCTCGGTGCTAAGGGCTTTTCTATACAACAAGGCTTGCCCGCTTTGGCCACTAACACACCATAATACTTATGACTATCGGGTGGTGTTGCAATATAAATAGCATCAATAGTAGGATCATTAATTAAGGCAAGTGCATCATTGCTATAGTTAGCAACGTGATGACGCTGAGCATAATCTTTAGCTAAAGCAAGATTGCGCCGCATCACTGTAGATAATTCAAAACCAGCTGTTTTTTGATACGCCGGACCACTTTTAACTTCGGTGACCGCGCCACAGCCAATAATGCCCCATCGTATGGTTTTTTCTTTAGTAAACGACTTCATATTACCCCTTTATTGATAAAAACGGCTCTGGCTAGGTTATTTCGTACCTTTCTACTTGCTTCATAGCGCCTTGCTTTATAGTTAACTGTTAATGTAATTTTGTAACCCACAGTAACCTCTTTACCACCTAGCCAAAACCTTGTATCAACAATAATTTATACCATTAATTTTTTTACAATTTTTATAAACCACAGTAGCTATCTAGCTTTGGTTGCCAATTGGGTACGTTATCATGGTGTGCTATTTTTTGACTACGTAACCGCCCTACTTCCTTGATTACTGACTTGTGTGATAACGCGCGATCTGCATTAAAATATACCCAATCCACATCTTGGTGGTATTGACGCATTTCCGTATTTTCAATAATTTGTTCTGGAATAAACCATAAGTTAAAGTTTACTGACATGGCCACTTCGGGGTAAACATCTGCGCCATGTTCAGAAAATAAATACCCGTTAATGTAGTACTTAATCGTGTTATCAAACACTTGTAATACTAGCGTATTCCAGCCTTGTAAGCTTTTAACATAGGTATCAAAGGCGTTTACTTTTGTCCAAGGCTCTAATTGAAAAGTTTCCCATGATGTTGAAAACAGCACATTATTTTTCTCCCCCCAGCCACCATTGGCCAAGTATTCAAAATCCATTTCGCTGTAGTCTTTATCCATAGGTGCTTCAAGAGGGCTAATAGTATAAAACGTTTCAACAATACCATCACCATCAGGACCAAAATCAGGCTCATCGTTAAAATACACTCTGGCTGCATAAGTACCCTCCAAATATTTACGTTGATGGCAAATTTGTGTATGGCGAGTATTAGCAGCGCTACCGTCAGTTTTTGAGGTTAACCGCATCACTGAATTATTGGTATTACCCTGCTCAGCATGAAAACTTATCCCTTCTGACCACCATATCGCATTTTTAATACCTGGGTGACCGGTGTCAGTTCTAGGTACCCAACCATTTTTTTGTGCATCGGTCAGCGTCTTGTAAGTGAAATCATCAAACATAATTTCATCGACTTTACTTTCTAAAGCACCACTAGTTAAACTCAGTGTTGATATACTTATCAAGGTGAACAGTCGAGCAAGTTGGGTGACTGACTTTTTTAGGGAGCTGCTATATGCTAGTTTACTTTCATTCATTGAATTATTCCTCTTCATCATAGTAATGTGGTTAACGCCGAGCTAGCATGAAACAAAGGCGACACTTATGACTAATTAAATAATATGAAATCTTGGTATTACACTAGTTAAATTTTATTAAAGCTTGATTTTTAGTGTTCTAGAGTGAAGAGGCTCACGAAGGTATTATGAGGTTTACTATCTGTTGAAAAAATGATTTTAACGTAAAGTGTGTCAAGGTCAATAAGACCTCAACAACAAAATTATTCTACTTAACTGATATAAGTACAACAGTAATCGATTAAGGTTTTCGCTTTAACTTTAAAGCTACTGTTAGCAGGTACTTCAAAAGATTGTCCACCATTGATAGTTTGCCACTGAGTTTCACCCGCAAGTAAAATATCACATTCACCTGCGGTAATTTCCATTAGCTCTTCTTCGTTTGTGGCAAAATCATAATCACCTGCCATCATAATACCTAAAGTTTTAAAGCTACCGTCATTAAAAGTTACCTTACGGCTGGTAACTTTTCCATCAAAATATACATTGGCGGCTTTAGTTACGCTGACTTGTTCAAATACTGTCATAAGTTTTCCTTATCAAGATTTATAAATTATTGTACACATTGTTTTAAAAAAAAGGGGTGAACTGACACAAAAAAACGGCATTGAAAAACTCTCAAATGCCGTTTTCAATCGTCTGCTAAGGTGTTAGCAGAGGCTCAGCACATGTTATTTTGCACTGGCAATTTTTTTCATGTCGGTCATGTAACCACGAAGTTCTTTACCAATTACTTCAACACCGTGGCTACGAATCGCTTCATTGACTTCAATCAAACGTGCATTATCAACATTGTTTGAACTGTCTTTTAAGCCTTCACCTAATTGTTCTAAGGTTAGGTTACTTGCATACGCTTCTAAAAGAGGTACAGCCGCATGAGTAAATAAGTAATTACCGTATTCTGCAGTATCTGAAATGACTACGTTCATTTCGTATAATTTGTTACGAGCGATACAGTTAGCAATTAATGGTGTTTCATGAAGTGACTCGTAATAAGCTGACTCTTCAATAATACCGGCAGCAACCATTGCTTCAAAGGCGAGTTCAACACCGGCTTTAATCATTGCAACAACAAATATACCTTTATCATAATATTCTTGTTCACTAATTTCAGTCGTACTATCAGCAGCAAGTTCAAATGAAGTTTCAGCCGTTTCTGCACGCCATGTTAATAAGTTAACATCGTCATTTTTCCAATCTTCCATCATCGTTGCTGAAAAGCGACCTTCAATGATGTCATCCATATGTTTTTCAAATAATGGACGTAAAATAACTTTTAACTCTTCAGACATATCAAACGCTTTAATCTTCGCAGGGTTTGATAAACGGTCCATCATGTTAGTGATGCCACCGTGTTTAAGGCCTTCAGTGGTAGTTTCTAAACCGTATTGTAATAGCTTACGTGCATAAGCGGCATCAATACCTTGAGCAACTAATTGCTTATGGCCTAACACTGCTGCGGTTTGTAACATACCACATAAAATAGTTTGCTCACCCATCAAGTCAGACTTAACTTCGGCAATGAATGATGATTGAAGAACACCAGCTCTGTCACCACCTGTTGCACTTGCATAAGCTTTAGCGATAGCTAAACCGTTACCTTGTGGATCATTTTCAGGGTGAACAGCAATCAGTGTAGGTACACCAAAACCACGCTTATATTCTTCACGTACTTCGGTACCAGGACATTTTGGTGCAACCATCACTACCGTAATGTCTGGACGAATTTGCATACCTTCTTCGACGATATTAAAGCCGTGTGAATAAGCAAGCGTAGCGCCTTGTTTCATTAAAGGCATTACCGCAGTAACCGCTGAAGTATGTTGTTTATCAGGTGTAAGGTTTAAGACTAAATCTGCTTGTGGAATTAATTCTTGATAGTTACCCACAGTAAAACCGTTTTCAGTAGCCCACTGCCATGATTGGCGTTTTTCACTAATAGCCCCATCACGTAACGCATATGAAATATTTAAGCCTGAATCACGCATGTTTAAACCTTGGTTTAAACCTTGTGCACCACAACCAACAATAACAATGTTCCAGTCTTTGATAAAATTACAGCCATCGCTGAATTCTTCACGTTTCATAAAACGACATTGGCCTAATTGGCCTAATTTTTCACGTAAACTTAGGGTATTAAAATAATTGCTCATGGGTATTTCCTTTAAAATTCTCAATTAATTAGCGCCTATTTTTAGAGCTAATCGTGTCAATAGACTTATAATACCCTAGCCTCCTCATTGCAAAAAGTGATATATTCGCAGCGTTGCGTTGCGTTTTTTGCAACATTAAATTACATATGTCAAAACTATTAAGTTAATGGTGATTATCATGGATCAAAAAGCACTTACTATGTTTGCTC
>Ga0209092_10002683_pt1 | contig 16137 bp, 24 predicted proteins | sample FraStrMetagenome_FD_187446 | JGI IMG/M metagenome (GOLD analysis project Ga0209092, IMG submission 187446) | Marine eukaryotic phytoplankton communities from Arctic Ocean - Fram Strait ARC3M Metagenome (SPAdes) (version 2) | ecosystem: Environmental > Aquatic > Marine > Oceanic | place: Fram...
TGGTTACTTTGTAACTGCTAAGTCAACCAAGTTTGCACCTCGCGTTGAGGATTCTGATGGCTTCCAGATGGACAAGCCAGTAGGTAATGGGAGTAAGTGTACGTTTATCATTAAGCCTTACGACTATAACTTCAAGGGCAAGACAGGTGTTGGTGTTGGTTTATCCAAGGCTCGTGTCGATGATCTTGTTGTCTTCAACAAAGACGATGCATCCTTTGATGAAGTACCAGAGTTATAAATGTTACTTCTCATAGACGCTGATATATTCTGTTATCGTATCGGCTTCGCCTGTGAGGATGAGAGTGAGGAGGTTGCTTGTAAGACTATGAGCAACTACCTCACAACCATCATTGAAGATTTAGTGATGGACTCTGACGATGAGGAACATGAAGTTGAACTGTACCTAACTGGCCCAGATAACTTCCGTCATGACTATGCTGTTACTGCTGAGTATAAGGGTAATAGAAAGTCAAGCAATAAACCTACGCACATCTCTGCTATACGGGACTACCTAGTATCAGAGCATGGCGCAGTTGTGACTCAAGGTGAAGAGACAGATGATCGAATAGCTATAAGAGCAACACAGAACCCAGAGGCTATCATAGTATCCTTAGACAAGGACTTCTATCAGCTTGTGTGTGGACATTACAACTTCGTTAAGAAGGAACTCTTTTACATTACCAAGGAGGAAGCTGTGTATAATTTCTATATGCAATTCCTAGTAGGTGATACTGCTGACAACATCAAAGGTGTTCAAGGCATTGGCCCTAAGAAAGCTGCAAAGCTATTGGAAGGTAAGACTGAGTTAGAGATGTACGATATCTGTGTAGATAAACTAGGCAGTGAGGAACGGGCCATAGAGAATGGCATACTGCTCCACTTACGTAGGAAGGATGATGAGATATGGCAACCGCCAAGACCCGTAACAACGGACGATGGACAGAAGCTAGACACAAGTCTTTCATAATCTCTGCTCTACGTGGAGCGCATAGTAAATGGGGTGTCAAAGCTGATGTTAAGAAATCTGCTAGAGTTTCTACTGGGAGGTACTTATGTGCTGGTTGTGGTACTATCGGCCCTGCTACTTTGCCACCTCTTAGGGGTCAGTCAAGACGTAGGAATAATGCTGCTGTTGATCACATTAACCCTGTTGTCGATCCTTCACAAGGATTCATAGATTGGAATACCTATATCACTCGTATGTTCTTAGAGGAAGATGGGTATCAGATTCTATGTTATGCATGTCATGGAACTAAGACCCGTGATGAGCGAGAAGAACGAACTAAAAGGAAGAAGAAATGAGACATCTAATTATACCAGATACTCAGATCAAACCTGATGCTAACTATGACCATATGACATGGGCTGGACACTATGCAGTTAAGATGAAACCTGATGTGATTGTACATCTAGGTGATCATTGGGACATGCCAAGTCTTAGCAGCTATGATGTAGGGACTAAGAGTTTTGAAGGTAGGCGGTACACTAAGGACATTGCAGCAGGTAATGAAGCAATGAAGATGTTCTTAGCACCTATCAAACGAGAACAGTTACGTCTTAAGAATGGAAAGAAGAAGCAATGGAATCCTCGCTTAGTGTTCTTACTAGGCAACCATGAGTATCGTATTGAACGTGCTGTTGAACACGACTCAAAGCTGGATGGTCTGATTAGCTTTGCTGATCTTGATCTTAAGGGATGGGAGGTGCAAGACTTCCTAGACCCTATCGTCATAGATGGTGTGGCATACTGTCACTACTTCACCTCTGGTGTTATGGGTAGGCCAGTGTCCTCTGCCAAGCTACTGCTACAGAAGAAGTACATGAGTTGTGTCATGGGACATGTTCAAGATAGAGACATAGCCTATGCACGTAGGGCTGATGGTTTAAATATGACTGGTCTGTTTGCTGGTATCTACTATCAACATGACGAGGCATACCTTAACCCTCAGACTAACGGATCATGGTCTGGTCTATGGGTGTTCAATGATGTACAGGATGGTAGCTTTGATGAGTTGCCTGTATCAATGGCGTATCTACGGAGGACTTATGGCTCTAACTTTGGAAGAGTTGAAAGGTCGCTTGAAGCAGTTGGATGAGGTTATCCTTGTTGATGTACTGCAATTAGAATCTGAGGATATAGTTAATAGGTTTGAGGATGTTATCGAAAGAAACTTCTACAACCTAGAAATGCAACTAGAAGAACCATACAGGTATGACAGTTATGATTGAAGATAGAATAGAACCTTTGTTTGACTTTGAGAAGTTAGCCAGTGAGACTCAGGTTGGTGGTAATCACTACACGAACCTATCTATACAGCCCATGCAGTATTCTATGGCTAACGAGTTGAATGCACTACAGCATACAATCATTAAGTATGTCACTCGTTATCAGGATAAGGGTACACCATTACAGGATCTGGCTAAAGCCAAGCACTGTGTTGATATGCTGATAGAGTTTGAGTTGGAGGGAAAATGTGGGTAAAGTTAAACACTCATTGGTTGAATATGAACCAAGTAGTATTCGTTGATGAAGAGGCTAGAAGTATATCACTATCTAGTGGCAGGACAGTACAGGTAACTGAGGCTGCATTGTCTACTATCATGAGAAGTGTTAAAGGTCTACCACCATTAAAAGAGAAACCTAAACGAAAGAACCTAAAGAAGGAATAGTTTCCTAGGGAAATTAATAGGGGGCAATTAAGCCCCCTTCATTACGCCTAGTCCTTAAGACTATCAGGCATATCATCAGACAGTCCCTTCCTAGAATACCAAGCCGATAAGAACTTCTTAGCAAACTCAGGATCTTGTTGACGTAGTTGATGAGCAAACATAGTACCTAACTTACCTCGTAGTTTATTTGAAATAAGATCAAGCCTCTTTCTCTTAAGACTATCAGAAGAGTTCTGATAAGCAGGAGAATCAATAATACTCTGTAGTACAGGAGTTAACATCTCTGCATTCATCTGACGTAGCCCACCTAGTTGTTCACTAGATAACTTAACTCCCTTCAACTTACCTGTGATGCCACCCTTGTTCCACTTAACCCTTTGCATCTCTTGTTGTAGTGGTGTTAGATTACTAGCATCGAATACATGCACACTGCTCCATGCTTGAGTAATGTCTATCTTCTTAGCGTCACCATACACACCATACTTCTTAGGTAGCTGTTCACGGAAGATAGGGATACGAGACTGTAACCTTTCCCATGTGTCCTCTGCCTGTCGATCATAACCATCAAACATCTTAGCAGTCTGTGCTAGTAATGCAGGAGTCATTGGACGGGCAACAGTCTCTATCAATCCCTTCTGAATAGACACGTTAGGATCTACGATCATGGCTGTTAGAGTGTGCATACCTTCAAGGAAAGTCTTAGAGGTTATGTTACTCTTAACCATGTACACCAAGTTAGCAGTTAACTCTGCTGCCTCTTCTGAATTAATATCCTCATCATCTGCATACTCTTTAGTGAAAGTAAACAGGTCAGCAGCCATAGCTAGTGGTGTAGCCAAAGGTTCAAACCGATGATAGCTTACCCATGTATCACCTATACGGATAGAGTAGGGTAAGATACCTGCATCTTTCCAACGCTGTCTCTCTGACGCTGTACGAGGGATACTGCCAGTGATAACATCTTCATCATACATAGCCCCTATCGTAGCAAACATAGTCATGCCTATGATCTGACGAGGTATCAACTCATCATAACTCATCTTAGCTGGTTCACCATGTAGAGGTATCTTGTTAGTTCTCAAATCAAACAGTACCTTACTTACACCTTCCTTAGTAGTATAAGCAGCCCTCATTGCTGGAATGAAAGGTATATAATTATAACCTTCTTTGATTATGTTCCAAGGAGTTTTAATAAATGGAACGAACAGAGCAAAGGCAGGATGATCATGACGTAGTTGTTGTATCTTACGAGGGGAACCAGCTAACTTCTGCTGAAAGGCATTGAACAAAGCATCATCACGTATAAGAGAGATAGCAAGTCTACCCTCTTTAGCAGCCTCTGCTCTCTTAGCAGCCATGTCAGCAGTCTCATCCTTGATACTAACTTTCAATCCTTTCTTCTGCCCATCAAAGGCAACTTGATTACCTGCTCTAGTAGCTACAAAGTTCTTGGTACGTACATCCCAGTTAGTATCTTGTGCAGCATCAGAGAATAAATCTTTCTTGTACTGAGTATACAACTCATCATAGGATCCCATACCAGCTTTGCTATCTTCCTTGGCAAACTTAGAAGCCATTTGAAACATGCTCTGCCTACGGAACCTTGCCTTACCATACTCATCTATACCTACGATTAGCTTAGTAGGCCAGCGAACAAAAGTCTCACCAGCCCCTCCGAATGCCTGACCAAACCTAGTGCGACCGATGTTGTTGTGCATATAGTCTTGCATATCAAGAAGGATATCTTCCATCTGTTCAGTGCTTAACATCTTAGGGTCATCAACACCCATCTCATCTTTAAGGAAAGTCTTGAAATCTTTACCTGTCATTCCTAACTTACGTTCATTAATGTCTCGTTCTAATGAATATCCTTTACGGAATCCTTCTCGAAAATAAACAGAGTCTTGAGCAAAAGAATCAATAGATGCTTCCCACATAGACTTAACTTGGTTCCACTCACGACCACCATTAGTTAACTTAATAGAGTCTGTTACTAAACCAATAGAGTCTATCAAAGGTTTCATCATAGACTGTATAAACATAGACATGATGTTAACAGCAGGGGTACCTGTGCCAGACAACATTCCGTTAATGATTACATCTAATGCAATACCAGAGGTAGAATCATTCTTATCATCTCTGGCTATTACCTTACGATAGAACTCTGCTTTCTGTGCATCTCCAAACTCATTGATACGAGCAGCATTAACAGACAGAGAAGTATTAGCAACCTCACATGCTGGTGAAAATTTCATTTACACTTAACTCCTGCGAATAAAGAATCTATCATACGATTATCTGCCATGTCTTGCAACATCTTCCTTCTGTGGTTTAATGCAGCAGACACCTTACTACCTTGTCCTTTGTTCCATGCTTGTATACCATAGAATAAGTTGATGTCAGAATGTATTAAAGCAATTGTCTCATCAGTTAGATCAGTTGATTTACCTAGAATATCATAAGCCTTAAACAACTTTCTTTCTACTTCATTGAATAGAGGCTGTAACATTCTCATCTCTTCTGCACTAAAGATTCTGTCATCATTAGCAAGAATAAAATCTATCATGTCCTCAAAGTCTTCAATGTCGTTCTTCTTAAGTAGAGTCCTTGATGCTGCGTCTATGTTTTTAAACGTATGACGACCACGCATCATGCCTCTGAGTTTAGCAGTATCTAATCCACGGGAACCAGCTACCTTCATTGCTGTATCTGCATACTCTTTCAAAAGAACATCAGCATCCTCAACATCTTTTAACTTTCTTAGATCATCATCAGTAAGCCTCTCACCAGCGTTCATCTTAGCTTGGACTTCTGCCCTTGCTTCCTTGACAGCAGTGCTTTCCTTTATGTTGATGACTTTATCTGGATCATCACCTTTGTACCTACCTGCTGCAACCTTAGCTGTAGTCTCAGGCTTATCAACAGTACGAGGTAGTAACTCACCTCCAACTAAAGATGCTTTACTGGGGCCACCTGCTGAACTTATAGACTGATTAGGTTGATTAAATCTGGAACGTGCTGCACCTGTTTGAGATCCTACACCTAGCCTAGCTGCTTTCTCTGATGAAGATTCAAAGCCTAGTATTCTGTTAGTGTTTGCATTAAACGGAGTCATAGCTTCTGGTACAGCATTAGTGAAAGGTCTAGGTAATACAGCACCTGCACCACGTTGACCACCAGTAGGAGCCACACCAAAACCTGCTGCCCCTTTGATTGTTTGTCCACTACGATCAGCTACACCTTCTGCTATTCTACTACGAGGTATAGCACCTGATGCTTGTTGTACTCTACTCTTTAAATCTGGAAGATTACTAAACTTACCTAGCTTAAGATTTTCTAAATTAATAGCAGCCTTACGTAGTACATCCCCTTCTGCTTTCTGTACTTCTAGTCGCTGTATAGTTTTCTTAGCTTCTACCTTCTGAGCCTCTAACTGATTCGCTCTAGTTCTACTACCTAATGTAGGTTTACCAGTAGAACCTTTAAGAGTAGCTAGAATATTATCTATCTGGCCTACTTGTGATTTAGTTTTCGCAAGAGTTTTACCTAGATCATCTAAGGCTTGCTGTGTAGGTGCGCCCTTAGCTTCTATTTCTAATTCAGCTTGTACCTTAGCTTGTGCTTGAGCTACACTACGAACAGGAACGTCCCCTGCTGCATCTGCTACAGCACCGATAGCGGCTTCTGATTCATCTTTTAAATCAGTACCTTCATCAGCAGCTTTAGAACCAAACTTACTAGCAATCTTACCTATGCCAGCACCTAAGCCAGAGCCTAGTAAACCACCAGCCATGATGTAAGCAACGCGAGAGTCTCCATACTGCTCATAGACAGGCTCAAGAGATCCTCCTAGTAAGCCTTGTGCGCCACCTCTAGCAGCATACGTACCTACCTTAGATGCAAAGGTCAAAGGCTTAAGAGCAAAGGCAGGTAAGGTTACAGGGTCAGCTAAACCACCAGCTAACATACCAAGCACAGATGATGTAGGGTTCTGTTCAAACTGTACTCTTGAACGATACTCAGCTACTTGATCCTCAAACTCTTCTCTAGGATTTTTCTCTACTCCTACAAAGTCCTTGATGCCTCTAATACTAGAAGTAAAAGATCGTCCTGCTTGATCACCAAAAGTTTCAAATGCTCCATATTGCTGTCCTTCTTCTGCTTCCCTAGCAACTACAGCGTTAACCATTACTTCTCTTGGAGTACCATTAGGAAACTCCATAGTCCCTAACGTAGGGTGTTCATAAAAAATTGTCATGGACTACCTCAAGTTATGGGCCAACTGCTTCTGGACGATATCCAGCACTCATCCGTTCAATGTCATTCTCAGTAACACCTAACTTTCGTAGTCTCTCTTTAATTTTTAATAACTCTACAGCCTTAGCTTTTCTATCACCTGTGTCTCGTCTGGCTCCAGAAAACAAGTATGTATAAATATCCTTCATATCGTCTTCTAATCTAACCAACTCAGCTTTTTTATCTACTGAACTATAATCAGTATCATCGTCATTGCTTGAGGCCATTTCTCTTTCTAATTTTACATCAAACTCATTAGCCGCTTGTTCAGCCGCGACTCCACCCTCAGTTGGGCTAAGACCTGTAACAAAGGTATCCTCTTCTTCATCCTCTACAGTACCTTTCTTGGCTAGATGCGCTCTTACTGCTACCATCCAATCTGCATAGGAAGCATGGGATGAACCCATTGTGGCATCATCTACTGTACCATCATAATTCTGTCGTACAGTGTGACTTATAGCAGGAGAACCTCCAAGCCCACCCATAGGATCAACAACTGCTGCTTGTACTACAATATTACTTGTCTTACCTAGTTGCCTATCTTGCTCTAAGTTAGTTGCAGTAGTGTTAGCTGCCTCCATATCTCTAGCCTGAGCATGTAAAGCCATAGCCTGAGCATAGTCACCATTCATCATTAGTTTCTGTGCAGCCGCACGTAAACCAGCAGCAGTGGTTAAGTCTGCTCCTTGTAATCCTGACTGTACACTAGCAGCCTGTGCCATATCAGGTGTCTGTAAACCAAAGGCTGAATTAATACCAGCACCAGCTAATTGTCCACCAGCAGCACCAACAGCAAAATCAGCACTCATCCTACTTGCGTTATCAACACCACTCTGTACACGATTCTGTTGGATCACATTAGGATCCATACCAAATAAACTCATTACATCACTAGCCATGATTGCCTCCTACCTATACCCATATGGATTACTATTAAGTGCTGTACGATATGGAACACCACCACTACTCATAGTAGGATACATGCCACCACTTCCCATAGCATTATAACTTGCCATTCTATTCTGGCCTACTGGCGTTGCCATGTATTGAGAAGTTGGTACTGTTCCACTCATACCACTAAAACTACCTAGCGAACTACCTAGACCAGTTAAACCACCAGCAATAGACTGACCTCTTTTTGCTGTAAAGTCAGCAGCCTTACTATAACCACTCATGTAGTTCTGCATAGCTGCATTGTTAGCTGCGGATTGTTGTGCGCCTAGTTGACCACCAGCACCAATCATAGCCAGAGCATTATCATCCATAGCCTGACCTTGACTAAACATCCCTGTACCCATAGTAATGTCAGCAGCCCTTTGTTGCTGTGCTTGAGCGAATGCGTTGTTACGATCTATAGCATCTTGCTGTGCAAAGGCTTGAGCAAACCCATAACCATCTGGACTTAGCATACCTGCCCCAGAACCAGCACCTAATGCCTCTCCACTTACACGTAAGCCACCAGTTCCTGATCCAAACATACGTTCACCTAGACGCTGTGCTTCACCTTCTCTAACACCAGCACCTATATTACGCTGTCTATTATACATCTGTGTTGCTAGATCATCGTAGCTACCACCAGCCCTATTAAGAGCAGAAGTACCTAAGCCAAACATCTGTTCTTGTTGCGCTCGGTAACGAGGATCCATATTAAAAGATGCTTGTCCATCTTTAAAAGAAGCAGTACCTGCACCAGAGGTTACACCATATGGTTTATACTGACCTTCCTTAAATGCCCTATCTCCTGCTTCACGCATGGAGTCCTGTGCTTCACCTAGCTTACGCTGTGCTTGGTAGCTTCCTAATAATCCTAATCCTGCTGATACTAAACCCAACATTATGATGTCCTCTTCCACATGTATACTACAAGGTATGGCTGTAAGTTATTGTGAGCCGCACCGCTACCTGCTGATCCAGTTTGTACAGATGATGGCCCTTCATGTAGGGTTGCATATTGACCAGCACTGCCATCACCGCTGCCTGTTCGCCACCCTGAGTAGTGAGTGTGAGAAGGTATCTGAGAAGTTGTTAATGTTTCTGTCGCAGTACCTCCAGTAGCACCAGCAGTATACCCACCACCAGCACCTAGAAGCACCCTACCTTCACCAATAGCTGACCATACACCAACACCAAGTAATGTGTTAGGATTGGTAGACACTACTGATGTGTATATAGATCCTACAGGATAAGCCAGAGCATTAACTACGGCTGATGTGACTGCTGGTATCGCTGCTACAGCAGTGGTTGTGTAAGCCGTAGTAGCTATTTGTGTACTGTTAGTAGATGCCGAAGCTGTTGGAGCCGTTGGTACACCCGTTAATGCTGTGTTGTTAATGTTAGCTTTAGTAGCTACAGCTACAGCGATAGCATTGTACTCATCGTCTATCTCTGTACCTCGTACTCGTTTAGCTGCTGTACCTGCACTGAGGCCATCCTTCACAGCAAAGTTAGTTGACTTAGTATAATTACTCATTAGTTAGTCCTACCTTGTTTAACATAAACGTCAAACTTTTGAATTGATAATTGATCACCATTAATGTAAGCCTCAAATCCTAATTGAATAACACTACCATGACCACCTACTGCAACCTTAATACGATCTGTTAAACCACCACCTGTAAACTCTGCAATGTTATACTCAGCAACATCGTACTCAGACACAGCACTTTGTTTAACTGTTCTGTTGTAGGATCTAGGTTGATCAGTATAATCAGTACCTACTTTAACAACAAAGTTTTGACCACTACCACCTATAACAGTCACACCTACAATCTTTAATATTTTATTAACTGTAGGCTGATCAAAGTCAAAGTAGTTTGTACTGTAGGCCATGTAGTAAGATGTTCCATTGTCTTGGAATCCACTATACTTAGCTATTCCATTAACTAATCCTAGATAAAGAGTACCATCAAAAGCAGATAGACCACTTAGTATATCAGTGTCCACCCACTTAGTTACTCGTAGTCCACCATTCTCTAGTCTTCCTCTAGTATCAAAACAATAGATAAGTTTAGAACTAGGGAATAATAATAAATAGAAAGCATTAGCTGCTGAGTAGATTGAAGTTACATTTTCAGTAGAGTATGTATTAATAATCTTTACTAGATCATCACGTATATTAACAGACAGGTCTGCTAAGGGGTTAGATTTCTCTTGTATGACACGATTCAAAGACCGTAACCCTGAGTTAGCTAGGAAGTAGATGTCGTCTCCTACGGCCTGTACGGACTTCTTAGACACACATCCTACATTCTCTAGTATCTCTATTACATTTAACTCAGTAGCAGCGATAGTTAAATCTGAGTTATTATTATCACCAAGTATTACAATACATCGTTTACAGAATACAATGATGCGTCCGTTAAATCCAGCAACACTGACAATCTCGTCACCACCATTAGTCCATACTTTTCTTAGGTCTAAGGTTAGGAATGATCCTCCATGAAATGCACCAGTAAGTAAATCAGACCCATACAATGTATACTTGTCTGTCGCTGTACCACCAGCCCACAACCTACCATAAGCAGAAGTTACAAAAGAGAACTGTAGGTTAGCGGATGTTGTTGCATGAGTTGTCACTGCAAAGTTAGAAGCCACTTTAAGCATAGCTTTACCTGCTTGTGCTAGGTAGACCGATCCTCCTAGTGAAGCAGCTTGCCAATCATTATCAGTACCATGTCCTGTAGATATAGCAGTGAGTGTGCCAAGACCTCGGTAGATTTTACCATTACCCCAAGTAATATAATCAAGGTGTCCAGTAGAACCTACATAGTCGTGCATACCTACAATAGAAGAAGATGTACCACCAGAAGTAGTCTGATATACATGTCCCTCTCTAGCACCTAGTCTACCCTCAGAGTCTATAATGCAGTTGTCTGCTTGTAATGCGTAGCCACTAGATAAAGTAATGCTACTTTCCTGAGTGTTTAACCCATAAAATCCAGGGGCTGCAATGGAAGAACTAACTAATTGTTTCATACATTATACCATATAGTCTCTTCTGGATGCTTTGACGCATCTAATGCTATTGCGTTAGATAATGAGTTGTTAGCTGCCATGTATGCAGTGTTACCTGTCTGTCCATTATCTTCACCCCTCTCTTCTACAGCCTTAGCGTAGGCTAACAGAACGATAGGACGATGAGGACAAAGTATTCTATCTGACTCTGCTGTAAGGTCTTCTGATCTTTGAACAACATTAAACCTAACTGTGTACACACCATCAGGCTTAGGGTATAGATCAATAAGTGTATCACCATCAGTACCTACACCATTGAAAGAGTAGTAACTAGGAGAACCAGTGGCTGGAGTTGGAGTGAGGTATCTATCATTAAACCAATTTGCAGTCTGGTAATCAACATCACTTTGAGTTGTTGCGTTAACAACCCCTAGAACCTTGATGCTGTTCTGAGAACCATTTAGTTCGTAATTAAAAATACCATTAGTAGTAGTAACAGTTAGACTCTGACGTAAGGCAGACCAGTCCCATGCTTGTTCTACTTCTTGAATTGAATCATTAATGAAAGTAGATATAAGAGATGAATATTCATTCTCATTAATAGATTCTACTGTTCGCTCTCGTAGACGTACAAGAACTGAGTTGATTGCTGCTAAGTAATTCATAGGATTATACCATATTTCTGTTTAAAAGTCAAGAGGTTTATTTTCTTGCTACAATTGATTGACCAAAGTACATACCAACAACTGACATGATTGCATGAGGTAGCCACTCAGGAGTAACCATTCCTTCTAATGTTCTCCACTCTGTTACTGTTGTAGTGAAGTCAAAGAATAGAAGTTTAAATCCACTGGTTACTTCTACTGGTACTACTGTTGGCAGGTTTAAGATAGGAGCAATAAGAATAAACATTGCCATACCCATAAAGGACACCACTAGGAATCTACGTATCCATTGTGCATTAGGAGTATCGTAGCTACGTGCTGCTGCTACACTGTCCTCAGAGGCCGAGAATTGCTGCATGAGCATCTTTTGCTGGTCAGCCTTATCCTTCTGTGCCTGTGCCCACATCTTCATTACAGCGCCTCCTAGGACGCTTAACAGCAATGTGATAACTTCTATCGGCATACCAAACATTACTTCTTCTTCTTATGAGTTAAATTCTTACTAGAGGCAGTATGCTTTGCACCCGTCATAAGTTTACCATTAGTCTTGTGAGTCTTGCCTGTATACTCCTTACCATTTGGTAAGTAATGTTTAACACCTTTCATAATAACCTCTACTTTTTTGATCTATACTTAGCTGTCTTTTGTGCAATCTTCTTAGGCTGCTTTACAAACTGCTTACCTGCCTTTGTACCTTTCTTCTTTGCTGCTGTAGTAGCTGCATACTCTTTAGCACTAAGAGAATCTCTAGCTGCTTTAGGTAAGTAACGCTCACCTGTCTTGGCACTAGCCTTACCACTTTTAGTTCCCCACTTTTCTTTAGTCCAGTTCTTGAGAGACTTCTGTGATGCTTTCATTTGTAACCTCCACCAGCTTTCTTGTACTGCGTAGCTAGAAGCTGTGCCTTACGTGCTGACCATTGACCTGCCTTGCCACCTTTAGTTCCTGCTTTGATCTTTTTAAAAAGAGTCTTACGCATAGTAGGCTTGGTGTAGTTACCAGCTTCGTTAACTTTTGATTTAGCTTTAGCCATCACCATTTTTCCCTATTAGCCCAATATGCCGCAGACATTTTACCCTTAGCAATGTTCTTACCATGCCTAGCCTTAAATGACTTACGCTTGGCTTTCATCTTATCACTCTCACCAGCCTTGGGCTTACCTGCTGTACTAGCCCCTTGCTCACCAAAGCGAATAGTCTTAGTTACTCCACCTTCTTTAGCTACCACCACATGAGACTTCTTAGGATGGTTAGGTGTACGCTTAGGTTTGTTGTAGGCTGTTAGACCTAGCTTAGTTAGTTTAGCGTCTGGCATTAGAATGTACCCTCTTGAAAGTATAACCAACAAGCGAATGCACTTGCCCCTATAATCCACATTAACTTCTTAACAACCGACTTACCCACTGCAAGGTAGAAACGATCATACGCTTTCTGTGCAGCTAACTCAGCTATCTCATCTTTCTCTGATTCTGTCAATTTAGTATCACTCATATTTAATATTTGATGTACATAACTACGCCAAAGAAAGCAGCTAGGATAGTTACAAGGATTCCTACAACCTGACCTGCTAATACCAAAGTCTCTTTAACTTCCTTGGCCTGTGCTTTCTGTTTCTTAACCTGTGCTTTTTGTTTATTATGAAACTCATCTCTAAACTGACAATACTTATAGTATCCTTGAATAGACTGCTTGTTGAGCATAAACTCTAGTTCTTTCTCCTGCCTCTCTATAGCTTGTTTTGCTTGGTAAGCACCTAGTACATCACCTGTACCAATAGCAGCTTTCTGCTGTATAGACTGACTTGCACTAAAGTATTTAGTTACAGCAGATCCAGCATCAGCAATCTCTTTGCCATTAGAAAGAGTTTGTTTTATAACTGCAAAGGCAGCATTCGCAATAGCCAGTTCTGCTAACATACCCAAACCCTCTTTGTATATTCTTGTGGTACACCATATGGTTCCCTTGATGGTTGAACTACTAGGTACTCAGCATTAACCCTGTTGACAGATGGTTCAATAAGTAAACCCTGTCCTATAGGAGCAAGAGTAGGCGATACATGAACTGGGTATATCTCTAAAGGACTAGAGTTCATTATATACTCTCAATGTTTTTTACACAGAATGCTATCGTGGTCTTATCCTCAGTTTCTTTCTGAGCCGCATAGCCTAGAAGAGGACTTGTAACTAACGCATACTCTAACTCTTTAGCTACTATTAGTAACTCCACTCTACATCTCTTAAGAGTTGAATAACTAGATACCATAACAGGCATTGCAGGTTCTGTGCTTACAGAGAGCATAGTAGCTACTACAAGAGCATACATTATTTTTTAATCTTCTTTTTCTTTCCCTTCTTAGGTGGGGATACTAACTTAGTTCCGTATGACATATTACTCTCCTGTTAAACTATAGCTTCTCTTGCTGCTTCTCTTGCTGTTGTAACATCCGTAGGTATTACTACACCTGTTTCTAAAAATCTAGTGATGTACCAATCGGTTGATGCAAGATAGGCTTGGTTAGTTGCGTTAGTCTCTGCTTGAGCATTAGCTGCTATCTCTGCATCAGTGAATGGGACTGCTTCTTTAGTTATGCCTGTAGGCAAAGCACCTAATGCCTCTATAGTTACTTCTTCTCGCACATCGTAAGCAGTGCCACGATTGTCTTCAACGTAGGCCCACTCTGAACCTGTTAGAACTACAGCGTAACCTTCTCTTGCGCTTAGTGGCGCAGTAGTTGTAGCGTTAGCTGGTATTAAGAATTGACCAACATCTAAAGGGTCTGGTGAGGCTGTAGAAGTTCCAACGTATTCACCTGTTCCCCCTACATAGTTATAAATTTCCATGCTCACCTCTTAGTATTTAATAATTATCATTCGGTTAGTATTACGAGGACGAGACTCGTTTCCACCTGTGCTATTTGTTACCTTAGTATTAACAACATCGTGGAATCTATAACTTCCTCCATGCGTTGCGGCAACATAGTCATTAAAATCTGAATAACTGTGAGTGTGTGCTTTGTTTTCACTTAGCTGTTTAGAGCCTACAACGTCACCCGTAGTACCATCACCTCTGTTTGTACGAGCAGCCCTGTCAGGGTCATTAGCGGAGCCATGCGCCCAACCACGAATGAACTCACCTCTGGCATCAGGTAGGTTAAAGGTTGATGAACCATCGCCTACACCAAAGGTAGTGCCAAGCACAGCGAATAGTGCTGAGTAGGTAGACCTTGATATTGCGGCTCCATTCTCTTCAAGCCAGCCTGTAGGGACTGTAGCTGTCGCCCAAGTCATCTCAGAGCCAGCTACTGTAGAAGGTAAACCTGCTGCTGTGATGTCTGCTGCCAGCCCTGTGTAGTCTGATAACTCTCTTGCCTTGGTCATGGGCTATTCTCCTTCCAATGCTTCAATACGAGCAATCAATTCTTGTATCGTTGCTGTTAATAGTGGAACCAACTTAGCTTGGTCAATGCCCTGCATATCTGGAACCGAGCGTGTACCCATGACTGCTTCTTCTGTGTCGGTTGCTGGAGTCACTTCATTTCCATAGCATCTTTAGTGCCTACTACTGACTCAGGTACAACCTCTTGTGCCTCATGTGCCAAGAAACCATCCACTCTAGTTCCGTCTGCAATCCACTCAAAGTTACAAGGCTTTAGTAATTTAACTCTGTCTGTTGCTCCCGTCATGGGTTGAACGTCAGTCTTTAATCGGTAGTCGGATGATGTGGTATATGCTGTACTAGCACCAAAAGTTGAGATGCTTCCAACTTCTGTGCCATAAGACTTGTAAAATCGAATAGTCTTACCCTCAGTATTACCTCTATTGAAGTACATACAGACACCATTATTAACAACATAACTCTCGCCAGAGTTTCCTTGATTTAAAGCCAATCCTTGTGTATCACTCCAAGCTGAATTTAATCTACCAACTAACACGCCCCCTGAGTTTTCTATCCGCATACGTTCTGTGTTGTTAGTATTAAATCGCTGAGTGCCAGAATCTATTTGCTGAATTAAAAATTCGTTTTGGCTAGTGCTATCACTTATAATCTTTAAAGCACCACCATCATTTTTTATTTCATAATCAGTTGACACATCGTTTTCATTAATCCGTTGTAACTTAATAGATGCACTTGTTCCGTTACCTGATTTAACTGTTAATTTTGGTGTAGATGCCCCGTACACTTCCACGTTGCCTGTAAAACTAGGACTAGCAATGGGGGCCTTGAGAGCCACCGCAGTGTTAGTAGTAGCCAAAGCAGTGTTAGTCGCCTTTGCAGCCAACAGCGTATCAGCCTCTGTCTTACTATAATGATCTGCCACAGTAAACGTCTTCAAGGAGATCACAGTCACTTCATCATTCAATAGCAGTGCTACAGTGAACGTGATGCTGTTGCCGTTGGTGGCTGTAAAATCTGTAGTGTCCGTGAGCAGTACGCCATTGACGTAGACTTCTACAAAGCTAGGTGTGTAGCTAAGACCTGTCTTTACTGTCTGACCTGCGGTTGCTAAGAATGAGACTTTCTCTTGAGCCTTGAGACTTAATTTTGCTGATCTG
>Ga0209092_10002685_pt1 | contig 16126 bp, 4 predicted proteins | sample FraStrMetagenome_FD_187446 | JGI IMG/M metagenome (GOLD analysis project Ga0209092, IMG submission 187446) | Marine eukaryotic phytoplankton communities from Arctic Ocean - Fram Strait ARC3M Metagenome (SPAdes) (version 2) | ecosystem: Environmental > Aquatic > Marine > Oceanic | place: Fram...
TATTGTATGTATGTAGTCTATGCTGTGCAGTGTTGTGGCCGTAGGTTGAGTTATGTCGTTCTTGGAAAATGGATAGAAATATGTTAGTAATAATTTAGTCACTAGTAAGCCATTGGTTAGAGTTGAGTGATCTGAGGTTCTTTCTATCTATAGAGTTTATTAGAACTTAAAGTTAAATATATTAACGACTGTTATACTTGTAGATGACAAAATACAGTTGTTCAAATCGTGCACTATTTGTTTGTAAATTGTGGGTTTAGTTTATTCTTTTATTAGATGAATAAATAAATAAATAACTCAATGATTAATAATTTAATATTCTATAAATTACTGCCCGCTTCGGACTTTCAGTCGCCTCACCCGTATGTGAGGGCGACTCGTGGCAGGGCGCGGAGCGCCCTGCGACGTGGCAGGAGACCTGAAAATTATACTCGTACGTACGAGTGTTGCTATGTAGCAACCGTGCCAAATGGCGACATTTGGGTTTGAGGTAAGAAAATACGGAAAACTTACTTCACAAATATCGGGAATTTGATTTTTGGTTTTGTTTGGTTTTTGGTTGTCGAAGTTAACATCTTCGACGTTTTGGGGTGTGTTGCGGTGGGTGATTTGATTTTCTTTTGCGATTACGATCGGCGAGGAGTGTGATACGCCTTCGTGGTCTTATCGATACTCTTGGTTTTTTTTGGAATGTACGGATGGGAGGATTGGTTGTCTTTTTTGTCCGCATCCAGGAATGCATAAACGCTGCCTGTTTTTGCTGGAAAGGGAAGAATTGCCGGTCGCGTGATGCTAACGATACGCGCATTTCCTCTATCCAGGCTTGAATATGGGCATTGGGACCCTGTAGGAGGTCATTTAGAGATGCTGCATAGAGATGTTGGTCAGAGGCCAGTAGGTTTTCTTTCATGGTAGAAAGGTAAAGTGTGGTCATCTCATGTTGCAGGTTTTCTCTTTCTCTGGTTTTCCTTGATTCTTCATTCAGTTTGTGCACAAACGAATTTCTATTCTCCCATTGTGGTCTATGTATCAATATCCAAATTTTTTGAATAAACGTCGCTGACCAGATTTTACCTGATTTTTTTGATCCGATAGAAAGGTAATGTTGGTCCATATATGTTTCAAATGCGATGTGGAGTCTTCCTTCTATCAGGTGGCGTGCTCCTAGTTTAAGTTGTTCATATATGGGATGAGTGTGATGTGGGGAAGGAGGCGTAGCTATTCCCATCTTCCATTCCGTGATAGTGTGAAGGATATCTGTCAGAAGTTCTTGTGGAGTATGTTGGTTTACAAGCCATAATTCCAGTTTTTCCAGCGAAGTACGAAAAGTATGAAGACATTGAGGGTGAGTACAGGTTAGGAGATGATCATGTGTTTCGACACAAACACGACATCGGGGACAATAGTCTTGTCGCCAATGTTGTCGACGTAGCATATTTCTTCCTATTGGAAGAAATTTAGTCACGAATTTGCTCATCCATTGTCGTGTTGCTTGTGTTAGGAGTTGATTTGAGCTTCTTATAGCGTTCCAGTTGATCATGTGGAAATGGCCTTCGTTCCATCCATATTTATGTTGGAGTACTGATAGCGCTTTCTTCTGGAAAAAATGATGATATAATGATTGGTCCAAATTTGAAGAGAGCTTTTCCTGCTGATCATCCCATATGGTGAGTCCTTCATGTTGAAAGATGTTCTCTTGTGCAATAACCTTCGGTAGTTCTTTTCTCGCTATTTTGGCCAATAAATCACATTCTGTGTTGAGTTGTTCTAGTCTTGTTAACTTATCATATGATATCCGTTCAGACTTATGTGCTTTCACATGTCTATATTGGATGATTGATGAGAGACTGTCTCGGATGTTTAACATTGATTTTACCACATCATAATGTTTCATCTTTGGAGTGAGATACGTAAAGAATTGTAGAGCGTCCAGTACACGTTCATTGTCGCATGCTAAGTCCAACTCTGTCTTCATTCCAGACAACTTTTCCATTGCATGCATCAGATGCAGGGCTGCTGTTATTCCGACTGCCTCTGCTCTGTAAGAGTCTGCTTTGCTGTGTGATGAATTGTTAGTTGGAACAGGAGTGGGGAGGATTATTCTCTGCGACATGTCCCATGTTTCAATAATGGTTGCAGCTCCCATATCACCTCCCTTATATGATCCATCCGACACTATTCGCATCTTTTGGGATAACATGTTTTTGATTATTACTTTTGATTTGTCCAAATATTTATCTGGGACATATTTATATATCCAGGTCGGCACTCTATCTGCTTGCAATTGATGTTGGAGTGTTGATATATTTGGTATTGGATCTGGAGTTTCAAAAGGATGTGTGCCATCGAGTTGTGCTTTGGAGTGTTGGTCCTTTTCGACTGTGGCTGCCCAGATGTTGCCATCATTCATTAATTTTAACTTTGCTATAGTAAGAAATTTATACCACTTTTTATTATATCTGTTTGACGTTCTATGTGTTGTCTCCAAGCTGTATATTTTAAAAGTAGTATCCGTAAGGCGTTTCAATAAGGTGTCAGATGATTTATTATAGTACCACGTGAATCTCGTGAACGTAGCTGCTGTCCATTTACCCAGTGGTTGCGTTAGCCTACTCGAGTTTGAACCTACACAAAAACAAGAGTGGATATATTGCTTCCACATATACTTATCTCCGACCGACGGTTTCACCTGTGTTGTGGTTGAATATGTATTTATGTGTTTGCATCTGTGTTGGGCATTAAGAGATAAGGCTGATATACGCTTTCCATCACCTGTGCATATATCTGACAGAAAGATAACGTCTAGGTATTTCCTGCATTTATTTAAAACTGTTAATGTGGACTTTCCTACTCCTTTCTGAATGAAGACTTCCATAATCGTAGGATCATATTCACGTTGAGGGAGAAGTTTGGCTTGCCAACCTCTTACTTGCAATTTTTGATCATGAAGGAATTTCCACATACTTTTTAACCATGTTTGGGGTAGCATATGTTCATAATGTGGGTAATTTAAATTGAAGATGATGTCCCGGGCTCCGAGGAGACTCTGTGCTATCTCGAGGCCTAACTCCATTTGTTTCCAACATATCCCCTCCGAGTAGCTCTTATATACGAGCTCTTTCAATTTCGCTGCTTCTTGTTCATAAAACATGTTTGGCAGTCCTAATCCTTGGTATTGTTGAGGTAAATACCGAAAATCTCTTGGAAATTTCGAGCTAACTCCACATTTGGGGAGGCATGCACTATATAATTTGTTGGATATCATTGTACATTGTTTTTCATTGATAGTTAATGCTGGAAGAGGGTATAAAATAGTTCTGGATATTTTCATCAAGGTAGCACTTAGATTTTGTGAAGGGAATAATCTGCTTGATTGCATTTGATTGTTCCATTGTTCAATTGATGTTAATAGGGCTTGGATCTGGTCGTTCTCTTTTCCGTCTGTACGTTGGAGGATTCCCAAATACTGTCTAGGTTGTTTTGATGAATATTGTTGGATGGGGGTTTCAATATTATCACTATTTGGAATCGTGATCGCTAATTGAGTTTGGTTGTTTTTCTTATCAAATCGCATGAGTGTCCACGCACATTTTTCCGGACGCATCGCTCCTCCTGTCACTTTAAGTAGTTCCTTCCATGTGTTGATGGCCTCATTCGCTTTTTTAACTAGTAGATGGATATCATTGGTATGTTGGGTTAAAAACAGTTCCGTGTCGTCTACAAACGCTATAAGACTCAGAATTATTTTTTGCTTTGTGATTGGAGAAAGAAAAGTAGCCTGATGTTCCATCTCTTTCATTAGTTCGATCATGTGGGTGCTGACCATTGTCCAGAAAGGGGCAGCACCTGTATTCCCTTGCCCCGCTCCCTGTAGGTTGTTTCCTGTGAATGATATCTCTGAATCTCCGTATGCCGTACGAGTATGGTGGATAGCTCGATGCAGGGGGGATAGCAATGCCTTGATTACTTTTCCTGGGACACCCCATTTGATTGCCGACATTGATATGATCTTATGGATCATACGGTCGTAGCAATTTGCGGCGTCCGTTGATACTATTGCCATTGGTTTTTCCAGAAGTCTCGCATTGTCCATAATCATCCGTTTGGTGAGCCCTCCATCTGTTGATTTTTTTCCTTTTCTTCCGCCAAGGTGTTCTTCTGGCAGTAGTTTCATCTTTTCCGCATTTCTCATCATACGCCGTGTAATAAAAACCTTACCGGCTGCATTCCAGTCTGCCTCCGAGATAATTATGGTTCTCAATGAGTTTACGTGAATAGAGTTTTGTTTTTTAAAGGACATGATGTCCAGGAATTCATACCATCTTGAATACGCTACACCTGATATGAATGGGAGATTCATGGATAAAGTGAGCTGTTTTAAAAGGTACGGATCATAGCAGAAGGCTTTATAAACTGCATTGTATCGTCCAGACCATGACGATGCCTTTTTTTCTTTGATGCTTTTCCACACTGATTTGATTTCTGATTCCGTCATCATTGAATTTTGGATCGGTACGTTGTCACTGATCTGTAGTTTTCTTAGTATTTTAACGACCCAGGGTGAAAGAGAAGTTGGTAACGGTTTTGTTCCATTTTGGAATTGCTTAGCCCATTTAGTCTCTGCAAAATTTCCAAAGAGTTCATGTGCCGATGGTTCCATTAGTGGGGTATTGTGAGAAGATGTATACTTGATTTTAGTTTCAGTTTGAATTTGTTGGACTATATCATCCGGCTCTGTAGCTTCCATGTTGGTATTATTGACGGTATACGCAACCCTATCCACTCGCTTTGATATTCCTCGTTTTGGAAAAAATTGGCTCATTCTCTTTCCGTTTTCTCGTGATGCTTCGGAATTCATGATTCGTTTTAAGATCGTTGCTTTTGTTGCCGTGCCGTCTACTGCATTTGCGGCCGCTAGTTCCTCGTAGAAGTGTTGGCGTTCTGTAGGGGCATGGGGAATGAAGGCTTTATATTGTGCTTCAGCTTCACTAAGATATGCTTTAATTACTGGTATCGGATATTGTAGTGGATTTTGTACATTCGCTATCTTTGAAAGTCTTCGGATCGTTTTGGAGGATATTTTTTGTCCTAATTTTTTCTTAAGGACTAATAACCATAGTCTTTTAACCTGCAGAAGTTCTAGAAATACACTTGAAAAGGGTATATCTCCTGTATAAAGTTTTCTACATTTTCGAATTCCCGATTTGATCCCCCGTCCCATTTGCTCATCAATTTTCTCTTGGGCCAGCTTTATCTCTTTCTGGCTCATCGTACCAGCAAGAATTGATTTTGTGATTTGTTCCGATTTCTGTTGTAATCCACATTTGAGATAGTGACTTTTTACTTTTTTTATAAACTTTTTATAAATTCTGGGGTCGTTCAGCTTTAAGAGTTTAACTTTAGGTGGTTCCACTTTATACATTGGTGTTCCTAACAGGGACGTTATGCTCACGTCAAGAAACATGTTTCTATGGTCCCCTTGGATACCTATGCCTTTACTTAGGATCCCTGCACCTTTAATGATGATATTCGGGGAGATGTACATTGCCGAGATGGGAACTGATCCTTTGTGGTGCGTTGGAGGTAATGGAGATCTTAGATATTTGCTATGGGCATTCTGCATATTCAGATTTACCATTATGTTGTTGAAGATTCCATCATTTACATTTTCATTCGCATCCAGCATTAGTACTATATTCATTCCTTCACTCATCCACAATTTTAGTTCCTTCTTTATATCTTCATCAAATAACTCTCTTGGGGGTGCTACTTAAGGCTTTCTTTCTAATGTACCTCATGTGTTGGTCATACACGGTTGTTAATTTAGAGGAGTGTGGCTTCAACCCTGGCCGATAGGCTGTTATTATTCGTGTGCGTAGGTTTCCTCTGCCTTGGAACTCCATCCATGTCCATCTACCTAATCCTCTTTTGTCTTTACCTGACTTGGACATACGATGCGATATTTGTGCTACTGTGAACATACAGGTTCCACCTCTCTGGCATTTTCCCATATTTTCAGTGAAGTTATGTGATGTGATAGTTTTAAATTCTCTCCACATGCTTTTGACTCTGCTATACAGGGAATTCGAATTTGATAATTTTGTCCAATTTACGTTCGTTTCTGCTAGGCCGATGATATCTGCCTTGCTTTTGCTTTTCATGAATTGAAAGCTCCCGTGAGATTTGCTATTGTTGTGATTCAAGCCGATTCCACAGGGGTTTGTATACCATATTCTCACTACTTCTGATTGCTTTTGCTGATAAGGGTCACCTAAGTGCTGGTCGTCGCTATCGTGATTCGGGAAGGTACTTTTGCTATCCGCGATGTATTCTGTTATTCTTTTGTTTCTTTTGATTTGGATCGCTTTCTTGATACTGGATTTCGATCGAGGAGGTTTGATATTCTTTTGTGATTTCTTTTTGGGTACTTTATTTTTATTTTTATTTTTACTTTTATTATTATTAACTACACATACATTTAACTTTGATGCGAGGATCTTTTTGTTCCTTGGTAATTGTTCCAACCAGGCACGCATCAATACCTGGTCTGTGCTCCCTTGGAGACTCATTTTCCGCCAGCTGCATCGTTTACATTCTGAACAGTATTCGATGGAGCCTTAATTGCATTATTCAATTTTTTATTAGTCTGGTTGAATTGCTTTTCCAGGTCGCTGATTGGCGTAATGGTCGACATTGTTGATTTCTCATTTTCATCGTTGGATTGTTGGGTTTGTTCAGATTGTCGTGAGGATGCACTTTTCTGGTCATCGAAAACGTAGCAATCTGGCATATTGGTGAAGGATACTGAAGTTAAATTACTAGCTGTACTGATTGTTTCATTCTCGCCTAGAAGATCGATCAATTTTTCTCCCCCTATGATGGTATCTGGGATTTTTGCTTCCATTTCCATTTTAACCCTACGTAGATCTTCAGGGTCGATCGTGATGAAATCCAATGAGTCATCGTCTAGATCACTCTCTACTTCGTCTCTCAAAGCTTCGTCCTCTTCAGTTCTGAATTCTTGCGTATTGGGGTCGAATGATTCCGATCGTGCTTTATCAATTGCTTCTAGACTGAAAGTACCTGATAGGTTAGCGTCCGGGTATTTGAACATCACATATGTTGAGAGAGACCGCATGAACGAAATTGCCTTGTTGTCCTTATCAGGCCTATAGGTAACCGTGCATTCACTGGGATTCCTCCAATGTTCGTCAATGGATCCGAAGATCTTTTTGTTGTCCGTAGAATCTCTAATGTTTGTCACAATTTGTCTGATTGATGTGTCAGTGTTTTTAATTTTTTTATCTAAACTAATTACCTGGGTACATACTACTCTTTTAATCTGTGACAGGAAGGCGCGATGCTTGTTGACCATATAGCGATGCTTTTCTTTATTTCCTTCTTTCATGTGGATATTGTAGTCTGACATCAATCTGAATTTGACCCCTAACGGATATGATTTCTTTCTTGACAGAATACGTAAGAATCGCTTCACTTGCGTGACCTCACTAAAAGGACTTTCCACGTGCATTGCATATAATTTGTCCTTTTGTGGGGTATCGTATTGGCCGCTGAGTGCTTTCCACGCTAGGCCCAATGTTATTGTGGCTCCTGGAGTGTTATGGGCTGCCTGTACATACATTTTCATTACTGTTTTGCTCCATTTTTTTGTGTTCAACGAATTAGGGGCATAAACTAGCCACCCTACTGATTTCGTATTGTGGTGTTGGACCGTACATTCATAGAACCTTAACTCTTCTCCTTTTGCCCATTCCCTAAAATCCGTTTCGAAAGTTTCTCTGTCCGACGTGGTAGGGAGACCTATCCTAATTTTAATATAAACTTGTCCACCATTGTTCTGGGGCCTTGCATTATCGAAGTATTTTTTGAGTGAAGTTATCGTTTTTGGGAACTTGTCAATGTGATCAATTCCTTGAAGAACAGTGTTATCGTTCCATAATAGGATTTTTACTCCCTCATCATATGATTGCATTTCTTGGAAAATAATCTGTAGGTATTTCTTCAGTCCCTCCGTACCTCTATACTTTGGATCTATCTTAAAGCTCATGGAATATCTCCATGATTGCATGGCTATTCCTGTGAGTGTGCTTTGGAGCATTTTTTTTCCTTGATGTTTTCCTGGTTTGAGACTGCTTGTTAACGGCTTCTTTGCCTTTGCTATTTCATCATCTCTAATTACTCTGATGGCTCTTTTGAGAGTGGAATTTGACCATAAGAAATAGCCACTAATTTTTGTTGCTTTGTTATCTCTTTTGTTCCGTTTGTAATAAACTTTTGCTAGAGTTTCTGCATCCATATTGTCTATTTCCATATCAGTAAGGCTCGCCGTAATATCTTGCGTATCCTGGAGTAGTTCTACTGCTACTTGGGCTTCATTTTCGAATATTGTATCCAACTCATTTGCTCGATTGTAAAGAGCATCTCTCACGAAAGTAATGCGGGATAAAAACCAGGTATGGGTTTTGTTTTCCAAATTCTTTTGCTCTTCTTCAAAACCCTTTTCCTCTAAATAGGCCTTATATACCATTAGCGCTTCCTTTTCATTGAGACTATTGATATCCTTATTAGACATTTTGGCTTCTAACTTTGGTAACATTTCAATGCTCCTATGTTGATCCTCATCATGTTCCATTTCCTTATCCATTCTTTTGACTCTTTCATCAAATCCCTTTTTATCCGGGTGGATCAACCATTTAGATATAGCTTCCTTAAATTCCAAGTCGATGTATTCCTCATCCATATCGTCGATATTTACGTTGGATCCTACGATTCTATTCCAATTTTTCAGATGTTGCTTTTTCTCTAAGGTTGTTATACCTTCTGGATTTTGAGTCATTTCCTCATTTCCAAGACAATATTTTGTTTCACTGATTGTCGGAGAGTATTTCTCAAGATCAAAAATGTTGATTGCTTGGTTGATAAGTTCTTTCGTTGTTGCCGTTGTTATTGCTTTTTTTTGAATAAAGTCTTTATGTTCCATACGTTTGTGGAAGACTAACGATTCCAGGCTTTCCCTTGGTAATTTCTCAAAGTCCTTTTTGGTAATAGTTTCCTTATCATGGATATAATCTAAGAATGTTCGCATTTCCTCATTTTCATCGATATTTGCTTCATCATATTCATCCCATAGTTTCTGTTGAGTATCTAATGCATATTGTAACATATCTTCATCTGATAGATTCTTTATTTTTCCATAGTCTTGTTCAGTTGCTTTAGACCACGCAGACATCAGATTTCGTAGGTTGTTGATAAATAGTTTTTTAATTCCATCATCAGTATGCTTCATTAGAATCTCCTCTACTAGCTCTTTAACTTGAGTTTTTTCCTCTTCCGATTTGATCTCATAATTTTCATCCATCTCGATTTGGGTTTGTAGGTCCATTTCGAATGCTGGAGGTTTTTTTGATTTGAGTTCATCTCTTGCTTCCTCGAGAATATCACACAAAGCATCTTTGATTTCTTCATTCTGAATATTCTCTACTGACTCATTTTTATATTTTTTCCAATTGGTTGCATGATGTCTTAAAACAAATAGGTCTTTGTGCTGATCTTCATGATACTCTGATATTTCTAGATAATTTAAAGTATCTTTCATGGTTGCTTTGATATCCTTCGCTCTATCATATTGAATAGAGAGCATAGTCTGCGTCTTTAGATAATGGATGTTTTCATTTGGTAGTCTTGACATGTCACCAATCTGGGTACCTGCTCTGTTTCGATTCAAATATTTGATTAGGTCATGTTCCGAGAATGGTTCTAATTGCTGAATATTTGTGACGTTTGAGAGATCCAATCCCTTATTTGGTGCTTCCTGCAATGGAGGAACCTCATCTACTTCCATCCTATTCTTAATCTCCGTTGACCATTCAATTAATTGGTCCTCGAGCTCCTTTTTAGCCATACTCAAAATTTCCGTTTCATCTCCGTGAAAATCTTTCCATGCTAAGGCCATTTTTCTTAAATCGTTTAGAGTTGCTTCTTCAAGGTCTTTTCCATTTATATTTTCCATGACTGTATATAGTTCGTCCTGATTCTCTAGTTTCGATTTTAGGGTCTTATTACTTTCGTCCGTAACTATTTCCCTATGTTTTCCAGTGGATTCTAAATTTTGGATCGTATTGTCCCTCGATTTCGAAGCCCTTTTTTTCCGTTCTCTACTGGTTGTTCTTTTCTTTGATTTGATTGGTGATCTCTTTGAGGGAGATACCATACGGGCTGCTTTCGCCGCTTCCCTAGTTTTTCCTGCCATTGGCTGTTTCCAATTTTCAGTGAATTTTTCGTTTTCTAGTATGTTTCTACGTGTTCTACGTGTTTGTATTCGTTGACTTTACGAGGAAGTAATTCTTTTATTAGATGAGATATGCGTCACTGTTTTACTGACGCACTCACATGTCTAAATAAACGAACACACATATTAATTATTTATATTAAAAAAGGGGAACGAGCCAGCTGCTCCTTCCCTCCATTATCCCTAACTTCAACCTCCATATGGGACATGGCAATTCACTTATCACACATATATGTGATATCATTCATACGTCATCTCTTCATTATATTTCCGATATAATTTTGACATTCCTCCTAAGTGGATATGTCATGTTTCAATTACTTACCATCCAACCTTTCAACTTTTCATACAGTTTCGATGGATTCAAAGCTTTTGTTAGAATATCAGATTTTGAATTTAAAGTACTTTGTTTCACCAAGAACAACCACCCGATGGAACTGGTCTCACGAATAAAATGGTAAGCACAACTATGATGTTTCTTTTTGATGACACTCTCTGGCCTTGAACAATTGAGAATCACGGCTTGGTTATCACCATATAGCCAAGATTCATATAATAGAGGAACTCCTAACATCCTCACACAATATCTCATTTCAATCAATAGCTCTACCGCTGTCCTGCAAGATACTAATTCCGAACCGTAAGTACTGGTTTCAATTGTATTTTGCCTTTTCGAATACCATTTAACTACTGACTCATTCATATATATAAGAATTCCTGAAACAGATCTTCTATTTTCAAGATCATGCGCATGGTCGGCATCGAATTCCCCCCAGACTCGTAACGGTTTACCTTTCGGCTCGGGTGCGTTATGCGGAAGCTTCTCATGTGCTCCCGGATATAGATGCTTCCAGTTGGCTTTGATAATGCCTTCTACTGGTTCCTCCGGATATGAAGTATTCATTTTTAATGATGCTTTCATGTGATATTTCAAATATCCAAAAATACGGAACATGGTTTTAAAATGCCCTTCTCGTGGAGCATGATTGTACCTCGACATTGTCACCGCTGCAAACATCACGTCGATTCTTCCAATCGTCACGGCCCAGTTGAGACTTCCAGTTAGCATCCGATATTGTGAAACTTTATCACTGTCTAACAGCTCACTGGTATCAATTTCCGGATGATATCCTCCTTCCAATGGTGAGTGATAGCTTTTCAGGGTTGTTTCGAATAATCGCTCAATTTTATCGACTATATTTTTGATATAGGTTTTCGCTGATAAAACAGTACAATATAATGGTGAGTCCTTCAATTTTTCTCGTTTAATATCGCCTCCCAGATAATATTCTGGTACGCCGACTCCCTTAAATTTATACTTTCCAATTTTCTCTAACTCTTTGATAATTTCCATTGGTTTCTTCGCTGCGATGATTAAATCGTCTACATAAACGGCGATATACTCATAATGATCGCCTTTATCCCTCATCCAAATCTCGGTATCTGCATATGAAGGGGTAAATCCGATCTCTCTCAAGATTTCGGCAATTGCATCTGCCCATCGAGCTGCTGATGTTTTCAAGCCATATAGAGCTTTGGAAATTATCAGCCATTTGCCTTTTAACTTTCCATAATCAATTTGGGTATACAATTTCTCCTTGGTATACCCATTCAGGTAGGCATTGCATACATCGGCTGCAATGATTATCAAACCATTCAAATCTGCAATTAAAAATAATATTCTAACTCTTTCAATTCCAACTACTCCAGAATAGATCTCTGCAATATCTGGATCAGTGAAGTTACCACAGGCGACTAACCGACCTTTTCTCCTCCCATCGAACTTGTTATCATATACAAATTGGAGAGGTATGAATAGATAATCTTTCGGAATATCCGAGATATTTTCGACGATAATAAAGGTAGCGTGCTCCATTATTTCGTTCACTTCTTTCTCAGTTGCCTCACCCCACATATTGTTGCCATTTTTCTTATCCAATTCCAGGGCATGTTTTAAATTTCGGGGAACTTCTACCCCAAATTTATATTTCTTGTTTTTCTTCGATTTTTGTTGATTAAAAATGCGGGACAAATTGATGAACTTTCTCGGATTCTTTGAATACCTTTTACACCACTTCCATCCTGGTGTATTAATCATACTCTTATCATGAGCATATTTCGCAAGCGTGATGGGATCCGTCTCTTTTATGGACTTAAAGTCCTCCCATGTTTGCTCGTCATTTTCCCATAAAATTAATAATTTCCATTTTCCTTTTTCAAATTTATGATCAAGGATCTGCTTAAAAATATAGAAATCAGCGTTTTCTTCTTTTGACCTTTCATATTTATTGATCAAATCATTATATAATAGCAAATCCTGTCCACCATTTAGAAACTCAATGATGAACTTCCCTTCTTCCTTCCAATCGATTACAGTTGCCTTTTCCTCGATTCCTTGTTTATTTTTCAACACGAAATTAAACCCAATTAATTCTTTCGGATCGATCACCGGTAGTGGTTTATTACCATTGATGTCCTGTGTACTTTGTATGAGGCTAGAACAATCCTTTGATGGTATTTCATCCGTCGCATCTTCGAAGATTTCACCATCCCATGTGTGATGGATATTTTTCTGGTTAAACACATTTGTACGTAATTCCTCCACATTAATGGTATCTAAAGCACGTAGATTCTTATTTTCGACATCTAATGCGGAACGCATTACACTTCTTGCGATAATCTTATTTTCCTGAGTTAGGACATAATACGTCATAGCGTCTCCCGTTGATTCTGCTATTCCCACAAACCGTCCTAATTTTTCTTTGGTAGATGGAAACGATGACGTATTGGATATGGTATCTAAATAATAAACTGGTTCATAAAATGCATACTGTAATAGGGATGAAATATCCGGTGTGATCCCAAAAGCACGTTCAATTGGTGTAATTCCTCCTATGCTCGCATTTGCGGTATGATTCAGGAGGACAATCGCATATTTGGTCGCTAGGGCCCACAGGTTTGCGGGTGCACTAGTATGATCTAAGATTGCCAACGTCACTTTCTTAATTTCCTGGATACGTCGTTCAACAGGATTTTGATGCGGATGATATGGTTCAGTCGTGCTTCGTTCTATATTATAGGTACGTAGGATCTTACGCCATGCTTCACTGATTTCCATTTTTGCATTATCATTAATCATTTTATACGGTGCACCAACTTCAAGCACAAATTCCTCCAAAGCCTGTACCCCATGTGATTCGCTTACCATAGGGTATCCTCTACAGAATTTACTCACTTTGCCACAAAATATCTGCATGCAGGTTTCATTGGTACCGATGGCTGGTGTAGAAGAAAAAATAGTATCCGTAGAATAGGTTTCTCGTAGCCGGTTTCGATTTAATTGCGGATATCTGGATTTGAAATGGTGACGTAATGGTAGGCGTAGGTGATTTTTCGCTAATTGGGTGGTAACTGCTAACGTCTTTTCTGCGATTTTGTAAGGAATCCAACCTAGTTTTGATTGTATCATTTTAATATCCGTTGGATTTACATGTGATTTACTCAAATACATTTTCGACTGCAGATTGAGTAGGTGAGTACTAGAATCAGCAAATACATTACCAAATACGTCACAAGTAGACATACTATTCGTATATTGACACTTATCATCAACGAAATCTTCGATATTCCATAATGCATCACCAGTCATCACAACTCTCGTACAATTTAATCGTTCATACTCCGTAGGTTTACGTACGTCAAACAGAAGAAGGCCATTCATGACAGAAAGTGGAACTTCTATATCATTTAACAGAATGTTCTGGAATCCTCCGTGCCGGCGTGCAACATCGTTAACAATGACACCATTTTCCCTGGTCTGGTACGTACTCAATAGGGACGTGACGTTATTTTCCACGTATATCGCCTCATTAAATTCCATAATCACTGTTTCTTTATGTAAATCTACGGCAGTAACAGCTGTAACTATGGGAAGTGCATCCATCTGCATTTTCTCTTGAAATCCCTGTACATTCACAGTACGATCGCTCGTAGACTCTACCACAAATCCTTTTCCGACTAAACTGGTATCACATCCTCCATCAACCAACATCTGGCCTCGAGTATCATCGACTTGAGGTAGCTTCGCAACTTGATTCATCCATCGCATTTGTTTGAGGTTCATTGATTTCGAAATAGGTAAATGATCTTTGAAGATTTTGCTTCTGAACTCGCGACTACTATCAATATAACTCATAACTTTCTCAAATTTCTTTTTCACTTTCTTTCCAAATCCTTGTATTAGGTGATCCATATCACCCTGCTTCCAAGATTCTAGCAACGGTACAGTATTGTTTTTGATTGGAGCACATTGAATACGCTTCGATTGTGCCAGGTTGAAGATTGGAAGAATTGGTTTTAGTGGAGGGATCTTCTGTTGATTCACACTTTCGGGAATTTCATCACAGGTAAGCAAACCGGATTTTTCTATGATATTTTCATATCTTATTTTATCATCCTCTAACCATTCTGCATCTAACAAATCGTCAACAATTGTAGGAGGTGTAGATCTTTGGAGATTTCTACACATTACAATTTTTCTTGTGGTTCTGGCAACGTTCGCATGCCGCATGTTATTCATGGATCGTACCATGTTAAGAAATTGGCGTTGATGGGGACTAATATCATCCGGATTGGTATTGACATTATTAAGGTGAGTACTGCTCGGAGCTATTGTGCTATTATTTTGCGACATATGCTCATACAACTCACGCTCTTGCTGTGTCATATTGTTGATTTGTGATGAATATTGAGTTGGTAGGCCTGTGGAGGCTGGTTGGTTGTTTGATGCTGCATTGGGTTGTTGAGTATCATTGCTCCGACCCCTCCTAGCTTCACGTGCCTTTTTGACATGAGCATCTTTTTCTTGCTTACTCATTTTCTTCCACTTATTAGGATCAATATAGTGATCACCCATTTTCTTCTTTAGATTGTTCGCTCTAGAATTTCGATTGGAATTGGAGTTATTTGAGGAATTAGAGTTATTTCCTCGCCTTTGATGGTTATTTCGTTTCCGTTCATTCTCCACATTGATTGATTTCCTTCGAATCTCAACTAAACAATCATGGTACGTCTTTCGATCATCCATTTCCAAACTTTCTTTCACAATTTTATAATCCTCATCTTGGATATTGTTTAGAAAATTAATTTTTGCCATTGCCATATCATATGGCTTTTCTATTTCTTCTAGGTCTAATAGAGCGGACTCAAACTTCTCTAGGTATGTTTCTGCACCACCAAAGGATTGAGGTGTCAAACGATGGGTGTTTATCACGGTAAGTGCCTTGCGAGCTAACGTTTCGACAGATCCTTGATTTTCGAACCATGTTAACAGTTCTAACCAACTTTGTCTACCGTTTTCTGCATTACTATACTTTTTCACACGAGTCAAAGCATTTCCTTTCGCCAACGCAAATTCTAAAATAGATTGAAGGAACTTATTTTTCGTATGATATTCATTAAGTTTCTGAGTATCAGTTGGGGTAATAAAGGTAGAACCGAGTAAGTAACCAATTCCATGCATTGATGCAATGGATTTAAACTTCTGTTTAAAACTTTTCCAATTTTTTAACTGTCCGTCAAATTCCGGATACGACCTAACATCAATTTTAATACCAGGCATGATAGATTGGGTTGTACCTTCATTTTTGAAGGATACAGACGGTTGGGTATCTGTTACGGCTGTAACTTGAGGGATGATACCAGGAACTTTGTTCTCTTCTTTGGTATCTCCTTCATTTTTGCTATTTGATGAACCACTAGTAGAACTAGCAGTGTCAGCTCCTCTTTTCAGGATGAATCTGTCCCATATAGATTCGG
>Ga0209092_10002686_pt1 | contig 16123 bp, 17 predicted proteins | sample FraStrMetagenome_FD_187446 | JGI IMG/M metagenome (GOLD analysis project Ga0209092, IMG submission 187446) | Marine eukaryotic phytoplankton communities from Arctic Ocean - Fram Strait ARC3M Metagenome (SPAdes) (version 2) | ecosystem: Environmental > Aquatic > Marine > Oceanic | place: Fram...
TTGACGCTGCTGCTGCTGCTGCTGCTGCTGCTGCTGCTGCTGCTGCTGCTGCTGCTGCTGCTGCCGTGTTGCTGCTGTTGCTGCTGCTGCTGCTGCTGTTGCTGTTGCTGCTGCTGCTGCTGCTGCTGCTGCTGCTGCTGCTGCTGCTGCTGCTGCTGCTGCTGATTGACCTAGGCAAGCATCAGTTTATTTCCTGGCAATGTGACAGGTGTCGCATCAGTCCAAGAAGTAGGCTACCACCAAAGCATCTCGCATCTCGATGCTACTGAATCTCAATGAAGTCAAATATGTCTAGCCCATTTCGGCTCAGGGCCCATCACACCTCGAGGGGTGGTAGCACCAGCACAATCAACTATTTATGTAATGGCAACATACTGTTCCTATTCCGCTCAATGTTCATGCCATGCAGCAAAGGCATATACTTGTAATTCAAACGAGCCCAACACGCCTCAAGGGGTGGCAGCATCGAATGCCAGCATCGAGGGTCTCGCCTGAATCTGAGTCGCCAGGCTTCCGCCAAAGCATCTCGCGAATCGATGCAGTTTCCTGGATACCGTTTTTCATTCGTCAGTTGACCAAAATTGCAAGGATATTCTGAAACAACAATAATTTGAATATCCGATGCCACCTGGAGCCATCATGAACTTCCAGCCCCAGGTGAGATTTCTGAGTTTTCAGAACTGAAGTTGGACAAGTATAATTCACATCTAGGTTTCTCGTCGATTAGAGACCGACCAATTTTATTTCCCAAACCCATGGGATGCCTGGTCAATATAACCACAGATACATACTGCAGAGTTGACAGCCCAAGAAGCTGAAGATGCAATGTCGACAATCGATCGTGAAACCACAGCGCGAACTCAGCAAGACTGTCGATCTGAATTCTTGCTGATACATCCTCCACCGTGGTTCATACCCGAATGCTTCAGCAAGATCCTCCCATGAATCCACGCTCAACACGTGACCATAAATGCACCAGTGTGTCGCAGAAAGGCCTCGGGTTTTTCAGAAAACGAATTACACGAAATAAGATATGTCATGCAATGTATATACATATAAAAGTCATCGGTTTCGTTCTAGACATATTCCATGAATTGTTTTCCCAAGACGTATTGTGTTCATGCTAAGCATGTGTCTGAAATTGGTTTTCTTCGCTGTTCGTTGTTTAAACAAATGCTTAGATCGATCTGAAGAATCCCATGCCAGAAGGGCGAGAGATTGGTCCGCGCCACAGAGACGAACAAAAACATTATGCCGCGAGGACAAACGAAAAGATCTGCGCTGCGACTAGAATATCGAAGCCCAGACATACACAAAATATGCGCCGCGACGTCCTGGCAGGAATCCGCGATGCAGGGGTGTGAAAAAACAAGACCGAAGAATGTATCTATACATAACTCAAAAGATGTATCTCAGAAGTAGTACATGGCGCACCAGCAGGAGCTTTGTGAGACTGGGCTTTGTAAGAATGATCTGTATAAGGCGGAACTTTGTAAAACTGAGATTTGTAAGATTGATTTTTGAAAGATTGAGCTTTATGAAACTCAGCTTTGTAAGACTTAGTTTGTAAGACTGAGCCTCGTGGGACTGGGGACTGAGCTCTGTAAGACTGAGCTTTGTAAGACAGAGCTTTGTAAGTCTGTGCTGTGTAAGACTGAGATTTGTAAGACTGAGCTCTGTAAGACTGAGCTTTGTAAGACTGAGCTTTGCGAGACTGAGCTTTGTGAGACAGAGCTTTGTAAGACTGAGCTTCGTAATGCTAAGCTATTTAAGAATGCACTTAGTAAGTCTGAGCTTTGGGAGACTAAGTTTTGGATGACTGAAGGTTTAAGCAATACCGAAGCATTCATTACATCCTTACTTTGTACACTCCAAACGTTTTTAAGATCATTTGTGTGCCTCAGAGCAGTAACGCGCAGCATGAATCACGTTTTTCGAGGATGTCCGTGCTTCCGAGAAAAAACAGTGTGAATCGTATGTTGTACGAGAGTTTGTGTGCTTCAGCATAAAGAAACACAGCGTGAATCACGTATTTTTGCGATGGTTTGCGGCTTCAAAGCAATGAAACACAGCGTGAATCATGTATTTTACGAGGAATACTCAACGCCGCGAAAACTTTCAAACGTGCGCCACAAGGATGTAAACAAAGTCCGCGCCGAGAGGACATATGCAGAAGCTGATTCTAGACGTTCTCCTAAGTCAAACTCTGGCCTACAGTAACGAAATCGATTTTAATTTTACTCCTCTTCCAAGTCAGTATTGTCCCTAGGACTTCGAATTCCATTTCAGCTAAACGAGAAACCATCGTAATAGTCCTCTGTCAGATCGGTCACACCAGTCATAAAGTATGGTTCAACCCACCTCCTGTCGCAACCATCAGTGCCCAGCGAATCGCATATGGATTCTGCAACATCTTGTTCGCCCTGAAGAAATTTGTTGGTCAGCTGGATTGTGGAGATGTATTCATCAATGCAACGATACCGATTCATCGCTACAGGCAACTAGCTTGATCCAGTTGGGAAGCTAATCGGACAGGCATCACGCTAAAACAGATTGGCGAGTATTCATTAATATGCATTATAACAGTGCCTAGATGAATTTTGACGATTTTCCAGTTTCGGATCTGAAACCGTAGGGTTTAATTAGGATCATGTAATTGAGTCTACCTCACAAACTGAGACCCTCAAACGAGAGCGGCCAGCCAGGGCCCCAAACTACACATCTTTTTATAAGAAACTAACTAAGAAAGAAAGGAAATCTGTGCCTGGCCATTCAGAGCCCCAGAATGCACCAGGAGACCATGTACGCATTTGGATTCATGAATCATGAAAAGCCCTGGGATGTGAATTTAAGACCCTCGACGGCCATGTAACGCCCTCAGGGGTCTTATAAGGCCCTTAAAATCCTTTGAGGGCCCTGAGTTCGGGCTTCCCTGGTCCTCTTGGCCTTCCTTCTGGCTCTTCTGGTTTCCCTGGTTCTCCTGGCCTTCCTTCTGGCTCCTCTGGCTTCCCTGGTCCTCTTGGCCTTCCTCCTTGCTCTTCTGGCTTCCCTGGTACGAGATTAGAAAGCCTGGCAGGCCCGTAAGCTGACGCAGAAGTGCTCTCGAAGACTCGGCAAGTAGGCTTTTTAACATATTTAGCAAGGCCCTTTGAAGGGTCTTACAAGGCCCTTTGGTCCACTTTCAGCCGCCAAGCGAAAGGCTTAAGGGCTTTCGGATTTCTCTCCCCCCTCCCCCTAGGATGCCCAAAGCATCCTAGGGGGGAGCTTTAGCCCTTATTAATGAAAGGGAGAGGATCCCTTTGACTTGAGTCACTCGAGTGCTGCTCACACAGGGTCCCGCCCCTCAGGCCTTATATACGAGGCCCTTAAACAGGCCCTAGGGCCCCTTAAAAGGGTCTCAGGCCCTTCAAGGCCCGTAGAAGGATCTTAGAAAGGGACTTGAAAAAAGGCTCAATGTTTTTTGTGTGCCCCGACAGGCCCAGCAGAACGCGAAATTCCTCAAGAATCAAAACCCTGCTCTTAAACCCAGTTTGGCGTAAACCCATGCCTGCCCACGCCCAAGTCCATGTTATCTGAACGACGTTTTAGGTTCTCAGCCCACACTCAGAACACATGCTTCGTCAAAGCATGCTTGGCATGATCGAGGTCGTATTTGTTAAATTTGAATACGTGCATCGCTCCTCAGAGGGCGGCGCGCTGAACATCAACCAGCTTGCCCTCTCCAGTCTGCTTCGGCTCAGGGCCCATCACACCTCAAAGGGGGGCAGCATCGAGCTCTAACACATAGCGCCCATCGCTCCTCAAGGGGTGGCGGCGCTGAGCATCTGCAAGTGGGCAGGGCTCATCACACCTCGAGGGGTGGCAGCACCAAGCGACATGGCGTTGTTGGGCCCAATGGTTTTTCGGTCCAAGGCCCATCACACCTAGAGGGGTGGCAGCACCAAGCGCCATGGCGCGTTTGGGCCCAATTGTTTTTGGTACAGTGCTCATCACACCTCGAGGGGTGGCAGCACGAAGCGCCATGGCATCGTTGGGCCCAATCGTTTGCGGTCCAGGGCCCATCACACCTCGAGGGCGTGGCAGCACCAATCGCAATGGAATGGATTGGCCCAATCGTTTTCGGTCCAGGGCTCATCACACCTCGAGGGGTGGCAGCTGCGAGCATCAACGCGCAGCTCAAATCGCTCATCAAGGAGCGGCGACATAGAACATGACCAGACAATATCTAGTCCTCTCCCTCGGGCGAGAGTTCAATGTCTTCATCATCATCAACGTCCATCGAAGCTACAAGCGCATCGCCAGCTCCCACATATGCAATGGGCGCAGGAGGCATGGCAGCTGCATCTCCCAAGCAATTGTCGATCCCAAACACAAATCCTTCAGGCCAGTGCTGGTATTCATCAGCAATCTCATCATCATCCGCATCCTCATCATCTTCATCATCATTGACTGCGTCACAATCGTTTTCCACATCGACACTGGCGTAGACGATATCTAACAAAGCCAAAGCTGCCTCTGGTGCTGGTGCGTTTTCATCCGCTGGCCACGGCACAGACTTGCCAACTACCGTTTGGAAAAGCAGTTTCGCGAGCTTCACATCTTCTTCGGGCTCTCTGAGGATATAGCACTTGTCTTGTATAAACTTACTATGGGCGTCGATGATTACCATAACATCCTTAAGTTTTTCTTCGTTGCTTGTCAGTTTCATCAAGGTCGTGTGGAACATCTTCCTGATAATGTTCACAGTTGGAGGCGTCTTCTTACTGGGCAAGAAAATCCTTGCGAAGGTTGCCAACAGCGAAGGGATATGTACATGTGTTGCACCAGACTTGGAAGGAACCAGGAAGGTGGTGACGCCACCAGGCCTCGGCATAGCCATATATGCTCTCATGCACTCCATCAGGCCAGGAGAAAGCCACTTCGCAATGTCACCATATGTTCTATGGGTCTTATGATCTTTGCACTCGATGAAATCTTGGCACATATCAAGCACTTGCTTGACATACTCAGCATCCAGAATTTCCCATTCTTTCTTTCTACCCATGAACGTGTCAAGCAACATTGCGCCTGCCATAATGGCGTTGGCAAGGATCCTATCCTGCTTGGACATAGAGCATGTTGCGTGTTTGTAATGATCGGCAAGGGCTTTCATGGTAATGTAAGCTTTCTCGATGGCCTTCTGCATTTCAGTGATGCTTGGTATTTTCTTCAGTCTGGCTCTGTCATCATCGCGTTTTTTGCCCGCTCTGGCTCGCTCAGCTCTCGTGCATTTCTTTTTCCAGCCAGCGCTCAGGTCATCCATGAAACTCATCAATACTTTTTCGTAGTGTACCCACGGACCATGCTCACTCCTCAGAAACATAATGATACGACTCAGTTCCATAGATAGCTTATAAAAGGGCATGAGGGCCCCCGAGATGGCCCAGAGATGGCCCAAAATGGCCCCAACATGAGCCCCAAACCGTCCATCAAAATCTTCAAAGACCCAAAACGCTGCATTTGCAAAAACCCTAAGAAACCTACAATTTTGTAAGGTTTCTGGAGTCCAGAGACCCCAAGAAAGCCTTAGGAGGCCCACAAAGCTTCCCGAGAGGCACCCAAAGAGCCCCAGAACCCATCAATCAATAGTACCGCGCATGCGAGGCTGGCACTAGGGACCTCCCTGGAGAAAATGTACGAACTTAACCTTCCAAAGTCTCTGCCCGCACCCTGCAAAGACCCTCCAAAGACCCTCCAAAGATCCTCCAAAGACCCTCCAAAGACCTTCAAAAGACCCTCCACAGACCCTCCAAAACCCTTAGATGCCTCCAAGATGCCCCAAGATGTTCCCAAGATGATGCCAAGATGCCCCCCAAGATGTCTCAAGATGCCCCCCAAGATGCTGCCTCCCCCCTCTTCCACGCAGACTTCACATGGCTCCAATGGCGTCCTTCCTTCTTTCTAGGGCCGGCGGAATGCACGTAGCGATTCAATAAAAACATACGTAACAGAGGCCCTAATAATATCGTCGGCATTTTCATCAATGACCATGCCGAGTCGGCATGGTCATCGATGAAGTCTCTGGAATTCCCTCCCCTCATTTATCGATGGATTCATTGGTGGTGCCCCTGACAGAATCCTCACTGGAATCTGGGCCAGGTCCTTTGATTCTTCTACCTTCACCCTGGGGCCGCTGAGCCAAGAGCACTTTAAGTATAATTTCCCAGCCCCGAAATTGACCTCCCCACCCAGCCTCCCCACATCTCACTTCATCATCTTTCCATCTCCCCACCTCCTTGCCTCCTCCCCTACCTCCTGGCCTCCTCACCTCGCCCACTTCCCCACCTCATCTTATAACCTCACATCACCTCCTCTCAACTCCACATCTCCTCACTGTCCCTCCCATGTCATGATTGTTCCTGACCTCCTTACCTCTCCATATCATCCTCTCACCTTTCAAACTCGTCCCATGTACCCCTTTCCCATCTCCCCACATCCCCTCCCACATCCTGATTGTTCCTAACCTACCCACCTCCCCATCTCATTTCCCCACCTTCCGATTTCCCCCCACAGCCACACTTCCCAATCTATTCTTGCTAGCTCCTGATTTCCCCACCATCCACCTCCCCATCTCCACACCTCTGCAACTAGCAAATTCTCCACCCTGTCAACTTGAATACATCGTTGGGTGGAGGCTTGATTGAAACACCATAGGAAATCATGTGAGACGATTTATAATGAAAGGCCTGTTACGACCAATGGCCCTGTTACCATACTTATTGATGCCCATTATATAGGCAATGGTGAGAAGAAAACAATTGCCTGCGTATAAACAATCGCTCCTGATTGAAAGCTGCCGAAGTTCTCTGATATGAAACCTGCAGTATAATGCTAAAGCATCCATTGTCTTCCCGCTCCATGCATACCTTTGGGACCGCCTTTGGCGATAGCAGTATGGAGATGTTTAGTGCATCTTCCTGCCCCAATCAGAAATAATAGTTGAAGATATCAACTAATAAGGTTAATGCTAGTCGTATCGCTGATCGCTCTTTCTAGTACCCGCAGCGAGGCATTTCCATTATCATATTGTTTTGTCTAGAGTTTATCCATGAAGGTAAGGAGGAAACATGAACTGGAAGGCGACGAATATCAGCAGGGGTAGAAGCAAGATAAATCTAGTAATTGTTGGATGTTCTTGTATTACTCTCTGGCCATATTCAGGTAATTTTGATAATTCTTGGGCTACTTCTGGATTGTTCTTGGAAATATCTGAAATTGATCAGGGAGACAATTATATTCATCTCATAAATCACGTCTCACAAACGTGGCCCTGGTTTATGGCTTGGGCAAGGGCACGGGCTTGTGCACTGGCATAGGCACAGGCAAGCGAAATCAGGCAAACCCCATCAGGGAGACCAGAATGGCCAAACATAGATAGTTAGATTTATGATTCCCATTACGAGGGTCATTCTATTCCATCCTCCAAGATCGCACGATATACAGACCTCTTGCAGGGCACATATATATATACATATATTCTTAAAGATATTCATGTCCACATCCCCGAACTCCAACCTTGTGGCAAGCAATGGTGTCTCCATCAGTGCAGCCCATTCCCTGGTCGTATACAGGGCCACCAAGCACTTGACTGAAGCTGAATTGTCGCCTGGGACAGGGCTAATCAAATAACTCTATCTGAAATCATAACAAGAATCTACCCGCACCGTCTGCCTCAGGATGATGCCGAGGGGCGTATAAGGGTTGAGTTCTGCTACAGGACCTGTTACAGGTCTGTAAGGAGTTTTTTGGGAATTCCTTTTCGGCGGGCTGGATTCTGCTGGCTTCTGCAACCTCCTGCCCCAAGATGCTCCCAAGATGGCCTTGAGCAGGGCAAGATAGCCCCAGGTTAATCTAAAAGGACCCAAAGCTGCCCCCCAAGTTGCTCAAGATGACTTCAAATAGCCAAATCTGACCGCCAAAGTTGGGCCACAAGTTGCTCCAAAACATATTCAAACGAGGTCCCAAAAACGCCCCCAGAGTTAAGACCTCGAATAGATCAAGATAGCCCAAAGATTAGCTCAAAAAGTAAAGATGTTGCGATACGTTTTGTTGTCACACGCCAGTAAACAGTGAAGGTGCGGGCGGTCGAAACTACTCCGTCATCTTGAATACTCTTCTCTGTTAATATCATCGAATGACATTGCGAGTGCAAGTAAAATATCATAATTGTGAGCAGTTTTCGGAAGCATAAATTGATCAGCTTGCCTGGCAGGGTAAGCCAAACAAGGTCAGAACTGTTAGTCAAGCAAATGAGATCAGAACATTTAGTTAAATAAAGACAGAACAGTTAATTGAACCAAGGTCGCAACAGTTCACCAAACAAATCAAAACGATTAAGCTAGCAAAATCGGAGTCGTCAGCCAATCAAGGACAGAACGGCTACTCCAGAACAGCTCGTCAAACAAGGTAAGAACGAATAGCCAAACAAGGGCGGAAAAGTTGGCCAAACAAACCCAGATCAGTCTGGTCAAGGCCAGCACGGTAAGCCAAGCAAGGTCAGAACAATTACCGAGATACTAGTCGATTCTAGAAGCGAGCCCCTATTCGATTTCAGTGCTCTGAGGTTGCTCAGCACAGTTTAGCTCATAGTATTTCCAGCCTTCGACTTCGAATGCGCCGAGAGCTCTCCCAGCAAGATCGACGAATCTAGTTACTTGTCCACCAGTTTTGGAGAGATGTTGTTCCAAGTAAACCTTGAAGTCAGGAAGCAGAACCTTATCAGCCTGAAATTCTTTGGGGAATGCTGCCCTAAGACGATCTGATTCACCTTTCGCTGGTACATGTGGCATACTGCGATAAGAAGCCTTCAACCGAACTTGTGGGAGCTCATGTAGCCATCTGGTCGGATCTTGCTGCGACACCAAGGAGCCGACTTTGCCATGGACATCTTGGAGCACAGATCGTGGGGTCAGCACTTCAGGATCAGACGAAGCAGGATGCTTCCTACTGACCGGTGCAAGAGCTTGTTGTGACAATGGCCGATCATATGGACCTCTTGCTCGTAGACTGCTGGGTTTGTTCTCAGTAGCAAGCTTGGGATCGTGCGCTACAGCTTCGAATGGCTCCTTCGGATCACCATTTCGATCGCACTTCACCCAGAAGAGACTCCAAGCGAAGTCCTCGCCAGGACCTGTAGCTTCTTCCGCATCTACTAAACTCCTTGCCTTGGCCTGCACGACAGGTGCGACGCCTGAAGCCTCCGATGATTGCCCCCTTGTAGTGCCAGCTTTCTGTTCTTGTTTCTGCCTGTACTCCATTTTTCTTTCTTCATTGGCCATCTTATACAGGTAGGAATCCTTCAAGCTTGCATAGGACCTCCCATGCTTCCTCCTCAGATGTTCAATGATTTTAAGCCATGAAGATCCATGGTACTTGCACTCTTTGTAATAACATTGCAAGCCTTCTCCTGTATATGGGTCGTCTCCTTCTTTGTAGGGCGGCTCAGGATCTTTCTCTGCGGCAGCATCGCATTGCTTGACATGATCCTCGTGGGCCTCTTCGTTCCTCTCAGGCGCTGCAGCAGCGGTAAAGCTGGCAGCAGCATTATCTGCACCATGATCCGAAGGGGCCGCCTCTGCCATGGCTATCATACAGGAAAGCGATACTACAATACGATCTACTAGGCGTTCTTATTCTCAGTGCATTTTACTTGTGTAGCTATCTTCCGAATTTTTGGCAATCATGGCTCGGAGAAGGCTTTCAGGAGGGCTCATCAAGTCTTGATAATAGCTTGTTTGTTCGTGGTGGTCCTACACTCATGAACCAACCTTTAGTACTCGAAACCAAGACCTTTAGCATTGAAGTCAGGTTCGAGTTCTCTTGCAGAACCTGGCTTTTCCATGGTCAAAACCTAGATTATCTTTACCACAGGCTGGCTTCTCTTCATGGAAGATATATATCCTCTCGATATCTAATCCTCCTTTGAGGCATCTTGGGGTTCTTCTGGGGTGCAGGGCCGCCTTTTATCGCTCATTGGGTCCTCCTGGGAACTCTTGGGGCTCTCTTGGAGCATCTTGGGGTTTTCTCAGGACTCTCTCTTGGGAACGTTCATAGAGTTCTTGGTGTCTCTGAAACAACTTTGCAGGTTGACGGTCCATCGCTCGCTTAATCCCTCGTCCTTGACTTGCGCATATTATCCCTTTATGCCTTTCGGGAATCTGATGGAGGCCTTTTCAAGACTTTGTTGAGACCCTTCAAAGCCTTATCAACTCCTTGCTTACTTGTGGGTCCCGGATCCTTTTATGGAGATGAAGCGCAAGCACATATCCCCAGGATGCGCATCATGCCTTAAGAGGTCGCAGCAGCAACTCATGGGCATATGCGTCTGGTTCCAGCGATAACTGAGTGCCCATCGAACCTTGAAGGTTGGCGGCACTACATGTTGAGGTTTGCATCTTTCTAGGAATGCTCGTCAAGCCTCAAGGGGCGGCAGCAAGAAGCTGCAGAACATGTGTATCTGGTTCAAATCGTAGCGCAGTGCCCATCACACCTGGAAGGGTGGCAGCACTTAATACCAGCAGTCGGGGACTCACCCAAAAAACACACCAATCTCACTCTTCCTACCAACTCTCAGCCGATTCTGATGCTGTATCATCATTCTCTGCACGCTCGGCCTCAATTTCTACAATTTCATGCAGTGAGACATATGGAATGCTTGTCAATCGCAGCAAGAAGTTTTCAGTCGAGTGCTGAAACCAATGGCGATTGTATATGACTATACAGTCTGAGCCCACATTCAAAGCAATGAAATGCCCAATGTATCGGAAGAGAAATTTGCCTTGTCCGATACTGTCGGCGCGTTGCGTCTCACAGCCCACATCTTTGAGGCATGCATCAGCATCTTCGATGCTGTGTGGGCCATCTTTGTATATTTCCACATTGAATCCCAGACATGTGAGCGCATCTGGAAGAGACGTGTCTCGATAACGATGACGTGCTCTGGCTGCAGCGAACGCTGCATTGAAAGTACAATCAAGCACGGTCTCAGGCCCCACGATGATTCCAAGTGCATACAAAAACGCCAAGTCGGCATCAATATGATTTGTATATCTACCAATCTTCCAGCCGAAGAAGAACATGTGGGCCAGAACTGCTGGTGGTAGTCTCCTTTGATCGGAAATGTGTCGTGATCTCGAGATAATGATTACCTACAATTACTAGCTGCGATCTGGGACTTGCTATGACGCATAGTTCATGGCCTCGATTTCAAATAATGAAGATCATCGCATCAGATATTCAAGGATATCGACCTGCGAAGCCCGCAGCATGTCCTGATCGAGATCAATCACGAGCAGAACAGCAAAATTATAGGCTGTGATTGGCTTCTCCAGGATGGGATCGTCAGTTGCATTGTAGATCATGAATTTCTGTATGCCGTCTTCCTCCACGATGTTATAATGGCGAGTTCTGAGCAAACCATTGACTATCACAGGATGGGTCATACTATAGACAGTGAAGCTGCCTTTGTACAGGCGTCAACCTTCGACTTGAATCTGAGCAATTATGACGTTCAAGGCTTTGTGGTTGGGGGTCCCTAACCGCCTGCGAAGGCAGTGCCACCCAAGGCCTCTCACAGACAGAGAAAAGGACGAGCAGAAGAAACAAGAAAAACGAGACCCAAACAAAAAGAAATGCGAGAGGAAGCGAGACGACACAAAAGAGAGACAAAAGAACGACTGACTAAACGAAAATGAGAATGTGGAAAAACGAACGAGCGAAAGCAGAAGGACATACAGACACAAAAACAGACAGAGGAACAAAACACTAAAACTGAAGCAACAAGAGAGACAAATGGTCAAGAAGAAAAAAGGCAACGCAACGATAAGAGATAAACACTCGATGAACCACATAAACGAAGAAAAAACGAAGCAAGTCAAGAAGTGAAGGCAGAAAGAAATAATGACAAACAGAAATAGCGAATCAAATCGACTGCCGAGATGAAGAACGAAAGCACGATCGACATTCAAATAGTGCGGTGTAAGTGGACAAGTTTGTCTAAGGTAAGAGGCTGACGCATTCATCAGAAAAAAAAGGTTGACGCTTTCAAGTAAGATATGGGGTGGAGACTTTTACCTAAGTTAAGGTGTGGACATTTATACCCAAGGTAAGGGTTGGGCACCTGAACTTAAGGTACGGGCAAGCAGCAAGCAGCACGCATCAAATAGCAATCAGCAAGCTCCAACCGGCGAGCCTCAAGCAGCACGCGGCAAGCAGCATAGGCAGCACCTTTTTTGGCAATCTCGTGTCCATCGTTGCTTAAGGGTGGGCGGCACTGAACATGAGTAAATGAAATCTATATCATTCTGCTCAGTTAGGCGTACCGCAACTCAAGTGGTGGCAGCACCAAGAGCCATGGCATGGTTGGGTCAAATCGTTTTCGGTACATTGCTCATCACACCTCGAGGGGTGGCAACACCAAACGCCATGGCATGGTCGGGCCCAATCGTTTTCGGTCAAGGGCTCATCACACCTCGAGGGGTGGCAGCACCAAACGCCATGGCATGATTTCGCCCAATTGTTTTCGGTCCAGGGCTCATCACTCCTCGAGGGGTGGCAGCACCAAGAAGCAATATACAGCGCCTAGCGCTCCTTCAGGGACGGCGGTGCGAAATGCCCAGCACTGCACACGATACAGACTGCAAAGACGCCATCACATTTTTTCCTCTCTTCGCGTAGAAGCCGCAGAAGCTCCTGAAGCTTGCACACTCTGTTCTTTCTTCTGTGCATTCACGTAATGCTTGAGGTACGATCGAACCACATCTACCGAATGCTGCTTGGTAAGAAGGCCTGTCTTGATGCTCTCAACCCGTGCATCTAGGTACCACTCGGATGATGTAGGGAGCTCATGAAGCTCGGCACGATTTTTCTGTTGCCATGTCTTCAGCAGGCTGTGCATAAACTCATGGGCTGTCTTGTCAACTTTGAGCCTTTTCGGCGTACCTTCGTCCTTGGGGAGGATGAACTGTGCGTATAGCTTCCGCTTTTCTTCTGAGATTTCTTCTTTTCGTTTCTCTTTCAGTCCTTGGCTTGAGCTCTCGGCACTGCATACTAATGAATCAGATTCATTAATGACCTCTCCGTTTCGTTTTCCGTCTTTTTCAATATCGTCCTCTTCGGATTTGTGTTTTTCTTGTCCACTTGCATGTTGCTCTCGACTCGAAGCAGTCCCTGAACGTGGTCGCTCCAGCTTCGATGCAGCTCGTTCATAATTTTTGCAATGTTCATGCTTGTCTCGCGATGCTTTTGGCTCGTTTGAATGAACCTTGCTTCTGCGACCAGATTTAGTAGGTTCGTTCGTTCCTTCTCGAATTCGCTTTGCTTGATTTCGTGCGTTTTGTTTGGCATTCAGTTCTGCCGTACCCTGTTCATACAGATATGTGCCCTTCAGGGACGCAAAGGATTTGCCATGCCGTTGCCTCTCATGACCTAGTATCGCTCCCCAGGAACTGCCAATGTATTTGCAACCCTCGCGGTTGTGTCTACATGGTAGGCCTCCTGGCTTTGTAGGATCATCTCCTTCATCATATTCGCGTAGTGCAGGCGGAAGAGCGGCCTCGTCTGCTTTGCCTGTGGCTGCACCTGCAACTATTGTAGGGACGGCATCCATGATGCAGAAATGGAGTTGATAGCAGCACTACTCACCAACATGATTCTTCGTGGGCAGCTTACCTTTCATAATATCTCAGGCATCCAAATATTTATTCAAAGTTATAAGTTTCGTCATGGCTCGTGTTCAGCTATGAGAATGCAAGAGAACGTTCGTCTGAGCAAAGCAACTGGTCGATCATATCATTAATTTAGATTTCTTGTCCACCCATGCTCGATGCAAAAGTCTGAGCGAGCAGGATTATACATGGAAATGGCGCCGCATAGGAACAAGGCGCCATGGAATACAATGAATGTGTCTTGGCTTACCTTGCAGCCTGCACCCCCCCAGCTTGAGTGTCTCGTCTGTAGCGTTGATAACAGTGTCTCGTGTGTAATAATGATAACAGGGTCTCGTCTGTAGCGTTGGTAGCAGTGTCTCGTCTGTAGCTGGCTGGCTGGCTGGCTGGCTGGCTGGGTTGCTGGCTTGCTGGCTGGCTGGCTGGCTGGCTGGCTGGCCGACTGAGTAAGGTTGAGTGACGTTGGATGAGGCTGAGTGGGGCTGAGTGAGGCTGGGTGAGGCTGAGTGAGGCTGGGTGGAGCTGGGTGAGGCTCAGGGAGGCTGGGTGAGGCTGAGTGAGGCTGAGTGAGCCTGGGTGGAGCTGGGTGAGGCTCAGGGAGGTTGGGTGAAGCTGAGTGAAGCTGGGTGAAGCTGAATGAGGCTGGGTGGAGCTGGGTGAGGCTGAGTGAGGCTGGGTGAGGCTGGGTGAGGCTCAGGGAGGTTAGGTGAGGCTGCGTGAGGATGGAGGCTGAGTGAGGTTGGGTGGAGCTGGGTGAAGCCAGACTGGCTGGCTGGCTGGCTGGCTGGATGGATGGCTGCCAAGCTCGCTGGCTGGCTTGCTGTCTGGCTGGCTGGCTGGCTGGCTTGCTGGCTGGCTGGCTTACTGGCTGGCTTGCTGGCTGGCTGGGCCTCCCGTTCGTGCCAGAGGCTGCGTTCTTATTATTGTTTCTATTGTTTTTGTAGTTTGAATTTATTGTTTTTGTTTACTGTTTTATTGTTTTGCATGACTGTTTTTATTGTTTTCATTTATTGTTTTATTGTTGCTGAATTAATGTTTTTTGTGTTTTTAATGTTTCATTTTTGTGTTTTTGTGTTTTTTTGTGTTTTGTGTTTGTGTTTTCATTGTGTGAGTTATTGTTTGAACTTATTGTTTGAGTTATTGTTTTTATTGTTTTTATTGTTTTAATTTATTGTTTTATTGTTTTTATTGTTTGTGATTTATTGTTTTTATTGTTTTTATTGTTCGGATCTATTGTTTTTATTGTTTTATTGTTTTTTGTATTTATTGTTTTTATTGTTTTTTATTGTCGCGGTCTGTCTTTGTGTTCCTGAAATACTAACGCGGATTGACCGGTGGTTAAGCGGTTTGACCGGCGGTTAAGCACCGGTCAAGGCTTCAGGTCAACGGCTGATAATTATAATTTTTGGATTCGTAGCCCATTTGAAGGATTTTATATTATTTGGATCCATGATGATTTTCTATAGGCACATTCCATACAAATTGCTGAAATCATTTGAAATTTGATATTTTGCTTAACCGGACGGATTCGCTTAACCGTAGCTTAATCTACGGTTAAGGCTCTCGGTCAAGGGCCGTTGATAATAATGATTTTCTGATTTTGAGCAACTTTGAACGAATTTCTATTTTTTGGATCCATGATGATTTTTCTATAGGCTCTTTCAATACAAATCGCTGAAATCATTTGAAATTTGACATTTCGCTAAACCGGACAGATTCGCTTAACCGTAGCTTAATCTACGGTTAAGGCTCTCGGTCAAGGGCGGCTGATGATAATGTTTTTTTGTTTTTTTTACAACTTTGAAGGAATTTGTTTTCTTTGGATCCATGATGATTTTCTACAGGCACATTCAATACGAATCGCTGAAATGATTTGAAATTTGATATTTCGCTTAACCAGACAGATTCGCTTAACCATAGCTTAATCTACGGTTAAGGCTCTCGGTCAAGGGCGGCTGATAATAATGATTTTTCGATTTTTAGCGCTTTTGACAGATTTTCTCTTCGTTGGATGCATGATGATTTTCTATAGGCTCTTTCAATACAAATCGCTGAAATCATTTGAAACTTGATATTTCGCTTAACCGGACACATTCGCTTAACCGTAGCTTAATCTATGGTTAAGGCTCGCGGTCAAGGGTGTGCTGAACTTACTTTTTCTAATTGAAATCAAAAATATTCACTTCCATTTTTATTGGTTTTCTATACACACGTTCAAGACGAATCATTACGAGCACGGTTTTTGTGCTTAATAGTTTATTGTTCTTCAGTGTTTTTATTGTTTTTTGTGGTCTCGGTCAAGCGCGAAATCCTTAATTAAGGATTGGGCCCTTAATTAAGGATTGGATCCTTAAATTAAGGACCCAATCCTTAATTAAGGGTCCAATCCTTAATTAAGGGCCCAGCCCTTAAATTAGAAT
>Ga0209092_10002687_pt1 | contig 16116 bp, 6 predicted proteins | sample FraStrMetagenome_FD_187446 | JGI IMG/M metagenome (GOLD analysis project Ga0209092, IMG submission 187446) | Marine eukaryotic phytoplankton communities from Arctic Ocean - Fram Strait ARC3M Metagenome (SPAdes) (version 2) | ecosystem: Environmental > Aquatic > Marine > Oceanic | place: Fram...
ATCATAAACTCTCCATCAGGTTCAGCTCTCAGTAAGATAGCTTATATATCATCTTACATTCTCGCAGTAGCCTGTCTAGCAATAGTCATTCACTGGATCAACATGGAAAAAGTTGGAGGAGGGGGGCTTTCATGGACATATGGAGAATCTGGAAAAATCTTTAATTGGCATCCTTTACTTATGATAACATCGTTTGTGTTTATGACGATATCCTCTATTATATTTCGTTTTCCAATGTTTCAGAAACAGCAGGATAATATATCCATGGAAGAATTGAGTTCACGAAGACGCATATTCAAAGGAATTCATGTCGTTTCTTGGGTGATAGCATTCATCACTGGAGGTGTTGGAACATATGCTGTGGTGCGATCACATAATGATCCTGTGAGTGGTTATGTCGCGAATCTGTACTCGTTTCATTCATGGATTGGATGTGCAGTGTTAGGTCTTTTTGTACTACAATTTAACATTGGTATATTCTTCTTGGGGATTGGTAATATCTCCATAATACAAAGAATGCTGGAACACATGTCCATTCTATCCGGATGGAATCGATTGAAAAAGATGGTCGTATTTTATCATAAAAAGATAGGAGTCTATATTTATTATTTGTTCGCACTTGCGATATTATTAGGGATATTGGAAAAAGAAACCTTTATGGGATGTTCTTACAAAGTTGAGGAAGCTGACTTGAAACCATATGCGCATTGGTCCGAAATTCCAACGGCCTGCAAAGTAAGTCATACCTTGGGTATTATGGTGGTATGTTTGACTTTTAGTACTGGATATTTGCTTCGAGAATCAAGTCATTTCAATAGGCAAACACTTTCAAATATCAATACTGAGGAGTATAGTCCAGTAGTTTAATATGTGTGATTTGATAAGTGAGCTATCCCAAGAATGGAAAAATCATAGTTCGATGCTGAAAGGATACTTACTAACGTGAATTCATTCTAATGATGATGGAGGGTAGAAAATATCTAAAAGTAAAGCATTCAGATTATATAGTATTCAGAATTAATTTGTTTCTAGGACAGACAATAAATTACCAATCGTCTTCACCATCGTCATCGCCATCGTCATCGTCATCATCATCATCACCTATACCACCTTCAAAATCATTGTCCACATCAAGATCGAATCCACCATCGTCGTATTGATTGTCATCATCAAATGTTATGTCATCATGATCATCTAACTCATCATTTTCGTCTAGGTTTTCAATGGGGACTACTTTCACTTCTGCTTCATTGTCATCATCATTAACATCATTGTCATCGTTAAAGTTAAGACTCATATCAAGATCACCATCGTCATCCTCTGGTAAAACAATACCATCATCATCCACATCCACATCTTCTTCCTTGTCCATGTCAATAAGTCCCTGCATAGCTCGTAACAAATCAGAAGACGAATCGTCATCCTCCGAAGAGAAGGCTGGTTCATTTCCATCATCATCATTGACTGTATCCGCATCTTCATTGTTATCATCGTCATCTCCATCCATGTCCAATCCAAGCTCCAACAAGAAGTCATCCTCTTCCTCGTCATCTTCTTCCTCCTCTTCGTCCAAGACAGCAAGGGTATCTCCATCTTCATCATCACCACCTTTTTCACCAGCATTATCATCATCATCATCACCTTCTTCAACTTCCGCATCAATAGCACCAGCTTTTTTCTTCGCTTCTTCACCCACATTTGATAAGAAGTCCTGCACACCTTCACCCAAATCTCTAGCGGTAATATCATCATCGTCGTCCGTATCATCCATGACTTGATGACTCGTCTTCTCCTTCTCTTGTGCCTCTCGACGTTCCCTCACACCTCTTCGAGCATCCTTCCTCATCTCCGCTTCATCTTCTAACGTCGCCCAACGTCCATGCAATTCAATAAATTCATCCATAGGGATAGGGTGAGGATGGGGGGCTCCCCAGGTATGATACCAATCAATTTCTTGAAAATGAGGCCATGGGATAGGATCTGGATCATTATCTCCAATGGGGAGATCGTGCAATGGCATGTTTTCGGGTGTTCGTCCGGGTCTCATGGTACCTGGATATTCCATGGTGGGTTCGTAGGTCTCTGGCAATGCTGATTCTTCCTCGTCGGGTGTGGAATAACCAGAGGAGGGTGGTGCAAACATGTGTAATTTTGTGGAAGAATATTGGACTACTCCAAAGGTGTGCGGAGATGGTGTGTATTTGTGAAATGCTGTAGGGACATTGGTGGTAGAATGAGGTAGGAGTAGAGCTGAACAACTGGATAGGGGGAGTGTCATGGCGAAACACCATGATCGTCTGTTTGATTGGGAGCTCATTTTGCGACAAATATATATATATATATTTTTATATTCCTGAATATCTTGTTTTGACTGTTTGTATATCAATATTCGATTGGATCAATATTCACACTGTGTAAAAGGACGAATGGAATCGATTTGTTTCAATAGTATAGATCCTCTAGTCGAACTTTACCGACGGTATGTACGGTACCACAAAAATTCAAAATGATATAAAAATGGAGTTCATAACCTGCGGAGAGATTTGATGCTAAGCCTCCTCATCATCATTCATTTTTTTTTATTTGTCGGGTCTTCTTCTTCACGCAACAGGATGTTCGTAGAAACATACTACGAGTGACACTTTCACCTAACTAATTCCATCACTCACAAAGCTTTTGTTCTGAAGTAAGTGCGTACTCCAAGTATCTTCCTACATACGTCGAAATCTACTTTGCAAGGTGAGAGGTGACTCTCACATCATTCCTGCTGTTCCAACATCTTTTTTGGATTTTTGTTATTATATATCTATATTTCTTTGTGTCTCTCACAAAATAACAAAACAATTCACCATACGTTTCTTTGAAAAACTATTTGAGAAATATTTTACAATGATAATGGAAACACTCTGTATCTGAAAGAATGATAAAGAATGCAATCTTGCAATCATTGGAGTAATAATATTCATTCATGTTGTCCCACAAATTATTAAGGAATGGAAAACAAACACATGAACAATTTCAGAGAAGTCATTCCTAATCTCTCACAAACCAAATCACACTATCTCATAACTCTCTAGTATATATATATATCTACTTATCTATTTACAAAATTTCTTATGAGTTATATTATTATCTTTCAAAACAAAAAAAGGAATACATCTTTGGATCAATTATTATCTTCAAGATCACTTTCGTCTCCTGGAGATAGAATGTCATTTTCTTTTTCGTAATGATCATCGAACTCCAAATCTTCCAACGAACCGCTGGAATGCATACTCGTACTAAGCTCATCATTTGGATAATCCTGTGACGAAGGTGGAAAATGCATATCATCCGACTCATCAAAAAGGACACTTCCGTCAACAGCATACACTGTGACACCTCTCGGTGCTCCAATACTTTCTCTTTTCAGTGCCCGGATATCCTCACTCGAAAAACGACACATTACTTGTGTATTTGTGGAATTCAATGTGACTGTGGGGAAAATTTCTTGTTCTCGAGGTACCAGCAATCGAAGTGTATTTTCAGGTGTACTACGAGGATTCAATTCATGTGAATGCATACCTGTATAAGAAGTATCACTTCCACAGTATAGGGAAAGATCGTTTCCACCTCCTACAGGTGCTACACCACAAAGTGGGAGATTCACCAAGTGAGAATTTACATTGAATGTTATTGATGCTGTCACCATATGACCGTCCCAAGTTTGAAATGCTTGATCATCATCTAAACGAACCAGGCATCCTATGGTGGAGTTATTACCGTAAGCACAATAATGGGGATCAAGAGGGGAGCACCATTGACCTCCGGTTAGAATTTGACCATTGGTACAAAGTCCAGCACTTGATTTCCACGATCCAACAAGGGTATTCAACGGCATTTCTAATGTTGATAAACCAATTGCAAGAGATGCGAGTGTCTGATGCTGCTGTAATGATGCATGAACTGGCGGTAACACTGTCATCTCAAAGTACACATAACAATTCCTAAGGATAGGTATCATTGATCGCATGCTACAATACAAAGCAGTAGAAATTTTGGAAACACAATGTTGACCGCAAGTTAAATGTATTCCATTTCCTGCATCTTGCGCATTGAACACAGCTAAACGACTGCCCTCTCTCAAAGCTTTTGCCATAGCTCTAGTTCTTGCATTAGCACTTCCTAAAGCGCCCTCAACTCTAAGCTGATCTCTTGCCAAAAATACCACGTCATCTGCAAATCGTGTTCCTCTTTCCATGACAAGTGAACGAGATGATGGACTCGGCGGGAAAGATTTTGGCGTGCACATGAAAGGACTTTCACTTGCAGATAATTGAGCGAAAGATGATGATGATGCGGAAGATGGGAGAAAGTTGTTAGAACCATTTCCATTGCTATTACTAGCTTTGCTGTTATTATTACGGCCGTGCTCTTTATCTAGCAACGATCTTAGCGATGTGTGCTTGCTGGGGAACCGATGATTGTTGGTACGCTTAGAAAATAAATTTGGGGAAAAAAGTTGGTTATTTATTGGAGAAATATCTTGCTTGTCCGGTATTGCCATAACTGTAGCAACAAACGGCCTCAAGGGGACCTGATAATGCATCATTTGTTGTACTCGTTTCTTTGCATGCTCCGTAAGTGTATCGTCTTCTCGCTCCATGTAGGAAATAACTTTGGCAGTAGAATCATATCTATTGAGTTTTCGGAGTATTTTTTCATTTATGATATTCGTTCTATCGTGATGTGTATGATAATTATAATTGTTTTGGAAAAAAATATTTGATAACTTTTGATGTGATCCAGCTGATATTGTGATACCTTGAGATGATGTGATGTAGGGATTCGCAATATTGCTATGATGAAATGGATTAAAACTTTGTATCTTGTGAAATGTTGATCGCGCAATATGAGCCAAAACTGCGAGTACAGCCTGTATCGATGCTGCAGATATGGTGAAAATTGCAATCGTACTTTGTGCACTTGTTCCAAATATAGCCTCAGAAACATCAATTGCAACGGAAAGAGGTACGTTGTGGAATATCTTTGAGAGAACACTATTTATGAAATTATTTGGTTTCTTCTCTCTTGCAGAACATCGCACAGTAAAACATGATTTGCGTAGAGCTTCTCTCCTTGATATTAAAGTTTCATTGAGAGGTTCTCTTTGGGTTTCTGGGGCTTGAGCTTGATTCAAATTATACCTTTTCTTGGCTTGTGCTTCAGTCTTATTGGATAATTCATTGGCTAATAGACATAACGATCTTAAAGAATTATCTTTTTGAAATATTGAATCTCTGAGATACTTTTGTTGAAATCTCCTTTGTTGTAAGTCATCATCATCATCCATCGGAATTTGGTCTGTATCATGTGGTTGGTCATACTGCGATGAGTAGTCTAATCGATCGTCATCAAAAGAATCTGATTCAAAACTGAGGCCAATTAATTCTGGCGGTTGAGACTCTCCTGGCTCAGAATGAACATGTAGGTCAATGAGAGAACACAGACTTCCTACATCATCTACACAGAGAAAATTGGAAATATGCTTCACTACTGTGATAACAGTGTTGGAGGGAGCAGAAGTTTCCGCCGATTCTGTATCTAATGGTGATGGTATTTCAGGAGTTTCCTTTATAGGTGAACACTTTGATCCAAAGTCAAGACTGCTGTTGATTGATTGCAAGGAATTATTTGTGCATGGAGAGAAGTTATTTTCTCCGAGAATACTCTTATTGTTTTCAAGCATGATCAAGATATCAGATGTTGATTAAAAGACCATTCAGTCTTGAAAAATTCTTTCCAAGTTCAATGAAAGGATATCAAATTTTTATCGTGTCATCAACTCAAAAGGTTTGGAACAAATTGAATTCATGAAGAAGTACCTGCTGTATCCGGTACTGCAAAGTTCGGGGTTTTTAATTAGAATATTTTTATTTTTTCTGTTAGAAAAATCTGTTATGAGGATTTCGTTGGCAGCGTTGGCCTCGTTGGCTTCGTTGGCTTCGTCATTATTTATTTAGCTTTAGTACGTTTTTTGTATTTTCGCATTTGGTCTTCACCTTCTTATTTAACAATTACATAATGGTTATTCGGACATGAACATGCACAATCAACAGCTGCACATCAATGAAAATGTTGAATTTTTACTTTTAAATATTATTATTATGAATTTGGTAATTTTATGTTTTTTTCTGTTGAAGTGACACTTGAACAGAAAAAAACAAAAGCGATTATATACTCATATTTTGAGAAAATCTTTACGTCAACACAATGAACGAAGTACTTGCAATCATGCTGTGGCCAGCAGTGACAAGTTTTGTCTGTGGACTGTTGGCAACTGCGTGGTACCTAGGAGTTTTTCGAAAGATTGAGTTTCGACTTGGTAAAATACCCAACATTACCTTTGTTCATCAACAAGGCCAAGGTCCCTACGAAGAAGTTGGTCCTCTTTTTGATAAGATCACTAAATTCATGAAAGATCATGATTTGAAACAGTGCAAAACTGCTGGGATTTATTACGATGATCCAAAAACTACCAAGACACCGAGATATGCTCTTGGATTTTTGGTGAATGCAGAGCAGCTCAAACTCTTCAAAACCATAGATGTAAAATTCTTGAAAGAATACATACTTTTGGATATAAAAGAAACAGAAACAGCAGTGTCTGAATTTCCTTCGCGTAAAGTTTCCATTGTTTCCTTTGCATTATCGGCAATTAAAACTTATTCAGCCTTCAATAGGCAAACAAAATACAAGCTGAATAGTGGTACCATGGAAATTTATTACGACGACTTTATTGCAACACATTTTCCTCAACAAAATTTTGAGCAATTTTGCCCGCAATAGATAAAAGAAATGTGGTGTGGTGATAGAAAAATCTCCAAAATTCATAATACTCTCTTCAATATATGTGAACAATAATTGAAATTTATTTATCTATATCATGGTTCCAAACATTATGTTCACTCTGATCCCCGAATATTCATGAAGTACGGTATTATTTTTTTGAAATGAATTTCCTTTTTCAATCGTACGGATAAAAAGATTGTTCAAAAGTAGAAAAAGGTTCGGTGTGTTCTTCGTTTTGTGTTTGTTCAGATTCTCACGTATTGATGTTACATTAGGGATAGGGATCAGTGCGCAGTTGAATTTAAGGAGTAGTCAACACGATCATGTCAAAGAAAAGGGCAAGAAAAATTGGAAAAATGAATAATACATTAAACTCTATCCCCAATACATATCTATTTTCTTTAATCATACATATCATCTCCATCATCGTTGTTACCACTATCTCCAGTTCCGCCAGTTCCGCCACCGCCCATTCCAAAGTCACCCGCTGAATCCATAAGCAAATTAGCTGCTAAAGCCTCATTTTTATCACAAGCAAGAAATGCTTGTGCTGCCTCAGATCTATCAAAACCCATTTCCGTCAATCGATCAACAGCAGCCATTTCTTCCTCTGATAATCGTAAAACATGCTGTCCCGGCATTCCACCAGCTCCCGCGCCCATTGCTCCCATACCACCATCTTGCTGCAAAGCCTGTGATACAAAATCTTGAAATTGTTCTGGTGGCATCTGTCCAATCATTTGTGCTGTGGCAGTGAGTTGTTGTGGTGTAAGACCCATCATGGAAGCCATTTCATTCAACTGAGTAGGAGTCAATCCGTTGAGAATTTCTGCCATTTGTGTAGGGCTTGCTCCTGCTCCCATGAGGCTTCCCAAACCTGCATTTGCTTCCGGTGATGGTGCCCCTGTGCTAGGTGTGTTTGCTGCGGAGGGAGTAGGAGCTGCAGGTGTATTTGATACAGGTTCATTCATCATTTGTAAAAACAAAGCTTGGTTGGCATTAATTTCCTGCAAAAGACTGGGCTGTTGTTCACCAATTTGTGTAAGTACTTGCTGTAGGGCTTGTGGATTGGACTGTACCAGAGTCCTAAGAGCATCAAATTGGGGGTGATTACGTAGTGCTGCAAGTGGTTCATTAGAAGTAGATGTAGGTGCTGGAGATGACACAGGTGCTGGCTGGGCTATAGCAGGAATACCATTCATGAGAAATTCTACAGCTACATCTGGATTTCCATTAGCAGCCCTGAGACAAGCACGTGCTTCAGCCTCTGGAAACCCCATACTCGTTAGATTGGCAAGTGCTTCTGCTGGAAATGAGTCAGATGTAGTTGGTGCAGCTGGTGTTGGAGCAGGTGGAGCAGGTGCTGGAGTAGTTGTTGTAGCTGTAGAAGTTGCTGGAGCAGCTGGAGCTGGAGTTGAGGGAGCAGCGGAGCTCGATGATGTTGAAGTAGCAGCTTGTGTTGACGTTGTAGCTGCTGGAACTGGAGCTGGAGCTGGGACAGGTGCTGGAGTTGACGCTGGTGCTGCTGCCTTTTTCTTCGCCTTCCATAGACGCAAAAAATCATATCCATCAATTATTATCAAACAATTCAAGATTCAAAATAAAGAAAAAAATGAAAATAATTGCACATCAAAGATCAACATACCTTTGTTATCATACAAACAAGAAAGTCATTTGACTTAATTTCGCAGGATTCTATAGTAACTTCATCCTTAAGAACCTTTCCTGAATGAATTAGTTTCATATTTGCAGCAGGGAACTCGCTTTTATTATTTTCCTGAAGAAAGATAATGTCAAAAACATTGAAAGTTGAGTGACAAAGATATCGTCTAGAACAGCCTCACAAAGCCAAATAATTAACATTGTACTTGTAACTTACAATAATGCCCTTGAGCTGTCCAACGGTATTGGAAGGTTCAGCCTCCACCACAAATTTCAATCCTTTTAATGTTTTTACTGTAAGATTCATGTTGTACAGATGAATTCTTGATGGATGAAGACAATTGTTACTGCTTCAAACGAGGAATGCAATGAGAATGTGTTTTGGAATGCTAAATGCAAAATGCACAGATGGTAGTCGAAAAAAAAAGATATCGATGGAACAAGTGAACAAATAAAACTTAGTAAGTAAGTAAATAGGAAAACACATAGGTATTTGAATTTGCATGTGATTTGCATATAATTTGCATTCGTTTTCTTGGAGTCTAAATAGTGAGTACTTTTAAATAAATCTCTTTAGTCACTTACGCTATCACCTCGTCATATTGAATCAAATTTGTGTTCTAAAAGATATTGTGCGAATCATTTTTGTTTAGACAACACCATCTATCAAATTAAACTCCAGCACCTTTATTGCTCTATGTATAAAAATAGTAATCTTAGGATGTCTACTATGACCAAGGATATTCTATTTAGAAAACTTTCAAAATTATATTTGAACGGTCATGATTGTATTTTAATTATTTTACTCAATTCTCGGATTAAAATTTGAATTGTTTCATGCACAGCATCATGCATCTTTCTTTTTGTAAAATCAGCAGATGGAGCACAATAATGAATGGAGTTCCTAGTTCTCAAAGTATTTATATCTCATTTGTAATGTAAGTCCTATATTATTTTCAACAAAAAAATGTTTATTTATTATATATATATAAATTATCTAAAAATTTCTAAAAAATTTTGTTTCCTAGGAGTTACTCCATATTTCAGTGAAATTAAGGGTTTCTTGTGAACCTGACATTATCGATGGAGTAGGTGTAGTCAGTTGGGACGTTTTGGACAAAGAACCAAGTGGATTCCTTACTTTTATGACGATTTGTCATCGTAAAAGTGCCTTCGTATGCATTCCATTGATTGGGTAACCAAGGAGTGGGGATATTGTTTAATGGAGCATCTGTCTGATATAAATTTCCTCCTTCTGTAAAAGATTGGAACATGATCATTGGACAGGCAGTTTTATTCAAGAGAAGAATATCGTTTCTAATGGTTGGATCACATCCAACACTAGTTCCGTTTCCATCGAAAAATTGAAAGTCGGCTGCAATAGTCCATTCAGATCCAACATCCATACAATCTTGATCCAAGTATTGCCATAGTGCATGGTAGTGCTCAGTTCTGCCTGAGTGATGGAATGCGTAAGTAGAATTATTTCCAGGTACCAACGTGATTTCACCAAAGTCGGAACTTCCCTTGATATACCAACCTCTAGCATCACCTGTCTCAGCATCACCATTTAGAACCAAGTTGGTTGGGCATGACTCGATACCAAATGTATTTGCATCAGCTTCTTTCATAACAACGTTGTCAATTACAATATCAATTAGAGCAGGAGATCCATTAATATATAGCTCGATGGAATCTGCATTTAACATTGATTGTGTCACTTCGAAATATCCTGTAAGTGTGTTCCATTGAGCATTCTTGTATGGGCCAAATGTTGATCCGAACTTGACGTTATTGAGAGAACCATTGGATCCATTTATTTCAATACCAAACAATGGACATGATTCGGAACGACCAGTAAATTTCATGAGAGGATCACATGTCAGAGCTGCACCATCATCATCTTCAAGCCTGTATTGCATAGTCACTTCAACATTCATTCCAAGAGACATGCAATTTCTCTTCAAAATGTTTTGAGCAATACCATCGAAGAAATTATGACGCTCGGTGGTGGAGAGTGAATATCCAGTTTCATTATACAAGGAATTATCAATATTTCTCAATGTGAGTCCTTGTCCAATCCACTTCCAATATCTAAAATTACCATCTTCGAAATCAGGAGTTAGAAGGAAGTTGTCGCAATTGTCCAACCCGATATCAATGGAAGCAGCAGGGACGACTTCGATGTTGTCAATGGAGTAAGAATATCCAGATGGCACATTATGAATGAAGAACCAAGTGGAATCTTTAGCCTTGTGTTCAGTTGTCATTGTGAAACTTGCTTCGTAAGGGTTCCAATCGTCTGTTGCCCATGGGTTATTGTAGGTATTCAAAAGTGGTGCCGTCTGATGCAAATCTGCACCCTCTGTGAAAGATTGGAACATGAACATGGGACATGCTAGTGCATTTTCAGTGCTGAATCTTGTGGTAGGATCACATGTAGTTGCGATTCCATTATCATCAAAAAGCTGGAAGTCGGCGGAAACCGTCCATTCTGAGCCAACATCCATACAATCTTGATCCAAGTATTGCCATAGTCCATGATAATGAGCAGTTCTACCTGAATGATGGAAAGCGTTGGTAGAGTTGTTTGCTCCAGGAACAAAAGTGATATCACCAAAGTTGCTACTTCCCTTGATATACCAACTCCTTGTATTTTCAAGCTCAGCATCACCATTTCGAACCAAGTTAGTTGGACATGTATCAATGCCATATGTCGTATTTGTTGCATTGAACATATCCATGCTATTTACAACAATGTTTGTACCGGCGGAAGCTCTGTTGATAAACACTGTGAGGTATCTTGCATCCATCATCTCTTGGGTGACCTCAAAGAATCCATTAAGGGTATTCCATTCATTGAAGTTGTATGGACCAATTGCATTTCCTACGTTTATTCTAGTTTCTTGACCATTTGTGTGATGGATCTTAATTCCGAAAAGTGGGCACGTTTCATCTTGTCCGGAATATATCAGTTCAGTCTGACAGGAAGAAGGTAAACCATTCTCATCTTCTAACCTGTAAATCACATTTACTTCAAGTATCTGTCCAACATACATGCATCGTGTGCTTTTGAATTCTTGAGCAAGACCATGCCAGTATCTTGTACGATCGACTGTAGAGAGAGAATAACCAACTTCACCGTATTTGGCGTTGTTAATCATTACCAATCCTGTATCATCTCCAGTATATGTCCAGTATCTGTGATCGCCAATATCGAAATCGTAATTCCAAATCAAATTATCGCATTGTTCAATAACGGGTACAATAGTCAAATTATCAATGGCGAAATCTTTTTCTTTATTCGGTCCCTCGAAAAAGATTGCAATGTTATCTGATGCAACCATGCTATTGTAAAAAGGAAAAATTATGGTAAATAAATAAATATTCCAAGTTAGCAACTGTCATCATTTGAAACGCTGTACTTACTCTGCAGACATAGTGAACATTCCAAAAAGAGTGTTCCAATCGTTTTCGGAGAAAGGCGATGATAGAGTTTTAGCGAGGGCAAAATCAACATTAAGATCCCAACCTTCATATCGGGAGCGAATACTTGCGCGAGCGCATCGATTATTACCCCGTCTTCTTGTATTGGGGTTGCATCCATCATCAACTTTAATTTTGGCTTCAATTTCGTATCGTAATCCTTCAACCATACAACGAGTGTCAACAAAGTGGTAAATTCCATGCTCGTAATGTGATCGCTGTGTTGTTTTGACAGCTTTTCCTGCTCCACCGTATCCTGTAGTGACTTCAAGTTCTGGAGAATCACCAAAGAACCAATGCTGATCACTGTAGTAGAATCTATTACTTCTTACTTCTCCAATCTCCAAGTCGCCATTGATGGCAAGGTCGTCACATACACCAGCTTCAGGTTCGGGAGGTCTCAAAGTGAAGTCGTAGCTGTAACCTGGACAGTTAGGCTCGTGTGGATGATCAATCATTACTTCTGCAAAAGTTGGCCAAACAGGGACTCCTTCAATTTGGAATTCACCAACATAAGTTCCGGCTGGAAGGTAGAACCAATATTGACGTCTGCTTTCATATTGAGCAAAGTCATGAATAGCAATTCCATCAATGCCACGAACTTGATCAGTACCATTGAAAACAAATAGATCAACTCTGTCATCGTATTGAATATCGATACCAATAGTTACTTTTGTCATACACGAACCAGGTCCTGAGCAATATACCGCACAAGTATCTTGTAATGGCACACATTTTTCTGACCACATGGTCATATTTGGATGATTATTAATGATAAATCCATAACCATTTTGTTCTGGATTCAGATTACCGCTATCAGCAATGTACATGTCATTGATTCCTGTTGCGTTGAGTGGGCAGAAATCCATAAGATTTTCGTGGATTGGGAATTGAATAGGCTCATCGTAAATGATGTTCTGGAATACATATTTCGAGTCAACTGTCACATTGTAGACGTGGCGTCCAATACTTGGATCATCTATTTCACGATCGTCATTCATCAAAATCGCTTTATTCAATTCACAACCAACATCTGTTTGATATCTTGAAAAATCTACATCAACAAGTTTGGAACCAATCTGCCTTGTATTTTTATTGTTTGGATGAATCCTCACACCATACATTGCAAAATTGTCGTTCCAACAATGTCTTCTGAGGCCATAAGCTGTACTGTGATCCTCATAAGCTGTGGAGTAACCAATCATCGTTGGAGCTTGGATAACAACAGCGTCACAGTAGTTAACATCAATTCCAATCCTATTATCTGCAAAAATACCATTTAGCACCTTGAACTTTTCGCCAAAGTGACAATACCAACCAATTCCACGATTACGATATACTCTTGAGTCTCTGAAGACAGAATATCCTCCTGAGTCCCAACCATAGGGAAAGACTTGAATGGCATTATGTGAGTTGCTATGAGCGACGTTGTCCTGAAATTGGAGAAGCGTTCCTCTCGCCCTCCACCCATTGTAGTACCAAAATCCAACACCTTCACTTCCGGCAGCTACATTTTCTGTGATAAAGTTCGCAGGATCTCTGAAGACATAAGTTGCAGGGAACGATGATTCTGCCCATCCACCAATTGAACGACGGACAGTTCTCTTGGTGAGAGCACCGAAATTCCTGTGGAACTCATTCCTACTTGCTCCGCCACTTTCGATTGTATAGCAATTTCCAACAGTATTATAGGCAACATTCCCTTCTACTCTAATATATTTAGATCTGTTGATGTTAATACATCGTTGATAAGTATCTCTAAAGGTATTGAAAGAGAACGTGGTGTCCCTACTGTCATATCCTTTGTAGATATTGATGGGCTGTTAAATTAGCAAAAAAAAGTGAGCTGGTACCATAGTAAAATATTTCAAAGTTTATGGAAGCAAAATTGATCTAACTTACGAAGCGTGATCGTTTACCTTCCTGACCAAAATGATAAAAAGCTACACCCTCAATGTGATGGGGATATCCTTCGCATTCGAAACGCCAAGTGCCTTCACGGCCTGTACAATGAGGAGTTCTGTAGATCCAGATATGACCTCCATGGTATGGCTCGTCTTCGTCGTCATGCTCTATATCAAAAATGATATTTCTACTAAGAAGAGCAAATTCTCCAGCATAATCAGGTTGTTCATTGATTGATGGAGGAGCCATGAAATTTTCTGTGAATTCAACTTCACCATCATCATTTATGGATTCAATGACAAGCAATTGTTCTTCATCATAGTTGAATGTTTGCGATGCAACTAAGACCTCTGCTCCTGGAGCCCATGCATTTGTAATATTGGCATCGAATTCTATAACTTGTTTATCTCCTCCAACCCAATTCAAGCTGATATCATCCATATCAATATCAGAAGTGCAATTTTCTTTGGGTGATAAAACGAATTGGACACGTGCGGATGTATTGAATCGTTCATCGAACTCAACAACGGTATTACATTCGATCCATCCAATACTTTCACTTGACGAAGGACAAAGCTTCATCATTTTAAACCAGAAAGATCCATCAGGACGGATAACCTTGAGAGCTGCTCCACTTCTTGTTGGTTCGTCGGAGTGAATCCAAATTCTTGAAGAAAAGTAGAATAAGTTGTTGTCGGTAAGGCAATTAGGATTGACATCGAATGTTAACGATGACCACCAATTAGCACGACCTCCCAGATGGAAATAATTATTGAGATGCTCGTCTGTCTTCACAATGACTTTTTGATTATTAGTGAAAGAAGTAACGGGGAATGGATAAATATCCCTATCGGCATCTCCATTTAGAACTAAGTTGGTACAGACATTAGTGTCTGTATGGAAACCATCTAGCGGAGGTGAAATGATCTCAAAATGCTTGATTTCAATATCGAAATCATCTTGAGGGAAATAGATTGACAGGTTACCATAATTGCTGAGCTGGACATTATTGAAAGTAATATCACCATGAACTGTGAACCACTCTCCATCTGGAGCACTTTCCGATTTTGCCATTGACGCAATGGGCAAACTGCGGACAATTCCCGTCCTGTTTGTTTTTACCAAGTGAATATTCAAGCAGTCACTTCCGGTTGTGGAACATGTGGAGTTCGTAGTGTTTCCATTTTGATTAATGATACGAGCTTTGTAGCTGTATAAATATTTTAATCCTTGTTGAATGTTACAGATGCCTGCACCAGTCTTGTAATCGAATAATTCTATTTCTGTTCCATTTTTTGCCAGAACGACGGGATCTGATTCAGATACAAAGGACGTTTGGCATGGACTTGCAATTTCAGGTTGAGTATAATCATCGGTTGTCGGAGGATCTTCGTGAATCACATTTAGAGCATTTTCCCATGTGGATGAATATTCTGGAAAACCACGAATATCAATTTGTCCACCTGCGACAAAAATAGGTTTTTTACCAACATTGAATCCATTTGCAGGGTCTCTTCCGGGGTAAGGAATTCGTACTTTGTTTCGGACGTGTGGAAAAAATGTAATTTCTTCTGACCCCGTCATAATGACTTTGATAGCAGCATTTCCGTCAATCAGCTTATACGATCTCATGATCCATTCGCCTTGCACAAAAATGTAGGGAGTTCGGATGGTAAGATTTGTTCCATCAGGAACGACAAGTCGACCTTCGATATCAAGACCTCCTTGAAGATCAATAATTTCGCCATTTGTAAATTCGTCCATAGTAACGCAAATTTCACATGGAATCGTAACAGTCTCGTTGTGCGTAATATTTCCAATAATATCACTCCAGGAGTCGCATGTTTCAATCATAGTGACACAATCAGACCATGTAGGCATGGCTGAAGGCATTGATGAAATTGATGGTAAAATACTGGGAGCGTTCGTTGGATTGAAAGTACTAGAAGGCTTTTCAGATGGTACAGCAGAAGGTTTCAAACTTGGGTGGATTGAGGGAATATTGGTTGGCGAAGTGCTGGGACTAATAGAAGGATTTTTACTGTAAGAAGGTACATCACTAGGAGACGAAGTTGGGTAAAGAGAATTGGACGGTTTCTCGGAAGGCACAGTAGACGGATTCAAACTTGGATGAATTGATGGATAATCCGACGGAAATGAAGTAGAAGGGCCCAAACTAGGAATCTGTGATGGAAATGTCGTGGGAGAGGGTGTTGGAGGGACAGAGGGGTT
>Ga0209092_10002688_pt1 | contig 16115 bp, 10 predicted proteins | sample FraStrMetagenome_FD_187446 | JGI IMG/M metagenome (GOLD analysis project Ga0209092, IMG submission 187446) | Marine eukaryotic phytoplankton communities from Arctic Ocean - Fram Strait ARC3M Metagenome (SPAdes) (version 2) | ecosystem: Environmental > Aquatic > Marine > Oceanic | place: Fram...
AGTGATGGAGATAAAGATGGATCACAATTTCAGATTAGTTAAACACACCATTTTTATTACTGTTTTTTTTTTAATATTTTTAGTTACGTGATTTTTACCCTCAAAAATGTATTTGACAATAAGCAGATTAGAGAACCGAATTTCAATTTATTCGCAAATTGATAGTGTTTGGAAGGCTAAAATAAAATTGGCATATGGTAAGCTTCACAATATTCACATAGGACTTAAAACATGATTTGAAAACATGGACTAAAATGAAATAGAACGCTAGGAGTTTTGTTCTAATCATAATAAAAGCTTTGTTCTCTTCATAATGAATCCTTTTCCTACACAAAGATGCTACTATCTTTATATAGACTGCGACTTCTTCATATCAAGAAGTAGATGGATTGAGAATATTTAATTAATTATTAATTATGTTTTCGGATCTGTGCTTTGATTACAGCTGAAGACATTTGAAAGATTACGAGACGCGTGCCTTATGAGACAATGAGACTTGCCACTCATAGCTCGAAAAAATTGATGCATTACTTACAAGGAAGGACAAGTCTTTTTTTTTTGTGAAATAATGCACGAGTTTAAAATTTTCTGATACGTATATCATAGCAAGCTTCGTTATTTGTCTGCCCAAATTTCAAATATTGACTGCGAGACGAACAGATATTGAAGACCTTGTCAAATTTGTTTGCCCCAGATATTTTTTAAAAATATGCCATAGATAGACGAATATATCTATCCGCAAATTATATCCATGATGTCCATGACTTCAATATTCGGTTTCCAGAAAACTTTAGGAATTTATCGTTTGTTGAAGGCGTCAGATGAATGGAAATATGAGTAAGCATTGATGACAATAATCTATGTAACGTTATTCTTACTTAAGAAAAAGAAAGACTTCGGAATAATATATTCGTAAAAGGCATTGTCAGAGTTTCTGCTTAAGTATCATCTGGACCACTTTTACCTAAATAGAACTAAGAATCATTACTGTTTACTATTAAATTAAATGCCTTCCAAGATAATCCCGTGTTTATTCTCGTTTGTGACCTTAAATAAAGGTTCGAATACGGAATTGATATCAGAAATTCTACGTATGACATCTTTGTAATTTCATAGATAATTCAATCGATTCTCGTTTTTCTATTATTTTCATTGCAAACATAAAATCAAAATCATCGCAATGGCAAATTCTGTCATTTTAGCCTCGCAATTTGTGCAGAAAGAATCATACCCTAAACCAAAAGAGGTAACCAATTGCTTTGAGCTGAAGAAAGACCAGCAGATTAATGAAGCCTCTGCTAGTAGCTCAGCTATGGTTGTCGACGAGGTCGTAGATATTCTAAGGCACCGTCTAGACATTTATATGACTCGAAGAAAACGACGAAGTGTGTTTTTGACTAAAACAATATCAAATAATGAGAAAATCATTCTGGAATCAAAGGTTCAATTCGAATTATCTGAGTTTGTTAGACATATTGCCTCTCTTTATAATGATCAAAACGGTTACCACACATTCAATCACGCAGCACATGTTGTGCGTTCAATGAATAGTCTAATCTCTATTCTAAGAACACAGGAACAATATGAAAAGGTGGACAAAGGTAAAAAAAAATCAAGGGGGATAAAAAAACTTTATAAGAAAGTCAAAAGAAAGAATCTTTGTTGTACATATGGAATTGGTCGATCTCCAAGGATCCAATTCGCTCTTGTTTTCGCAGCCCTTATTCACGACGTTGGCCATACGGGCGTGCCAAACTGTCAACTGATGAATGAAGAACATGATTTATGCAACCTATATGACGACAGTGTTGCAGAAATGCATTCGATAGACGTTGCTATTTCTCTTCTGAAGGAGAAAATGTTTTCAAATCTATTGGAGGCTATTGCACCAACATCTGCTGCAAAGAAGACATTCCAGGAACTGGTCATTAAGCTGGTTCTCAGCACAGACATTGCATCAAGTATTCAAAAGAAAGTCGGGATGAAAAGATGGCAAAAAGCGTTCCCCACCATCGATTATGACGATGGTAGCATACGAAGCTTAAATGTTTTTGGAGGTGGACAAAACATGAAATCAAAGCAAAAACAGGCTGTTTGCCCAGTTGCAAGAGAAAAAATCATCCAGCGGAAGGCAAGTGCTGTCCTAGACTTGATGATGCAAGCAGCTGATGTCGCACATACTATGCAAGAATGGGAAATATTTATCCGGTGGAACCGAAATTTGTATATAGAATGTATTGAGGCACACTGTTCTGGACGAATCAAAGATGGAGCGGAACACCCTTTAATATCATGGAACAAAAGTCAAATCGCATTTCTGAATGCATATATAATACCGTTGGCGAAAAAAATAGATCATTGCAGGGCATTTGGAGAAAAAGGGAACAAGTTCTTGCAAAATGCTAAGGAAAATTGCAGAAGATGGTTAAATGAGGGGGAAGAAATTTGCGAAGAACTTGCTCAAATAGGATTCGAATCTTCAGAAATTGTTCCTGTAACTAAATCTCACATATGAAGGCAGTTTGGCACAAAATTGCTTCAATGTTAAGCTTTTCATCATCATTCATCCCAGAAATTCGAATTAGAGGTGTTAAGGACACAATTTTGGACTGAAAGTTATTTCCAAAACTTGAAAAGCTGTGACAAGAACAAAATTAAGAAATAACTTATGTTAATTGAAGAGTAAATTTAATTTAGATCTTTTTAATTTCGAATGATGGTGACTACTGCTGTGTCATTGCTTTGGAGAATTTGCTATGATGTCATTCTTGTTATATATGTTTCTTTAGTATGTTTGACTTTTTACGTAAATGTAATAGGATTGTATGGGGGATTTTTTGTGCCACAACTGTCTCATACGGTATCTTTTTTTATAGTTTCTTTTTCAACGGTCGTACAATTTGCATGCCATCAAAAATGACATCGGAAGGAACAGAAACACCAGTGCTTCCTGCCCCAAAGGACGGTATCGATTTTGAAGCTCTCCCATGGAACTTAAACTGCCCATCCGATCATAACTACATCGTTCTACGCAGTATAAACGGAGAATGGACAACTGAACACTACAATCCCGAGAAAGATGAAGGACTACTTCTCTCGTCTTCCATTTGCCCCTACTCAACGACATCCCTCCCACTCTATCCAGCAACCACTAGCCTAAACTATGGGACAACCGTTTGGGAAGGATTGAAATGTTTCCGTACTAAAAATGGTCGAGCTGCCATTTTTCGCCCTGAAAAGAACTACCAACGATTTAAAAATGGATGTGAGGCAATGTGCATTCCACCTCCTAGTTATGAATTGTTTATGAGAGGAGTCCAGCTAGCTGTTCAAACAAATGGTACCTTGATTCCACCTTACGGAGAAGGAACCAAATTATATATTCGTCCAATGATGATAGGATCAGGCCAACAATTAGGTCTTTATCCTAGTCAAGAATATAGTCTCATATTTTACGTCTCACCTACTGGAGTAAGTAAATCAATGTAGCTCCCATGAATATGGAATCCATATATTTATGATTCACTTCTCATAAGTAATGACGCTATGAATTGGTAATTTTTGCACACAGAACTATTTCAAAGGAAAAGTAGCTGGGGGATTGAAGTTGCACTTGGAAACCCGCTTTTCTCGAGCAGCTAGAGGAGGAACTGGAAATGTAAAATGCAGTGGTAACTATGCAGTAGCTCTCCGTCCACTTATGGAAGCGAAGAAACTTGGATTTCATGATAATATCTTTTTGGAGCTGGAAACTTTTCAAGAAGGTGCATTGGTAGGTATTATTACGTTTTCTCCATTTTTAAGTACCGTATGCATCAATGCTAACACCTTTTTATATTCTGGCTGGTATATATTTGCCATGCAATATTTATTTGGAGGATAGAATGAAGCAGTCTTGCAAGAACTCAGTGCTGCAAATTTTTTCCTGGTTCTAAAATCAGGCGAAATAGTTACCCCGAGTTTGTCTCGTGGAACGATCTTACCAGGAGTCACCCGTGCATCTGTTCTTGATATTGTGGAAATGTTCCATGAAGAGCTTCTAGATGTAGTTCGAACTAGTACTGGAAATCCAGATATCACTCATGTAAAAGGAGTAGAGAGAGATGTATTGGTAAAAGATATGAAAGACGCAACGGAAGCATTCGTGACTGGTACTGCGGCTGAAATCGTTCCCGTCGCAAGCGTTTGTACTGGTGAGAAGGATTCCGAGCAAAGCATCAACATGTTCAAGTATGGCGAAGTTATTCCAGGTGGACCAGTAAGTATAGGAACCAAAATTTTTATTATAGGGAACGTTGTAATTTCAACTCTCATGACCGAAACTTTCAATTTATTATCCCATAACAGGTCACAGCCAAAATCTTGGAAATTTTGAGAGGCATCATGTCCGAAAAGATTGTAGGCAAAGCCGACGAGTGGCTCCCAGATCCTTTTAAAAGTGCTGATTCCTTCCGCTCATTAAAAAATTGATTTGTTATGAACAAACAAAGAATATTTTTACAAATATATGATAAGATTAAACTGATTAAGACTTTTTTTATCTAGACTTCAAATATAGACAACAATATTCAAAACAATTTTTATGCAAGTATCGCTGGTAATCTCATTTTCTTTCGTTGGCCCTCGGCGATCTGATTGGCAGCAATAAATTTTTGTTTTGGTAGAAATCTCTTTGCATCCTTCAATTCGCGTTCGAGATAGAATATTGTACCTTTGCCCACTTTACACTCTGTTAATAATCTTTCCAAAGTTTTTTGCATGGACTCACAAGCTTCTTGTGCACCGGGAATTTTAGATTCTGCTATCTTCCCTGTCAAGATCGCTTCTTCTTTTGATTTGATAGCTGTAATCCTTGCTGCTTCGGCTTTTTTCATCGATTGCTCCGCTGCATCTGTTGCTTTACTCGCTTTCTTTGCTAATTTAGAAATTTTGTTGAATGATGCTTCTTTGTTTATTTTTGCGGTTCGGAGAGGTAATGGATCCTGTGATAAAAGCATGTTGAGTTCTGCTACAGCTTTATTTCTTTTCACTATCCCAAGAGAACTATCTTTGGAACGGTCCTCTAATTTTTGTTTTTTTTCCTTTAATTTGGATTCCTCCTGTCTCAACTCCTCTAAGGCCACTTTTGATCGTTCCTTTTCTTCTGATAATGCTTTTTCTGCCTTCCGTGATTCCTCAGCGGCTTTTCCTGCTTCATCTTGTTCCTTTGATGCAAGCTCCTCTGCACCTTGGGCCGATTTGGCATCGATTGTTGCCCGTTCAGACGCTTGCGTTGCTTCTTCCAAGGTTCTTTTTGCTTCATCAAGCTTTTCCTCAGCTTCGTTCTTTGCTTCCCAATCTAAGCATTTATTTAGAACCGCTCTTTTCCAGTCCACTTCGTAGTTAAACACCAACAGCTCTGCGAGTGATACTTTTTTCGCCTTCGTATAATCAGGATTGACGCTTACTAAAAATTTCCTCATTTCTTGATGTGTGTAGGCTCTTGAACATGATTCAAGGACTCGATGGGAACTGAATTCATCAAGATGAGACCCATTTTCTTTCTTTTTGTCAAGTTGAGCACATTTTTTGTGTATGCGCCAAACTTCTTCACATTCCTTGTTATCTGTGCCTATTTCGGTAACATTCAGGAACCATATTGCTTGATCTCTATACTTTAACGATTTAACATCATGGAATAATTCCAGTTCAGTTTTTGTATTCTCATCGGCTGCCATATTGTTTTGATCTAGACTTGAATAATTGTTTATGCATTTAATCCTTATTTGGAAAAGTTTTCGGTGGTTCAATCGTCGTTTGTAGTTGTATCCACCTTTCTAAAGTATGCTATGTAAGTCGTCAGTCCAGAATTTATTCTAAAGTATTGTGTTATTCGTTCCGTATCCACTCAATCCATTTATTCTGCAATAAGGCAGCATCCATCTATATCATGCACATACAATTATATAAAGTTTTTTTCGAAAATGCAGTTACAAGGGGAGAATTTACATGTGTATTGATGAAATTCACCTGATCAGCAACGGATTTTCAAATTTAAATTAGTGTCCATGTAAACGAGGTTTTTCATTTTTCATTTTTCATTTCGGAAAGTGACGTTTTATTTTTGATCGTGCTTATATAACAAAGCGCACGTAAAGTAAACGAGGGATGCAAGAAAAATATCGACTTTTTTAATCGGCAGTACCGTACGGTAATTTTTAGCGAAAAGAGTATCTATTTATCAAAAAAACGATTCTTGGAGATCCCAAAGTGACTCATGAAGGGGAAATCTGTCAACCTTGTATTCGATAGCCCAGCATGCAACATTTTCTTTGAGTTCGTTCAGCACAATAGGTTTGTAGTTATGCCGCATTACCTAGCATTCTTTGTCACATTGAGTCTGCCCACCTTTGTGTAGAACGCATACGTTATAATGTAGCACTTTGTATAGATTTGACAAAAAATTCAACTATAAGCGATTATCAAAAGGATGCGCAGAAATATCTTTAACTCAATTTAAGGCAAACATTTTGTGTATAGCTTATTATTGTACCATGAGGACATTTCAAAGTGCTCCTTTTATTTATGAACAACCATAATTCTAAGCTTATGCGGGGAATCAGATCAGGGATGCCACTATTCGATAAACCCTCGAAGTATAGTTTGAAAGAATAAAACTTTTGCTCAATATGTAACGACACAATTATAATTTGGGATCTGTCCTCATTATGTAATCAATTTGGACTAGAAAAATGCACATATAGAGTACTCAACAATTCATCAATGAAGATGTATTGATCTTTCACTTGTGAACATAGCTGTAAGCTCAAATGGTTTCCAATTTAAAGCACGCACATTTTTAGGCTATATCGAAATTGTGAAGACTTTGTTGACTGTGATGTCACATTGAAAAATCTGCTGTCCTGCGCTTCGCGTAAAATTAGCGCAAATCAAATTTAGGCATGCAAATATAGGAGTACTCTACGTAATTTTTAACGGATAATCTAATACTGTGTTGAATACTGGGAATGCAATCTGCGAACATCATCACAGTATCAAATTCGAAACTGCCCGTTCAATCCACCTTTGAAGCAATTCAACAATGAATCCAGTGACAAACCTAAAGCCCGAGGAAATCCCAGAGGGATTCACTTCAGCTGACCCAAACTCTTCGTCTGGTATGAATGACCCTCAACAGGCCAAACACGCACAAGAAGAAGCTCAAAGACAAGCAGTCCTCGAACAGGCACTTACACCCGAAGCAATACAACGCCTTCGTAGAATCAAATTAGTAAAACCTGAAAGAGTTGCATCTTTGGAAAGATCAATTGCATCCATGGCTATGCAAGGAAAGTTGCCAGGGAGAATCAATGAGGGAAAATTGATTGAAATGTTGGAAGGAATGATTGGGAAAGAGAAACAGAGAGCTTCCGGCGCGGGGAAAATAAGCATACAGAGGAAAAAGTATGCATTTGATTCTGATGAAAGCGATGACGACGATGAAGACTTGATGTGATTGTGTAATGACTCCTTGCGCGTTGAAAGGACTTCCTTTCGATAAGGGAAAATAAATTTTATATTTCTTCAAAGAGAGCTATCGAGTATCCTGCATTGTGAAGTCCTGACTCTTATGGGCTACATCTATGATTCATCTTGACAAAAGCTAGTCGCATACATTTTTAAATCCAACATGAGATCATAAGCCTTATTCCAAAAACGAAGTAATATTATTGTTATTTATTGCTTGCTTTAAAGAACTGATACTAAAATTAGAAGCGGATATGAGATGTATACCCCTAGTGAAAGATGCTAAACGAAATCTATTACTCTCACGAAAACAACTCATAAGTCTCTTCTGCTATTATTAAAAATGTGTGAAAAATGGAAACAACTTCATAGAAGCGTATTACAACTGCGTTGATATAAAAAGTCTGTTTTATACTTCGTCATGGGTATCATGCAGTCTGATCCAAAAACTCTTCACTCTATCTCTTGCCTACATCGTTTTGTCTACTTGCAACCATTACATTTTTTATTTGCCTTTGTCAAATTTACAGTCTCTACATTTATTTGAAATACAACATTGTCTTAAACTAACATCAGATGCTGGAATCTTTCTAAGATGATCAGCACCAATATGTTGTAAAGAATTGATATTGGATTTGGATCCTTTCGAAATGACCGAGGAATCAGATAATATGTTGTTTTCTACTTTCACACCTTCCAAAAGTGATGATGATTTATTTTGTAACGATTTTTTGACTCTGACTTTGTTTGATGCATCTTCTTTCGTCAAAATTCCTACTCGAGCGAGCTCAGGATTCGCTTTTAGCAACTCGAAGACTGTAGTCAATGTATTCAAATTTTCAGCAGCTGCAAGCATAAATGGATACAGCAAAGTTTGAGGATCTGGCAAAGATAATGCATCCGGATACGCTCGCAGAAGTATTTTTACTCCTTCATTCCAACTCTTTCCAGCAACTATAGCCAAATTCAACGTCAGCCTACCATGCCTTGTTTTTATTCTTACTGTGTCTAAACTATCTTGCAGTAAGGTTTCAATCACAGATGGTTCCGTACAATTTGCGTACTCGTCCTCTATTTCCGTTGATAGACTTCGATGAAATGTACCATTTTCTGTATCATCTGAATCAACTTCATCTCTTGCAGCCAAATCGTCAAGAAGCTCATAATTATAGCCATCCACACTAAGGTCATGCACTTTATAGATAGGCGCATTTATGGCAATATGAAGAGGTATTCTACCATCCTCATCCATCGTATTGAGTAGTTCTGGATATAACTTTTTGCATATTTGAAGTACAGCTCTTGGACAATCAACAGCTGCTGCGGCGTGTAGAGGAGAGAAAATCCCACTTTTATGAGATGACGATGGTCTTCCTGAGTATGCATAACGTAACAGCAGAATGGTTTTCTCCCAGGCTTCTCCCAACATTCCCACTAGATCTTGTGAACTCTGCACTGCCATGATGACGTCATCTCCCAAGGTAACAAAATAACGGACCCACAAACGTAACAGTGGTGTCAAACCTTCAAAGTCTCTTTTGTCAACTGCCGATGGATCTGCATCTAAAAGAACATTTAACACATTCATTGGGGCTCCACATCTGCAAGCAGTGTGCAATGCCGTGTCTCCGTCTACATCCCGCATCTTGGTTTGAATTCCATCCGGACTGCCCTCTAACAAGACTTTCACAACTTCAACGCTAGCATGCTGACTTGAACAGGTTATATGCAATGGGTTCATGTCACTTGTACCAACTAAGCAAGATGCTTCAGGGTATGCTTGCAGAAGCGCCCTTATGACAGCCGCTGGAGCGTCATGATCACAGGCCATATGGAGTGCTGTGCGGCCATGGGGACCGCGAGAAGAAGCTTCGTGGGGATGGGAAATGAGCCGGGATAAAACAGAACACCAGTCATAAGATTGCACAAGGTCCAACAAATGTGTCATCGGTATTTGATGGCACTCATCTAAATTTGGTGCCAAACTCGTCGGTGGGAACAAATTTTGGACTGTCATAAGGTGGAATCAGTGTTATTTGTTGGAGCTTATTTAAGCATTTTTTATATATTTTCGTTAAGGAACAAAATGCTCATAAGTTTCACTCTGCGTTGTCATGGATGAGTATCAACTTGTCTAAGTAATTCGTAGTCCCTTATTATAAATAGAGGCTATTTAACGGAAAACCGCTGAACAACTCATTCAACATTCCTATTTAAAAATGTCATATATCGTATAATTATGTAGAGGTCGGTATTTTACCCTACTCTAATTACTGAGTCTCTTTGTTGAAGGAAAGAAATGAAACTTGTTTCTTTTGTGCACAAATTGAATGATGTATCGGCTATCTACTGTCAAGATAGTTTTGATAAGCTTTTGCTTGGCTTATCTCAAACTAAAAAAACATTCATTTGAACTACAATAGCAAGATTATTGACTCAAAAAAGAGTGACAGTTTGAATGAGTCTCTCTTGTTTTTGTTGAAAATTTAAGGGTTTTATTATTTATCGCTTATATTGTGAACAGCTTCTCTCATGCGGTCTCGAACTTTATATTTTATGACATATATCAAGGAATGCATCGTATATCTCTTATTCTATAAAACAATCATGCAAAAGCGTGAATGAAATAAACTCAAATATGGTAAAACACAAAATTCGATGTATTCGATAAAGTAAGACAATCATGGTATGCTAGAAATGGCTCAAAAGATAAGTACTTATTTAGACTGGATTCCCAGAGATTGAAACTAAGTTGATACAAAATCTATTCCCGGTGCGGTCTGGAATGTTATGACCTAAATGAGTTCCCGCCGTGCTGACAGTTTCTCCTGAATTCTTCAAGACACGCACATTGTCCCAAACAACTTCTTGATCACGGAAAGAAGGCCATCCATGATACTTAGATTCTTCAATGAATTCATCTACACTTCTTCCGATAGGTGCCTTAAATAAAGGTTTTCCAGTAACACTATCATAAAAAGTAATTGGAACAGGTTCTCCTTCGGGTGCATTTGTGTTAGCTAACAAAAGTTCCTTGGTAAAGGATGTTTCTTCGAAGTAAGTAGCATACTCCGCAAAGCGACGATTAAAGGAGCATATCTTATCAGCTGTTTTCCTTGATACTCCATATCTTAGAGATTCCTGTACCGGTTCTGCCGAAGTCCCATGTTCTTTTTTGGACATGATATTTTCATCTCCAAACTTGATTTTTCCACCCACCTTGGCTCCTGATGCTTCATCTTGTGCGAAAGCTTCTGGAATTTGTTGGGTGGTGGAGATGAGAAAGGATGATGTTGTTGCAGCAGCTGTTTGAAGAAAATTTCGTCTGCTATCATCCGAAGAAGATGATGATTCAGCCATCATGAGCATTTTACTACGAGTGACTTGATGAATTTGTGCGAGAGAATTTTCCTTTTGGTTCACATTGGGAGAGAATGCATGTGATGAGGCAAAGATACTTGCTACACATGTCGCTTGGAACAAACAAAGCTTCATTTTCGTGATGGTTTGAGACTTCTTTCACACACGGAGTAAAGATGATTGACAAGGCCTTTCAACTTTCTGCACAGGATTGCAACAAGTGTCTAGTAATTATATTTACGTGATGATTCATTATTGCGTAGATTGAGTTGACGTCAATCTTCTCAACGAGAAAATGTCTTGCGCACTCGTACGTGCGAAATAAAAAGCGTTACAACTCACCAAATCTAGATAAAAGTGAAGATACGATGTGAGGTTTTGTGATGTATGTCACTCATTTTATCCACGTACGATATGATGTTAACTTCCGTATGGCTAACTATTTGATGGCCTTTCTCATGTGCTTTTGATTGCATACTGCAAATGTACGGGCGCTTATGGAACGAGATGATTCAGAATTCATTCAGTAAACTTTGAAAACAAAATTAGGTACAAAATGAAATAATCTAACTTAGTATGGTTGTTGCATGGAACACCTACTTCTTCGTAACACTCACTTCGATTCTTACTCTTAAAGGAACTTCATTCACATCATATCCAATCTCCTCATCTATTATGAGGAAAAAATATTCCGATTTAGACGCTATACAGCCTGATGAAATTACTTCATCCTCTTCACCGTCTGATGTTATGAATGAGAAAGCTTATCCAGATACTATAGCAAGCAGTGTCCAAATTGAAAATGCACAGGCGAATCAAGACGCAGCATTAGTGAAAAAAAGACGCAGGAGCAGTCGTTTATCAGAGCAACAACACTCAAGCGCAATGAAAAACCTCCATAATGAAAAAGAAAAAAAACGCACCAAAAGCAAAAAAGTGAAGATAAAGAGAGAAGTAAAAGTTAAAAGTGAACCTAGAATCACCCCTGACCGAATACCCTCCAACAATAAGGTTCAACGTGCCTTGAAACTATCACAAACTGTTGAAAATAACAACTTATTACAACTTCAATCCGAATTTCGTGCTGCTACTATAGGGCTCGGAAAATTGCATCCACATGTGATTGATCAAAACGATGATCGAAGGAAAACTCTTCTAGAAGCTTGTGGTATGCGTAATTCCATCACTGATTCCATCATATCTACCATGTTATCCCAAAATACAACCGATAAAAATTCCAAGGCCGCTTGGAGGAATCTAAAACGAATTTTTCCAACATGGGAAAATGTTCTAGACTTGGACGAAAATGATTTATCGAAATTAGAAGATTCCATTCGTGTGGCAGGACTTGCGAAAACAAGATCCGAAAGAATATATGCAATGTTGAAGAAAGTGAAGGAGAATCGAGGTGCACCATGTTTTAATTATCTAACTGAAATGTCGGATGAGGATGTAAAGAAGGACTTATCAAAGTTCAAAGGTCTTGGTCCTAAAACAATATCATGTGTTTTACTCTTTGCATTAGCAAGACCTGAATTCCCTGTAGATACACATGTGTTGCGAATTTCAAAGCAGATGAAATGGATACCGCAGTCTAGTAGCCGTGAATCGGCATATGAGTTAATGAATGAGATTGTACCTTCTGAAATCAAAATGGATTTTCATTGTCTTTTAGTAACACATGGTAAACATTGCCATCATTGTGCCGCAAATAATAGACCTCAATTTCCTCCCGAAGATGGATCCAAACTTGTTTGCCCTCTACTTGCGATTCAAAAAACTAGAAAAATGTTGAATTCGAAGATTGTAGCAATATCTCAAAAGGATGCTTTAAAAAACGATGTATTGATAAAGACGGAAATTTGAGCGGCCCTTTTTTACAGGTGTAACTAATATTTCTGGATGACAGTAATAGCACAATAACACAAATTAAACTTTGTTTGGTCACAGTTATTTTTAGAGGTGGATCACCGATATGTGCGCATTTTTATCTTTTTCACAGACAGGTACAACAATCGTAATCCAAACCTTTTCCCTCGGAGTCACAGTCGAATAAGTATTCAGATTGAAAACTACATGAAATACGTTCTTTTCAACCAGAAACAACAATTTTTTCGTCAGTAAAATTGAAATTGTCGTCACACAGAAATCCCAGTTTTCCAGTTAAAGAATTATTGTACAAGATTATAGCTTCTAATTTCTCTAGCAAGCCAATTTCAGGAGGAAAAGACCCTTGTAACGAATTCTGGGAAAGGTTAATATACTTTAAGTTTTTCAAATTTCCCATTTCCGACAACACAGCAACAACAAGAACCTTACGATTAGAAATTTGATTTTTATGATGTGAAATTTTTTTCTGTTTTCGTCATCAGAAAAAGAAGAAAGGACTTATTCAATTCGTTCATTATTAAAAAAAAATCCACATGATACTTTACATTACAAATAATTCACTGCTGTCACAATTTCAGACTCCAACGTTATACTTAAATGATTTTACGATATGCAGCGTTTCGACAATAAGTTCACAGTTTTAGTTCTAATCTAAGGTATCATGAGAAAATCCTTTCGGGTCGATTTTACCACCACAATATTATCACACCATACATTTGAATATTGAAGTCTAAGTTTCGCTCATTTCGAGCTCAACCGTCTAAAATGAAAAACTATCGTTTTTGTAAAAGTCATTCAGATCAAAGTATCTCGGTATGCAGCATGATTTTATATTATTCTAAAATATTCGGTTGAACAATCATACTTCCTAATTGTTTTACATTAATTATCCAATATTTTGCCTCAAGATAGGGACCAAAATTACAATATTAAATCATTAGTTCTTAGAATCCATTCTTTATTTTAAACAAAATTGTAAAAGTCATTTAAAGTCTCCAATCAGACTCTATCGTTCAGTTCTGACAATCATTTCCATAAATTCTAACATTATCAGAAAAATATAAATGATTTTTTTCCGAAAAGAATAAAAAAGCCTTTCTAATCAGGGTTTAACTTTTGCAGAGATGTTTTCAAACATTCCTGAGAGTTTGTTTTCTCCATACTCCTAAAAATCAACTATCCATAAAAGAACATTATCTTGAGTCTGAAAAGAAAAGTCCTATGTTCCTTTCCACCTACTCCAGTCAAGCCCTGCAGCCAATACCATTGCTCCATCACTCCCACTTGTATCATGCTTTTTCATCCTTTCTTCTCGAACAGTTGCGTAACTCCTTGAAATATTTCTTTTCAATTTAATTTTGTGTGAGGACTTAATACAATACATGGGCTTCTTCAAAAACTTTTTACGGCATGTGAGACATTCATATTGAACTTGTATTGCTTTTTCTTCTTTATTCTTTTTCGTAGAAAGTTGGCTCGATTCTCTTCTTTGCAAATCCAGAAGCTTCTTTCTGCTTGCAGCGTATAATTCTGCTTTAGCTTCCACAGAATATTTTGAAGAAGCAGCAACGACTTTCTCTCTCTTAGCGCTATTAAGATTCAAACTATCAAAAAGGGAATCAGTCTTACTTTTTACATTATGATTTTTTTGAAAGGGGTTCTTGCTAAGTTTTGCACCAGCAGTCGAAGTGCTTTTTGCTTTCTTTTCAGTAAGACTTTTTATTAACATACGTTGCTTGCTTAAAATTCTTTCTCTGGTTTCATTGGGATTTTCCATTAGGGAATTGCTTTGATTCGATGCTCGATTGCCAGGGGCATTTGCTGCTCTTTGGAATAGAACACTTGGTTTAGGAATAAACACATTTCCATCAAACCCTTCTGCGTGAGCAATTTTGCGTTTTTGTTTTTTCTTTGTTTCGTCTCGTTTAGATAATGTTGAAGATCTTTGCTTAGTAGATTCGTTCAAAAAGTCAGAAAGTATGCGCCTCTTATTGTTCGGAGCTTTTTTCTCTGATGTAGACATCTTTTTCATATGTAGTGGTGCTTTTCTCTGTATAGTTGGAGTAATGGGTGTACATGTGTTTGGGAACAGAATATCATTGTTTGGCTTTTGAGATAGGTTGACCTGACTTGTATGCATACTCAATTGCTGATTGGCATGGGGCATTCGTTTTGAGTTTGAGTTCATCTTCATTCTTTGCACAAATGATAGGTCTGATGGTTTCTTTGAATTTGAATTAGATCTCGATGAAGAACTTAATGTGTTCTTAGATAAATTACCGAATCTTTGTTTAGCATGTAGAGTACAATAATTGGAAACTCTCAAATCGACATAATGTCTGCATCTTGTTTCCGTGTATGCACCGTTTCGTTTAGATCGACAAGTTCCCATGCATTTTCCATAATCCTGAGCTTTACCAACCACTACAATTTGATCTTTTTGTGATACAGATAATGAAATGGAAGTTTCAGAACCAGGTTTATTAGGTAAAAGATTTGGAGAAAGTAAAGTCAAGACAGTTCCATCATGAATCTTATTTCTTTGGCTGTTGAACTTGGAATAAGCATCACCAAAAAGAAATAGTGAAATGAGAGAGCCAGTTTTAAAATCTCCAAGAGTAAAAATAGCAAATGCTGAACCTTTTCCAGATATCTTTGTTCCTGAATTTTGAAACAGAATCGCCATCGCCGCCAAATTAGTTTTTCCAGAAAGTTCATTCGATGGGGAGGGTTTTAATAGAAGCCTAGTAAGTGTTGCTTTGGAGGCAGCTGCTAGGGATGTACAATCATAAAATTGATGAGAATTTAGCTTTTCGTTTAATTCCAAACGAGACGTTACTCGATTGACTATTCGTAATTTTGAGTGCTCATCCAATGTAGTCGAATGAGATTCCCGTCTACGTATCGTCGATTTTTGAGAGCCAATGATTGAACTTGATACATGGTCACCACCAAAAGCACTCGAAAAATCTGTTGCAGGTTTATTTATTTCATTGGATTTCTTTGGACCATCTTTACTTTTCGTACTTGTCGAGTGTTTTACATTTGTGCTGCAAGCTTCACCACCATCTAATAGGCTCAGTAAGTCATCCATTCGTCGCCTTAAGCTGTAATATTTCGTGGTCTAGTACGAAAGGTGTCAAAGAGAAGGACTTGTGAGAGCAAATGTGAGATAAACTCAATAACCGCGCCGAAATATTTCTTTAATTTTACAAATTATGAATCTTAGTATCATTCTACGCAACATGGTCTTCTTTTGTTTTTTCTGATCCCAATAATTTTCGAGCTCATAATTTATAAAAAATGAAAACAAAAAACCCTCCTACCCCTAAACCCCTAAAACCCTAAATCCCTAAAAC
>Ga0209092_10002689_pt1 | contig 16107 bp, 13 predicted proteins | sample FraStrMetagenome_FD_187446 | JGI IMG/M metagenome (GOLD analysis project Ga0209092, IMG submission 187446) | Marine eukaryotic phytoplankton communities from Arctic Ocean - Fram Strait ARC3M Metagenome (SPAdes) (version 2) | ecosystem: Environmental > Aquatic > Marine > Oceanic | place: Fram...
GGGGGTCATTTGACCAATTAATTTTCATTCCACCATTTGTCCAATTAATTAAATTAAATGCGTAAGTCCTCAGCTTGAGAAGGGCTAGTGTTTCTTTGGACCCTCTACTTGTATGGTTCATTGAACTACACTTAAAATAAGATATATTAATTATTATCATCATGAACATCACTCCTATCAAACCAATAAGACTTCACAACAACACGCACATCACACATGAGACCATGGCGACGCTCCATGTAGAGTGGCTCTGAGATGGTAATATAGCCTTCTACTACAGAGTCACTCTTCCATTGGCCGTGTCTCTTCAAATTAATAAAGGATACATCATGGTCTACTAAGCTTGTTGCTACAGAGCAACACAAGCAATGACTGGTGTATCCTTTTTTAGGTATGTTGAGAATTTTACAAGCTCTTTTAATCATGTTACTTATTTTTTTTGCATTCTGTCCCTCTCAGGGGCACAAATTTGGTGACAGAAAAGTTCTTCAGGAATGGTTCATTTTGTTTTTGCAAAAGGTTGCAGTTCACCCATGTATTTCTTGAAAAGGAGCTTGTACTCCTCTGGGACATAGAGGGTAAATCCTTTATTCTTTTGTTTCCTTTCATGTTCAAACAAAACTTTCATATTTTCTGTTTCCTCACACACTTTTACACCAACTACTTTGACCTTCATTGGTGGATCTGAGATCCTTAGCATGTCACAAATTTGAAGTGCAGTATACACTCCTAAGAGGGTGCCTAAAAGATATGTACTTTGAGTGCATAACTTGAGGAGGTAATCAACACGCACTGCTGTAGACCTTACTTTTCTTGCAAACATAAGTACATGTTGTTTGTTTCAAATATTTGTTCACTCTTAAACATATATTTAACTTATACCCATGTTTTTCAATGAACCATGAGTTCACGCATGAGTAGATGACATACAAAGTCAACAGGGTGTACATCATAGTCATCAGGTGGAAAAAATCTACTGCAATATACAGCGTATGCTTCAGCTAAAATAATATCTATGATATGTTTAGTTAAGCTAAATCAATAGCAATGATATAATTGATTAAAACACAGAGCAGCATGTAGCTGCTTGTATACTACACAAAACAATAAGAAAAATAAAAACAATCAGTCTTCTTTAACACAAGGAAGCCAGTTCAATGACAAAGTACATGCACTACCACGCATGCATTGAATAGTATCCAATGGAGATCCATATCATCATGTGAATGATGTTTCCTTTGGACATGCTGTGAGAATTCTTTGAACAGCTGTCTGGCCAACAGATGTGCAAAGTTCTTGTAGTTGAAACCAAGTGGATTTCAATATACATCCAGTATGGGATGTATGTGTAAAACATGACTAAGACATACATGTAAAATAAACTCACAATTATCATAACCAACTTTTATCTACCCTTAATTCTAGATAGTCTGTGCATAAGGCACTACCAGTAACACACGGTCAACATCATCTTTACTCTTGAAATTTTTGAATTTCTTGGACTTGGGGTACTCCAACCACTTTTTCTGGTAACACACATGTATCATCTTGCTTTTTGCTTTGGTCTTGTTTTCTTTCAACATGCTATCCGTCTCAGTTAAAACAAATTATGGTCAATTGTTTGTGTTTTTTCATTCCTGACCCAAATGTTCACAAGAATATCCTTTACATTTTAATAATGCTTTCACATATCTTGTTTTTGTCCAAGAATTAATTCTTGTCCCCCCCCCAGCTACTTGCCTTCTAAATGGATCATTTCCCTGTCCTTGAGCTCAGGAACACTCAGGATTTCCAATAATTGTTGTAGAATTTATGCTACCATCATATCGACCATCCAATGATTGTTACATTTTTCTCTGAATTTTGTAGAGTCGTAAATCTGATCATTGGGCTTCGTAATGCTCAGTATTTACGAACTCAAACTGTATAGATATTAGGAAAATTATTGTTTCAACGAGTGTGTAAACTGGTTTGATGTAAGGAATAATGTCGCATGGTTGTATTCAGCTGCAGTCTTCAGTCCACATTCGGAAAGTTAATTTGTGGTCTACATACGTATGTAAGGATACATATACTTCAATGCTTAGTACCAACCGCAAACTAAACAATTGAAATTATTATTGATAATTTTTCTGAATTCATGTGTGGTATTTTCATATGATGTTAACCCAGCTGTTACTTAAAAGGAAAATAATGATAACCGATCTGCTATAGAGGCACAAGACCTATGCAAAGTCAAGTATGAAAGAGAAACGCCTCCGAGCACATCAAATAAAAAGACGCCACCACAGCAAGAAAAAGAAGAATGTAGACGAGATGAAATCGAAAGAAATTTATGCTGATGCTGAGCATGAAAAAGAAGATGCCGAAGAGATTGAGGTTAAGGTTACTTTGTGTAGTGGTAGTTCATCATCTGAATCGATCCCAGCTTCGCCTTCTATATCTTCCCTAGCTTCTGGAGGTTCTTCTTCCACTCATTCTAATGCAGGAAAGGTGCCCTATCGAGCCCCCTCAAAGCAGGAACAGCATAAGATTATTTTAGATGAGATACCTTCACAAATACTATCAGCTGACGTTGCAAAGAAGCCAAACCGACCTCTCAAAGACACAAATGCACATCCGATTTGCTCAATCCGCCCCCAAGCAGATCATAACCAGCCTCTTTTCAAGTGCAATTGTTGTTCGAACGTCTTTCAGCTTTCGTGTATGAATTTGCCCAGAAACTGCCATCTATATCGTTTTTTACAGCAATATCAAAAATGTCATCATAAACAACATTTTCAACGAATTGTTGATATAACAAATATACACCCTTCTCAGCAACCCTATATATGTCCTAACTGTGATATTCAAGGTTCATCTCAATATTTGATGGAATACCTGGAGCCATTTCACACTAAGCGACCTCCACAAAAAACTGAAACTCTAAAATGTTCTGAAATTCAACTCTCCAGAATCTCACAAATTCTCCAACTTTACTCATTAGAAATAGAAGCGAGTCACATTCAAACGAACACGGATGAGCATTGTAAAGATTTGACAAACAGACCGAAGCTTCAGAAGAGGCTCTTTCACAAATCAATTTATGTACCTGATGTGATACAAGAGAATAATTCTTCCAAACGACACTCCGTGAGTTCCACGTCATCATCCAATCTCTTTGATTCTAATCACGCAAATGATCAATTACAATATAAAGCAATTCCTAGTGTCCTTGTTGGTCAACCTATTCAAATGTACTGTCCCATCGATAACATTTATCATTTAGGAAGAATTATTGATTGGCGAATAAAAGGTGAAAATGACCACGAGCAAAAATTCACAAAAACAAGTCAAAATGATCAAGTAGAGTTGATGAAATATGAATTTTTGGCTCGATTTCGTTCCGGTTCGGATGGTCGGAATGTAGCGTTGCATCAATGGATCAGATTAGAAGATCATGCCATTATGGTAGGAATATCGCTTATTTGGATTCGTCTACTTCAGGTTATAGAGAATGATGAAGACAACGATGATGACAATCTAAATACGACTGTGAGTGAAGGTATAAAAAAAAATGAAACAGAAAAAGATTCACCCAAAATTAAACCCGCTGCTAAAGTGAAAGAAACTTGGAGACCTGCACAAATTATGTTAAGATCGGGACTTGAAATGTCAGTGATAGAAAATCAAATGAAATCTGAGCAAACAAATCAACTAAAAAATAGAGAAAATACAAGAACAAACAAGCTATTTGCATTTGCCTTTTTCATTGGGAAAGAAGAAAAAAATGCGCCTCGACATGCAATGATAAACCTAATGAGTTCCAATATGATAAGGTTTCATCCACCTACAGAAGCCTCAAAATACTTATTCTGTAAAACTTCAGTGCAAAACAATAATTTGCATCAAACAATTTCCACAGATCTTTCTTTTCATAATGATCAATCACTGGCTTTTTCTATATCAATGGCATGCGTGGAAAATGAAGAGCAGATACTCAACCGGCAGTCACTTAACTTACCAATCAACACGCAAGACTATTTTAAGAACGGTCTAGATGGTCCATTTTTCAAAAATAACAAAAATAAATGCAAGCCAGCACAAAGTCCAAAAGTTCCATTACAAAGTTATAATACCGCTGCTACTTCCTCATCGCTACCTTCGTTGGTATCAGATTCAAATTCTTTTGCTGAGAATGAAAGAAATATTGGCTTAAAGAAAAGAATACAAGCAACAATCAGTAAAACAAAGAGGGTGGATGAAAGGGTAGGAATAGAGGAAATTCAAGAGGATGAAGATAATTCCATGTTTGAAACCGAGAGTGAAGAAGATTCTTCGTACGATGGGACTCAATGACTTTTATTCTACATGTTTGCGAACTTATAAATTTGAAAATCAACTTTATCATCGCAAATGGCTTGTGATTTTTTTGGGACTGGTATGAGAAAATCTGTCTTGATAATCAAGGTCAATACTTTTAAGTTTTTCAAAGCATTTCATAACAAATTAAATATTCCATGGATATAATCAATACGAGGAACTTTAGTTATAAATCCAAAATGAAATATGCTATTTAACTAAGCTCAAAAACTATGTTTCTTTGGCCTGTAATATGAATTTTGTTGAGCGAAACGTTGGGTTTGGTTTGGAGATCGTCGACCCAAGTACCGTACCGCATTAGATTTTCGTGCCTTTTTTGTGTGATTTGCAACATACAATGGGCGCAATGTTCCTGACCTTCCTCTAGGAAATGCAATGCATTCCTTTCTTTCTCTTGTCAAAAGACCTGAAGAGGGCATCAATGCTTTATGATTAACTGGTCTTGCACGTTTTGCATGGATACCCTGTGGAAAAGCTCGATCACATCCTAAACATCGGTATGTGGAAGTTCTCCCAACCATAAGAGATTCTTTTGTGCTTTGAATTCCTAGTTTCGTCTTACCTACTATATGTTTCACTAACGCCAAAACATCGTCTTTGTTTGTTTTCTTCTTTATTTCTTTATGGGATGTTACAATTTTATTTGCTTGGTTGAGTTTATTTTGTTCACTGAGCACAAGATCCCAGATAGTTTGCATCGAACTTACCTGATCTCATATTGTTCAATAATGTTTCCAAAGTTTTCACATTTCCAACTTTCTCAGATAGAACTTCTTCAAGATGTTGTAACATATTTATAACCTGGTTTTGATCAGGTCGATCGGCCAGTTGCGAGGCTAACCTCTCAAGTTCATCTTCTATAATGTTTAAATCTTCTAACTTTTTTGCAAGAGTTTCTTGTACGCATTTATAAACATTTTCTGTTGCAATCTTTATCTTTTCATCAATATCAATGTCCGAAATGTTTCCTTCGTGTTCATTCCGTACGATTTGTTGAATACTTTGCTCAAGTTTGTCGATACATTTTCGGCACGAGTCAATATCATATGATAATCTATCTGAAGTTTTTGTTAATATTTCTCGTTCTTGTGAAAATTTATTGCCAACTTCGATCAACAGATTTTCTTTCATATTAGAGATTTCGCTTGTCAAATCTTCCTTTGCATCACTGAGGTATGATAATTTTTCTTGGACCTTGACTTTAAATAATTTTAACTTATTATCATAATCTTCCACCATTGAGAGCTTACTAAGATCTGATTTTATACCGTTTATATCAGATTTAGTGGCCATTCCTTTCAGCTTCTTCTCGAGATCTTCGATTTTCTCATTTAATTCATTGAATTTCAACAAATATGTCGAATATTCGAAACTTTGATTTGGCGTACAATTATCAAACTTTTCATTGAGCTCTAGTACTTGTTTATTCAATTCCTCTGTTTTTTGCCTCGTTCTCCGATCCTGTTCTATCATGAGATTTATTAAAGAGGCGCTTCTGTTTCGTTTTTGTAGCATTGGGGTATTTACTAAAGGAAAAGATAGAGTTGAAAGATAGTTGCTTAGCGCCTTGTCAGGATTCTTTGCAATGACAATGTCGGAACTTTTTCTTTCCAAGAAATGTGATGGAGAATTGCCTCTCATCTCAACTTCATAATTCTTAGTGTCAAATGCTTGAGTATTATGTATCTTATTATTGAGAAGTAGAGATTTTTGTTCTGATGATGTTAACTTTCCATTAATATTGGGACTATGAATATCATTTTGATCGTTTGCAATCTTTGCGATGTAGTTTTCGTACAAGCTTTGGACTTTCTTCATTTCTTTGTTACTTTTTTCATTGTGCTTCGACGTGGAAAAGTCATCTTTCTCCGTGGAAAATCCTTTATCATCTTTTCTTTTAGCCTCATTTAATTCGAAATCAGTGCTTTTACTTTGCTTCAAGTTTGGAGAATCAATTCTTTTGTTTTCGACCTTCTTCAATGGCTCGACTTCTTCATTATTTTTGATTAATGAATTATCTTCACACGTTTCTTCAATATCATTTCCATCCAAACTATTTTTTTGACTTCGACCGAGACACACCGCCTCGCAATCGCTTTTGTCAATGATTTGACTGCCTCCTGTTATATTGTCGTTAGAAGTCATTTTCAAAGATGTCTCAAATTTCCCAGCATCGTCGACTTTGTGCGGATTCTTCGCATTCGGATTCTCATTGCGTTCCAAAATGTTTCGATTTTGTGATTCATCTACAGAATCCTTGTCTTTTTGCTCTTTTATTGCTATATATCCATCTGATATTAAATCAACAGTCGCCTTTTTCTCTTTGTCTGAACTTTTATCTTCATCAAAATACTTTTCATTGGATTTCTCAACCACACCGAAACCGCGCAAAAAATCTTCAAGAACAGTCAAGCGTTCCAAAAAAGTTTCTAAATCGTCGTCACAAATCTTATTTACACTTTTCTTGCTTTCTTGAAAATGATTTTCCAATTTTTGTTGGCACATTTCAAGTCTTTCTAATCTATTGCCCACGGTTTGGTGGGATGCCAATTTTTGTTTAGCAATATTGATAGAAGCTCTTCGGGACAACATCGAAGATTTTCTCTTGAAAATTGCAGTGTTTCGAAAAGTAGACATGAGTGCTGATGTAGATGATACCGGCATTCGTAATGACGTTTGAGAATTTCTAGACTTGTCTTGACTATCATCATCATCGTCGAGATCATCATCGAGATCACTGTTATCTCTCTCATTTTGCTCCTCATTCTCCAGAGAATTTTCACGTGAAGCTGGGGATGAACTTGACCTTGTTTCTTCCCCTTCAGATTCAACTTTTTGGTCATAGTTGATATCTTCCTCTTCACTACTTTTATTTGGTTCATTCCCCTCACAGACTCCGTCTATGAGCGTAGAAGTACTAACGAAACTTTCAACAATATTTGATAAATCAGTCTTAGAAATTTCTTTCTTGAATGAAACTTGCTCGATGGAAATTGAATCTGAGCTACTGTCTTTATTGACTGATAATGTTTCAATCGTATGGGCATGTATGTCGTCTTTATGATCACGATAATCTGATTGTGATTTAGGCGAGAAATTATTGTCTACAATATTAACCGATGGAAATGCTTCAGGAGAAAGATCAGATTCGACATCTACTTTGCTTTCAACAGATTCTATGTCAATGCCTTCATCAACTTTGGTATTTTGTTCATGATGCTCATCGTTGCGTGCGACTATTATGTTTGTGTCATCTTTTGTATCTGTTGTATCTGTTGTATCTGTTGTATCTGTTGTATCTGTTGTATCTGTTGTATCTGCTGTATCTGCTGTATCTGTTGTATCTGTTGTATTTGTTGTATCTGTTCTATCTATGGTTTTTTTTGTATCTGTTGTATCTATTACATTTGTATCTATTACATTTGTTGCATCATCTTCGTCACTTTCTTCTGGATGGGATGAGAGTACACCACTTTGTTCGCTTTCAACATTGTCTACTTCAATTCCATGAAAATTGTATGCCATAACCTTCCATCATATCAAAAACATAAGAAGAAAGAAAAATTATAAAGGTAACAATTAAACTAGATTATGCCTCTCTCACCTTTATTTCGTTTTGAATTTCTCGTACGTATCCCATCATTTCTTCTTGCTTTCCCTTTATCCGTGACATATCCGACCTTATATTTTCTTTATGAGCTTTTTGATCCTGCTCTATTTGAAAGCAAAATGCACGATTTTTTTCCTGTTCTTTTAACAATTGATTTTTCAGTTCTTGGTGTTCACTTGCTTGGTTTTGAATCATGTGAATTAAGGTGCTGAAACATGACCCTATGGATTCAGTCGGAATATTGAACATATTTTTGATGTCCTGATAAAATTGATCCAGAGAAGATGCAGGAAATCGTTTCGATATTCTTAATTTTTCTCCCATCTTATCATAAACCTGTTGCTTTTGGTCACCTTCGTGGCTTAAAGACTTTTCTTTTGAAGTTATCCTGAGCGACTTTTCTCGAATAAAAGATTTTTTGATCACATTAGAAGAATGGGAATTTATTTCTTCTTCATTTACTCTCCACGAAGAAATAACTTCGTTCTCTGAATTATTGGTGTGTTCAGTATCTTCTTCTCTTAATTTCACTTCGCCATTATTCACATTATCTATTTCCAAATCATCTCTTTTGTCCTGGATTATATTTTCATGCTTATTTTCAGTTGGGCCAAAATCAAGTATTTCCTTCGATGCCATGATGCTTGTCATGGAATCATTCGTATCGTCATCGTTAGGTTCTAATGTCATGATATAATTTACTTATATCCTATGCAACTATTGATGTCCATGAATCATGATGGATAAACAATAAGTAGAAAGCCCAAAGTATTTTTAATGATCAAGTCCAATGGAAACTCCAACTCAATTTTAGTCAAACTCGACATGAGTTTTTTGTTTACACGGACTTCTGCAATTTTATTATTAATTTTCAGTGCACGAAAAATCTCGAACTTCAAGGGGAGAAAACTAACTATGAGGCGGGGACACGAAGGCATGATTTTAATTCATGGACATCAAGACAGCGAGAAAAATTGCGCTTGATTTGTGCGCACAATAGGATTTCTAGGAGTCAGTGCCCTTTTGAGGCCTTTACGATCCTAAATTGTCTTGAAAACACCATGATCTAAAGAAAAAATTGACTACTGCTATCAATAAAAGAAATTTGCTTGGTCATAACCCTCGAGATTTAGAAAATTTTCATCAAATCTGTTAATGTGAAAAGTGAAGAACAAATAAATGGTATTATACTCTATTTATTATTTATTCTATTTAATTTATTTTTACGTATTAACTTCTGTATGTAGGAAATTGTCATCTTTTCTCCTCTGTGGAAATCTCATCTTAGCTTGCTCAATGAATGAATGCATCGAGGGCATCCAACTTCTCACCAACATTCTATTAATTAAGCTCTTAATTCATCAAATATAAAATTATGAATCGTCTTATTGTCAACTCAGTTACTGTCCAAGAATGTAAAGGCCATACCCAGAAAGTAAGTTGACAAGACGTTCTATTGATCATCGAAAGTTTAACCATGAATGTTTGAGCTACTTCGTTTCCACAGAAGAAGTAACATATTGTAACTTCCTCGCTTTTTCATTTCGTTGTTTCGCATAGGTAACAAGCGTTGATTGGAATAGTTCGGGAACTAGACTAGCTTCAGCATCACTTGACAAAACAGTCAAAATTTGGTCTATAGATGGGAATGGACAAGGAAGAGAAGTCACTACACTCATCGGTCATGAATCAGGCGTCGAACGTGTGAGATGGCACCCTACTGATCCTAATGTGTTATGCTCCGCTGCTTTAGATCGCAAGATATTCTTATGGGACGTGCGTGCGCCCTCAAATAGCTCAAATACAAACAATCATTTTAAAATTGCAGAAATCAATCTGGTAAATTCCAAAAAGTCTTCGCCTATGTCGATTGCATGGCACCCTGAGGGAATAGGTTTGGCTGTTGCCGAACGTGATAATTACGTCTACGTCTATGATTTACGAAAAGTACTTAAGAATACAAAGGCATCCTCGCGAACCACAGTTATTGGAGAACCAATCATTAGACAAAGCCTACGTCCCGGTGTAGTGACAGAGTGTCATTTTTCTCCAACTGGACAACATTTAGTAGCAACAGTAAGAGCACAAAATGGCATGGGCAACATCAAAATATGGGATTGCGACTTTTATAAGGAACAAGAACATCCTTCAACATCTTGTACATTTATTGGACATACATCTTCCATTTACTGCCTTGATTTTGCGCCATGTAGGACTCGTTTAGCAACTGGTGGTGCAGATGCACTAGTAGGTCTATGGGATTTGGAGGAAATGACATGTACTGGTACAGTTGGTAGATTGAATCAATTCATACGGAGCGTGTCCTTCTCTCATGATTCCAGCATTTTAGCGTCCTCTAGTTCTGAAAGATATATTGATATTGCCAATGCATGTAATGGCGAAAAAGTGGGTCATATCGAGACTAAGTTTGGCTCAGATGAAATATCCTTCAATCCGAAAAGCTACACTTTGGCATACGCAAGCAATATTCCTAAGGATGCCAATAATAGAGACAATAGGATTTCATTCATGAGCGTGGCAAAACTTTCCCTGAAGGAAACTTAATTTTGAAATCTTAAGAAAAAAGAAAGTCATTAGTTTTATGATTATCCAAAGTTTTTCATTGAATCTATAGATTCCACAATTTAAATAATTCTTTTTGCTTCTATTATTTGATCCCTCCAATCATTAAAAGATTCAAAGTGAGGTGGCACAAGCGATGATTATTTCTCTAAGGTCAATGAGCAAAATAAGGTGCGACACAAAACCATTATTCAAGAAACCTCCAAAAATACGTTATTTATTTATTCTATGGGTAGGAAAAAGAATATTAGGGAACTTTTTGGAGACTACGACGAAGTCATCAAAGCTAATTACCCCATCACCATGTTTATCTGCCTGTGCCATTATCGTTTCTGTCTTTCTATGAACTTCAGCGTCAGAACCAGCCATATGATTTGCCCGTAGTATCTTCTTTAATTCTGCTTTTGTTATAACTCCATTGCTTTCCTCATCGAAAAGCATGAAGGCGAATTTTAATCTTCACAAAAAATGGATGAGATATGTTAGAACAAATTGTTTTCTAGAAGTATCCAATATTCCATACAATATGTTTTGATTGAAATATACTCACTTGTCATCTTTTCCTGCACCCGTGAAGTTTGTGATTGCAATCAAAAGCTCCTTAGCATCAATCAATCCAGACTTTTTATAATCATACAATCTAAATAAGTCCTCGCACTGAGGAGATGGATCCACTTGCAGCACTTCGCAAAATTCTGTATAATCAATTACTCCACTCTTCTTTTTATCAACTGCTAGAAATCTCCGATGAGCTCTCTTGATAGATTCTGGTTTTAAGTTGTGATCTTTTGTAAATTCATGCAAAGATTTTCGTTTTGTGTTCCTGGCTTGAATAACAGCCTGACCAGTTAGAGGTTGGGAAATGCTGGTCTGCGAGAGAGAATTTTGGGTGTCTATATAACTGCTTTGAGCTGACATATTGGAGTGTCGACTTTTCTCGTTCAAATTTTCTTGGTGAGATAGATTTGGATTTCTTTGTATTTTACTGGAGCGAGCTCCATATTTTCCACCGCCACCTAATTGGGCTGGTGGTTTCTTCCCTGTGATCATTTTGAAAAATTCTTCGAAGCAAACTTGACCATCGCCGTCACGATCGACCATCCGTATCATCTCGTCAACCTAAGTTATGCATATGAAGAAATTTTTAAATTATTTACAAACAATAAAACAAGATCAGATATTGCTAAGCTCTTCTATCAATAACTTCGAAAATCTTACCTCCTCATCTGTGACTCTTTCACCTATGTTCACTAAGACATGCCTTATCTCAGCTGCCCCAACATAGTTATTTTCATCCAAGTCAAATGATTGAAATGCTTTGCAGATTTCATCATTAGAAAAGTCTCCATTTGGATCTCTTTTGGAAGATTTTAATTCCTGAAAGGCATTTGCATTATTTTCGTTTTGTAGAGTAGAGGTCGAAACGCCTGGTATTTCTGATCTTTGGAATTCAGAAGTAAGACGAATCTTTCCAGCATGCTTTCCTGATTTATCTTCAATATCAATTGTTCCTGCGAAAGATCCTTTAGCTATCCAATCCAGAAAGTTAATGTTGGCTTTCCCCATAAATTTATCGTTACCAACAACCTCTTTATCCATAACTTCAATTTCAAGTTCCTTCTCGGTTGATATTTCGAATTCAAATTCAGCATTCCACTCCTACAATGGAAATGAAAAGAATGTAGAAGTTAACATAGTACAAAATACATTCTTGGAGCAATTAGGAAACGCGCATCTCACTGCAATATGATCAGTATAGTAACACAAATGCATGAGTGAAGATTCTTACCGGATTTTTTCCTCCAGACATATGGGTTTCCGTAATTTTGTTCTGATCACCTACTTTTATTTTCAAGTAAGGATCAGCTCTACCAAAGACACCTTGACCGGCTTTGAGGCTAACGCCTTTTTCGAAAACAATGTTCAATTTACCAAATGGACGTTTTTCGCCGCCCGACAAGGGCGGTCTTTGAGTCAAAGCGAAATCATGAGAAGGTCTATCCATTGATCCTTTCATGCCACTAGATCTAGATTGTATGAATTGATCCCCCTCAGGAGAAGGAGAATATAAATTGTCTGGCATCGAATGACGTTGCTGCATGTTTTGTGGAGTCTTGAAGACAGAATTTCTTTGCAAATTGGGCGGCAATACTGGAGGCACAACAGGAGATCCTAGTATTCCTTGGGTACCATTCATTCTGTTAGGTCTTAAAGCCCCTGGAATTGTAGATCTGCCTGGGGGAAATGATTGCCCATGAGGTCTTCCTCTTGGGGGACCCGCTCCATTGTTCACTATCGACATTCTCATATCCATCATTGTACTTCTAGATCCATTTCCATGCATTGCATTTAAATATCCCATTGGAGGTGGTCCTCGTGGAGGGGGTCCTTGAGGTGGTTTCATAAAAGTTTGAGGACCTCGAGTCGGTAGTCCTTTTGGCCCAGGAGTGCCAATTGGCGAACCAAATGGGGGTACAGGACCTAAATTGCGAGCGAAATAATACATCACTGTAAGTTACCGTGATTAAGTGAAAGATTTTTTGAGTTTTTTGTTCTTTTTCATACCTTGTGATATACGTCTTTGAGGAGGAGGACCTCGAGGAGGTGGGCCTTTTGGTGCGGCGACTGAGTCAAAAAAGAAAGAATTTGTGGAATTATGCATCGATTTAGTGATCACATTGCTATGATTAGCCGAAGATAAAAAAATGGAGTTTCCCTTAAAATTGCTTTACTGACCTGACATAATTTAATGATTCTATAAGAATTCCTTTCTTTTTTAGTTTTGGACTAGAGTATTGAAGCTTATTGAATTCCTTTAATTGATTATTTTCGATTCAAATTGACGTTCCGAGATAGAAGAAACAAGATCTGTCCTTTCATCTTCTATTTTTCGTTTTTAATTTCCTCTTAATGTATTGAGTTTTGAATCCTTATTACCTTTTCTTAGGAATGAACAGGCTTACTTCCTTCACGGTAATTTCAGTAAAAAATGTGAAGGTAGATTTATCAAAAACGATCTTCGAAAAAGAGTCTTAGTTAAAATTTGGATTCTTTGAAAAAGTGCCCGATGCCGTGCCCGAAAATCTATATTTTATATTTTATGCTTCAAAATAATTCAGACTGTTGAAGATACTTAGCGTAGAATGTTACTTCTATTGTATATATTGTTGAAAAGTTTAAAATTTCGAATATTTTTAATTACAGTAAAAACTCGTTGCAACGGATTTCAGTTTCGAAATTACGTCATAAGTTTCATGTATATATCGTATTTGGCAAAAACCTTTATTCGTGAGGGGAGAAGTAAATACGGCATCATCATTCCAAAATGTAAACAGCAGCTTAGATTTATTAAGTAAACTAAATTCTACTCCGAGAGAAGATTTCGCATGAAAAAAAAGTAACTGAATAAAAATGACATCAGGTTGAAATATGGAACTATCTATATCGTCAACACCAAAATCGACTAAACAACCTGCAAGAGGGAAGAAAAGAGAAGATTATACTCCTTCACCTACATCGGTCTTGGTGAGTAAAGATATTCAATCGAACGATTGAATTATCATTCATATCATTTATTGTTTGGAGAAATTGAAGACTCATTTTTTCTTCTTCGCTTCTTTCATAGCAACCCCTACACAAGTTTCAAGAACGTGAGGAACGAAAATCAGTAGGCATACATGAGAGGCTTCTTTTGGAATACAAGCATATCAAGGAAAATACACCGAGAGGGATTTATGTAATACCATCCTTACATCAACATGAGATTTTCTATGGTGTCATTTTCATCAGAAGAGCTTTATTCAAAAATGGGATATTCAAATTCAAAATACTCGTTCCTCAAGACTACGGCAATCTTCAATCACGCCCAAGTGTGGTGTTTATTTCGGACATCTTTCACCCATACATAGATCCAAAGGTATGTGTTTAATTTTTAATGAGTTGTGGCACTGTTTAAATATTCATGTCTCATAATTTATGTTGTAACCTATAATTGAAAATAGACCAAAAGTCTTGACATGGAAATTGGATTTCCTACATGGGATCCAAAGAAGCACGCTCTTCTTTCTGTAGTAATGTTTATAAAAAAGATGTTCTTTACCTCTGGCTTCATTCAACCAAAAAATGGCAACTACAACGCTTGGTTATTGTCCTCAATAGATCCTGTAGGTTTTCAAAGTAAAGTTTATCAGTGTGTTGATGACTCTCAGCGATGCATTCATGATGAACCGAAAAGCACAGTTAAATTTGCGCCTGTAGATGAAATAAAATACCACGTTTTCCGAAATTTGATGAAAACGGCTTCATCTGATACATTGGAAATAAATGAGATATTGGATATGGTTTTAGATTCTACCCCAAATCGGCAATGTTTCTTCTAGTGTACTTTTTAAGATGCATTCACAAACTTTTTGTCCAATGCCTTAATGAGACATTTCTCCATTTTTTTCCCTTTCATATATCTGAAAATGAAAAGGAGACTTTACTAATGCATTTTAACCTCAACGGTCCTTCTTGATGAAAGTTCAACCCATTTTTTATTCAAGTTATTTTGAATAAAGTATTGGGTAGATGATGTTCAGATTCGCTTGAAAAATCGTTTTAGTAGTGCAGAGTTGCATTATTTCTATTTTCTCTCAATAAATTCCATTCTCGATGTGGTTAAAATATTTTTCTGTTTGGTTAGCGGCACTTTTCTCTAATACTGAATACACATCTAATTTTCGCCTTAATGATGATTTTACCAATGCTTCCCCATAATCGATAATCCTAACCACACCTCATTACAATCACAAATATGTTTTGCGAAAAAACTCTCACATTTTCATTATCGTGAGCTCCGTTTATTCGTCGTTGTATTGTAAATCTAATTTCGAAAGCGTTCTGAAAAAATAATTCAAACAACCATGACTATATATTTGGGTCTACAGAGTTCCTTAAACTGCATTCGTCCTCACGAGATTTATCTGCTTCCTTTTCTTCAGATAAATTCATTTGTACCTCTTTAAACCGGGATTGTAACCAATTCGGGGCTAAATGCTTCAGGCAAGAGTAAAACTGTTCATCTAAGTCATTTATGAAGAGTAAAATCACGGCATTAGAAATCAAATCTGTATTCTTTTACTGACTCGTTTTCAATAATATCCATATATTTTCGTTCACGGAAAACATGAGTAAGCATCCAAGAGGCGATGGCAGAGCGAATGATGGCACTCCACAGTCCGTCACATAAGTATTTATGTCTTGGATCTGAAAGACTATACCTGGATCACTTCCAAAAAACTGGTGTTATCATTTTTCTTCCACTTCCTGAGGTAAATTATGAGCACAACCGAAGATTGATTACATCGACCTCATTCTCGAGTACGTTGAAAAACGTGTTCTTACCTTATGTAACTATTTTCGCTAAGAAAAAATTGTTCCGCCGGAATATATTGGGAGTGGTTGAGGATTATTACTTAAATAATAATTTCTCTCCGTAGATAACAGAGTAATCTCCTGGTAGGCATTGACCGTGAAAAGGAGTATGAGTGGGTCTCGATGCTGCATTGCCA
>Ga0209092_10002690_pt1 | contig 16103 bp, 12 predicted proteins | sample FraStrMetagenome_FD_187446 | JGI IMG/M metagenome (GOLD analysis project Ga0209092, IMG submission 187446) | Marine eukaryotic phytoplankton communities from Arctic Ocean - Fram Strait ARC3M Metagenome (SPAdes) (version 2) | ecosystem: Environmental > Aquatic > Marine > Oceanic | place: Fram...
GAGGGTCTATGCAGAGATTGTGACATCACTAAAATGTATTTTCCTCAACATTTGTACTGAAAGGCCTTTTCCACCATCCATTTTTGTTTCTCAAATGTATAGAAAAATAAAGAAATCGTCAAGCAATGAAGTAGATGATTAGATGTATGAAGAGTCATACCCTTAAGGACTTCAAAGTACGTTTTTTCATTTATGTTAAATAGATTCCTTTTGCACAATGTAGCGGCAGGTTTAGCTCACTTTAAAAGTCTGAAATCATTAGTGTAGCCTACTGTCGTATACCATTTCAACTTGGACGAAACCAGTTATAGATTTTATATACGTAGAAGCGATTTTTGTTCTGCATATGATAGATGATTTAACTGAATTTAGATGTGGCTAACTTTTTCTTACCTAATTAATTAGAGAGGGCATATATTCGAGTCTACCAAAGTCTTTATTACACATTGGAAAAAATTAGGAAAAATATTAAAACGAAATGACTTTGGTCCGTGAATAAATTCGCTGACAAGGAAAAACTGGTCCAACTCTCTCAACAACAAGATACTTTTTCATCATGGCAAGGAACAAAATTCGAAAACACATGCAAAGAGTGAACAAGGCTCGGAATGAATCTGGAAGGAATTTGGTAAAAAGAAGTTCCCAATCGAATCCTTTACCTCCCGAGAAGACTGTGAACCAAATAGCTCAGGAATTACGTCAAGAACATCTAAAGGATGTCGAAGGCACGGAAGTAGATGAAGATGTCGTAGTGGACGAACGTTCTGGTGACGGAAAACCCGATGAACAAAATGTCCTAAATGAAGGCGTATTTGACAATTATGGCAATAGTAACAATAATAATCATGATATAGAGGATATCTTTGTCAAGAAAAAAAAGACGCCTCATGATTTAACACTTCAAACATCTATGCACTCTTCCGCTGATGTCGCAGAGAGATATAATTTTGGACGAAAGAGTGTAGTTGTTGATGGCTGCATCGCATCTCCCAGAATGTCATTGAATATGGAAAGGACGGTTCAGGTAAGTCAAGATTTTGTTGCTGTGAAAATGTATTTCCTTTTGTGATTTTCTATTTTCAATTGAACACCGTTCTTTTTCCTGAAAGCTCCGAGAAAGACGAAACCTAGGTTTTTCTAGTTGGATGAGAACTTCATTTACAAATCTTGCATCACCAGAAAGTAGGCGAACTCCACGATCTAGTAATACACGTGAACCAAATTTCCGACCCCAGTACAGAATTCGATCAAAGGAAAAAGTAAGCTGTAATTTGTTTCATATATTTTAATTTATCATGCTTATTTCAGGTATATTTATAAAGACATAATGAAACCAAACTAACAAAATGAAACGGAATATCTGGAATCATCTCTTTTAGGTAGAAAGCCTCAGGTTTTGGACAAGAATAAAAGATTGCTTATGTTGCAGAGCAACTAGAAGATTCGAAGCGTTCACATATGATTCATTGGTAGGAGGTGATCCGTGGAGTTTTCTTTCCCACTTGGACCCGAATCGTGTACTTGTTGGATATCTATCGTGGTCATTCAGAACATCCTTCAGTATCTTATTTCTGTCTTTAAGTATTGGTTTCTTTGCCCTTATAATAATATTTGCTTTCATAATGATGATTTTGGGAAGTAACTTCCCAACATGTTCTCAGCCTAATTTTAACGAAGCAAATACTCCATTTGCAGATGCATACGCTTTGAGTTGGACCACTTTCACTACAGTGGTAAGTATCTCCTTTCTCCTTTTTAATGCTAGTTTGATAGGAATTGATGCTTTACTAAACTCTAATTTGCTGATCTACCAAAGGGTTATGGTCATACCTACCCCTCAAAATCAACCGAAGAGCCAAATCAAGCTGAGTGCTTTTGGCTACACATACTTTGTTCTTTTGAATCTTTTATTGGTGTTTTGTTTGCGGGCATATGCGGTGCTATTATTTTTGGTAAAGTCACTCGAATCCAATCTTTGGCACCAATCGTGTTTAGTGATCCAATTACAGTACGGTATGGATTAGGACTAATTGACGAGCTTGAGGACGAAATACCTGATGGGAAAATTCCCTGTCCTATATTGACATTCCGATTAGCAAATCTTCATAGTGATAGAGTAGGAGGAGAGGTTGTTGATTCTTTAATCAATGTTATGGGTATATTTAATAGCACAATCGAAAATAGAGATTATTTTCCAAGGGGTGACAATTCTAATCATAATTCTATGCATTATGATGACTTCGAGGATAGTGATGATTTGGAACAAGGTAGTTATTCAAAAAGGAGGAAAAGAAGGAGTACATTGATGTTGAGTTCTAGTCCAAGGCGGATGACAATAAACGAGGATCCAGGATCTTCAGTAAACATTCTTCGCACCTTCCATAAAATATCCATTGATACTTCAGAAAATCCATACTTCAAACGAACTTGGACAGTAAATCACAGACTTGATTCGGACTCGCCTTTGTTGTTACCTCATATTAGAAAGGCTATCAGTGAAAACGGCGAATACTGGCCCCCTTATTTAAATGATGCAGATTCACTTCGAGAATGCATTCAATTTAGTCAGATATTTGTGTCAGTATCTGGCATATCTGTAGTATGCGCTGATAGCGTTTATGCACAACACTTGTATAATTACATGGATATGAATATTGGGTATCAATTTGTACCGATTCTATACACAAGTGATTCTTTAGATATTAAGGTAGATTTTGATACACTGAATGATGTTGTTGAACAAGAAGGAGGAGGGGGAGAAAACTTTTATGATGATGATTCTCAAACAAACGCTGAAGCTGAAGAATACAAATTAAGTAAAATTTCTGGGACTCAAATGATTATGCCGTTATCGAAAGAGTACAGAAAATAGTTTCACTATTTTGAAAAATAATAAATGTTATGTTTTATGGCCAAGATTTTTCCGGAATGAAATAGAAAGCGTTTTTTCTTCCAACACGATACTTGAATTAAACATATTTCTGAAAAGAATTAGGAATAATTTTTTCCATTAGAATTTTTTTTTATAGCCATGAGTTCTGATCGCTTTGTTCGTCATTTTCAGTAATGAACTGTTCTGCTCCACCTCCTCCCTGCTCAACAACGTCATTTAAAAACTCAAAGGTTACTTTAATATCGTCATGCTCATCTTTGTACAAGAGAGGAACAAACTTATATCCAACATTCATATCTACATAATCATACATATGCTGTGCGTAAACGCTGTCAGCACTTGCTACCGATACTCCAGAGAGTGATACAAATATCTGATCAAATTTGATACTCCTTCTTATTGATTCAGCATCATTTATATGATCAGGCCAATACCCATCATTATTGCGTATTTTTCTTTGTACGTGAGGGACAATAAGAGGAGAAAATTGATCAAGAACATGATTCACTGTCCATGATCGCTTAAAATATGGATTATCGTTTGTGTCAACTTTTATTTTGTAGAAATAAGATTGTGAACATAAACCTGACTCTCCTTCTTCATTAATGACAATCATATTTCTGTGTGATGTTTGAGCTTCGTAACTGCTCTTGAGTTTTCTCAATCCAGTTCTTTGCTTTTTTCTTGGTGGGTTTTTAGGCTTTACACAATTTTCTTGTTCATTGAACATTGCTAATACATTGATTCGTGAATCAACCAATTCTCCACCAGCCCGATCATTATGCAAATTAACTAATCTGAATGTGAGCACTGGGAATGGTAATTTACCCTCAGGCACATTCTGACTTTCTGAAATACCAGTGCCGTAACGTATGGTGATCGGATCACTAAAGAAAATAGGTGCAAGAGAACGAATTTTAACAACTTTACTAAAAATAATTGCTCCAGAAAACCCAGCCCAGATCACCCCGACAAATGCCTCAAATGTACAGAACAAAAAAAGTAAGGAGCATTCACCCTGGTTATTGTTTTCAACACCTAAAGATGGATAAATGTGACCATATCCCTTGATAGAAAGAAGTTAATAATACGGTCAATTAAGCAAATGCAATGAATGAAGAAATTCAAGAACTAGGGTAAATCTTGATCCACTTACAACAGTCGTAAACGTAGTCCAGCTCAGAGCATATGCATCCGCCATTGGCGTATTTCCTGAACCATAAACTGGTTGGAAACAGGTAGGATATAATGAACCAATAGCTGCGATTATGAAAGTAAAGAGGCCAATAAATGCGAAGAAAACTATGCTTAATTGGAGAAAGAGGATAGCAAATGAAGTTCTAAATGACCAGGAGAGGTAGGTAACCAATACACGTGTTATGTCACAGTGACAACAAAATTGAGATTCGCCTATTTCATCGTCAAAGTTGAATGCATCAAATTGAGTGCTACCTTTCCAACATCCGAGAAAATGCTTAAATTTGTTAAAAAATGAAGCATGCTCAACCTAATTCGTGAACGAATACAATATATAATTTAGCTTCAAGATATTTCGTGGATGTACATAAGTTTAGGATTGCAAATGGAGCACTAACCTTTATTTTCTTTTGAATTCGGTATTGCACTTTATTTTGTGCTTGTGATGAACGTCTCTGTGATAAATTTGATTGGAAAGAGTCGGAAGTTTTATTCTCGTCTTTGAACTAGTCAAAATATCCATACAAGTAAAAGTTAGAATGTACATGAAGAAAGAGACCATGTTTTTGTGGAAGAACTTACAATAACACTTCTTCTTTTCACAACCTTAAATGACTTCGATCCACTCATTGAATTACTTCTAGATAACATCCTACGTAGCACCGGGCCTGATTCCACATTATCATGCTGTGCAAAATTTTTCAACTCCGCGCTAACATCATTCTCATCTGTTACATCGTAATGTATTGTTGCATCATACTTGTGTCCTAACTCTATATCAGAGTTTCCTGAGTCTTCTTCTTTCATAGTGGTCTCGATATTTCAAAAGAATACTTTTTGACTTTACTTGCGCTAATATGGGGAACAATTGGCCAGTATATGGAAGTGTTGTGTTGCTTGAAGTGACCACGATGTGTCAATAATGAAAAAGTCCTTCCTGTCTTTCAATTTTTTAGCTGGAACAAAAAAAACATTGCGGACATCATTAAGAACATAGCTTAAAGGTTTATTTAAATAAAAATAAAAATACATTAAAAACGTCGTTACTATATGTTTGAATTTTGATAGGATTAAGCCACCCTATACATATGTTTTCTTTCCAATATATTAATTCTCCAACTTACCTGTATTTAACACTCTAATAGAATTAAAAGAGATTTATTATTATGGTTTATATGCAACTGTTTTTATATAAACACCATCCATATTGATTATTTTGAACAAAAAAAGCGGGAATCACGCAAAAATTGAACCACCATTTCATGCACAGCTAGGCACCATAAAAATTTTGAATTATTTTATGTGTGAATACAAGTCCTCATTATTAACTTCTTGCAGTAAAAATCTTTGAATCAAAACAAAAAAATAGCACGAAAAACGTCACTTTGTTTGCAGTTAAAAGGTATTGGCAACCAAGAGAGGATGATTAATTGATTTAGCATAATTATTCTCAATAATGATTGGCTGAGCTCCCCCCTGTCCAGCGCAGGTACCGTGCACCTGCTAGGAAATGGCTATATTACTGAATACCCATAAAATGAAGAGAAAAATTGAAAGGTTTCTACACAAAATGAAGATTTTGATTGGGTAACTCAAGGGTATATTTTGGGGTCATTCAAATATATCTTGGACATTATACTATGGGGATAAAATAGATTTACCTCGAAATAATGCACCAAGGCCTAGATTTAAAGAATCCATAATCAGCGCCTTTGTTGATGCTTCTCATGCAGCATTTCTTTGTGGAGATGCTCTTATGCGAAAAAGTCTAAAAATTCTGTTATGATGAAGCATGGAAATGCAATTCAAGTATTTTTGGGTACACGATTGATCAATTTAATGTATTGCCAATCATTCGCAATTTATGGAAATATAAATACCGCCAAAATTTGAAGATTTCATTTTTTGAAAGTACTAGACGTCGATCCTTGAATTTGAAAGAAAATGACTTCCTAATTGTTTGAACCTAAGAGTACCATACGAATCTATCTGAACTCATCGAGGGAGGTATGTTAATACAGCGGAAAGATAATGACGTCTAGGTTATAAGGAATAACGGAAAAATCCACCATGATGTAAACTCGTAATTATTATAATTCACTTTGTCAACTTTAATGAAAGGCGCCAACGAGTGGTGCTTATTGTGTTCTAAATTTAAGCGTGATACTAAAATATTTGAGCAAAGATTCAAACCTTATCTGAATTTCCGTGCACTTCGAATATTGCCCTAATTTACCTTAAGTTCAACAGCGTTTCACTGAGATACTTCATTTCAATACCTGCTTTTTCTGTTTCAGGTTTTGAATATAAAGGCCCAAACTTTTCTGTACGTGTTCATTCATAACAAATTCACAGAATGAATCTATGTCATGCTCTCTGTTTTTCTCCAAATTCTGTAGCAACTTACGTCGCAATAACATCTTACTTTTTTGTCGTGCCAGCAAAGGTATCTTTGCCCATTTCATAGCTTCTTCATATAATGTTTCATTTATATCTTGATCTATACTAATCACTTCATCAATCAAACCCATATCCAAAGCTTTTTCTGGAGTGTAAAGAAGTCCAAGTCCTAAAGCTTTCTCTGCTTGACGGTATCCAATCGTATTTACCATTAAATCTGCTAACCAATATGGAGCAACAATGCCCAATTTAGTTTCTGATAATCCAATCGTATTACCAAGAGGATTATCTACCATGATTCTATAATCACAGGCCATTGCAACCATGCAGCCACCAGCAGGTGCGTGTCCTTCTATTGCAGCAATCGTAGTAAATTTACACGAATAAATATCGATAAACAGTTGTTGAAAAGACTTCCAAAATTTTCTCAAGTGATTTTCACTTTTTGGCTGATATAGTTCCATAAGATCAATCCCAGCCGAAAAAACGTTAGAGTTGAACGATTTCAACACTACTGCTTGAGTGTTAGGCCTTTGAGTTTCGATTTCTCGGATTGCATCTGATATGGCTGTGTTTCTGGTAAAGTGAAAATAAGTTCAGATATTGATCAAATCATGCCGACATATATTTTTTTAAATGATAGCACTTACAACTCCAAATTCAAAGAATTGATTGGAGGATGATTGAGTGTCAAAGTAGCAATCATACCATTTTCATGAAATGAAGTTTTCAACAATGGGTCTTTTCCCCCTACCGTATCACTTTTACTAGTAAATGTTGATTCTATAGTAAGCTGTATTGCTGATCGTAAAATCTTATTCCGCGACCAGATGAGAGAACAGCAAGGTTGGCGAATAAGCATCGATGAAAGCATGGCATGCATATGTTTGTTCTGCTTGTTTTTCCAATTGAAATTGAGTCTTATATCAAGTTTCTGACATCAAGGGGGGAAATACTTTATGTAGTTGGTAAATCTTGTGCGTGTTGTCAAATAAATACATGAATGAAAGTCTTGTGGGTACGTACGAAAATCGAATGTCATATTTACTGAACAGCAGTATGTTGACATACTCATCATATCTATTTATTATATTTATTTATTATCGTTGTGACGGTTCTAAATAATTAGTGACTTTGGGTTCGGATTCCAATCATAAAAAAATGAAGACAGGAGTGACAGCAGTGATGAAACCTTCTCTTATTGGCGATGTCTTTAATCTATGGCATATTGTTTCAGCTTCAGTGTTTGCAATCGCTGTGACATTCTATGCAAGCCCAGAATACTCATTTTTTGACAGTCAATGGATTGAAGATGGATTTTGTGTCAGTAACAAAGATGTTCTATATTGGAACTCCCATGATGTTTGCCTTTATGGAGACATAGTTCTGGCTTTTTTTCTCGGAATAGTGTATCTACTGACCAAAAATTACCCAGGTGAGTGCTCCAATTTCTACATTGTTCAATATTAGCACAATAATAGTCTTTTCAAACGTACTTTCTGGTTTATCGGTTAAGGAATGGATACGTGCAATGGATATTCCAAATACATTTCTTTTTCTATTATAGGACATGGAGTAGGGCATGGAATAGTTGCACGTGAAATGAGGATTCTATCATCTCAGAATGTCTCTTTGCTTGAATCCTTAGATACGCAACCTCGGAACCAAAGATATGCTTTCCTATTCTTAATATTTTGGTCAACTCTCCTTCGAGCAGTCATGCCTAAAGCGTCGAACAAAAAGATATTTGCAGCATCTATTTCTGCCATGGCTTTACACAATATAATTGATGAAAAGTTTGACTTCACTTTCGTACAAACTGTACTTTTATTAGGGAGCGGGGTTGAGAACTTACTGCGTGACGAATCAGAGAAGACATTCGAATATGCCTTGTACTCTGCGATTTTTTCCCCTGTCACAATAATTGGTTGGGTCGAGAGTATTAGTTGTTCTAACTTTCTGATTCATTATGGAGGACACATCTTCTACGATTTTTACATTGCAATTGCATCAATTTTTTTCCAGTTAATTTGCTGGAATAGAGTGAGAATGAATAACAAAGGATTAAAAGCATCGTAACCTTGTAGATAAAGAGCCCAGATAAACATGAAATAATAATGAAAGACGATTGCAGGTTACACAAAATAATTGTTTTGATAAAAAATAATTCTTTGTTGGTACAATATATATCGAATGTTTTGCTCAGAACCAACTTTCTGGAAATTTCAGTGGATACTACTAATGTTGAAAGAATATTTTTTATTCTTTTGATTTCCGGAAGCTTGAATAGAAATAGTTATTCAATTTGTATTTGCATTGCTATTTATACCGTGGTGCGATGTAAGGAAACATGTATTGGTGAGTTTTGCTGTAGTACATTCTTAGGATTAAATCTGTTCACAAAGTTTTGACTTGATTGTTTGAGCGACTTTATTCATTATGCATTTTAGCTTTGTATAAAAAATGAATCAAATTAAAAACAAGAACAATTGTACATAACAAAATTTACAATATCTTGTGTAAACTATACATTCAACATCAAAGGGGTTTTCTCTTGCTTGTCGTTTCCGAAAATTAGACTATTGCTTCCTTTAATTCGTATTAATGGAGTCAGCAAAGCCATAATCATTGTATAAACTCCCATGATCTTAAAAGAATATTCATAGGTATGCTGACGAAATACATTCCCAATAAAGATTGCACCAATATTACCTCCTGCTCCAACTATGCCAGCAATTGATCCGGTATTTGCAGGATCTACATAGGGGACTATTCCATAACAAGCACCCATTGACATCTTTGTATTACAGTAAATTTGTTGAAGACATTATAATCAACGATATCAGCGTGGGCTAGAAAAAAGGGAAAGTCTCATAAAATAAAGTGTGTTGGCACATACCTGAGTGAATGTTGAAAAAAATATCATTGTGAATATTGCCGTGAATAGTGTTTGACATTGCACAAATAATTGAATCAGCACTCCCATGATAACCATACAAATGATTTGCACTATGAGTCTTCCTCTTAAGGAAAAGGCTACATTCATTTTATCAGATAGGTACCCACCCAAGCCACGGGAAAAAATGTTTGTGAAACCAAACAAGGATGCATACCTACCTGCTTGCTCAACAGACAAACCGAATTGATCATGAAGGTAAGTAGCACAGCCATTTTCCATAGTTAGCTCTACCCCAAAAGAAGCACTGTATCTAACGGCGAACAATTTACACGTTCAATTATTGTTATTCATAATTTTCTAAATAAATTTGAGAAGTAATGTAGACCTTGACACTTACTGCATGAAGAGAATCCATGTGTTCAAATTCAACGAACCTGAACGAAACGATTCAACAGCAGATTTCTCCTCCATAAGACCATTTTTTTGTATATCTTTGTAATTTCCAAGGGGGCAATCATCGGAAAATTGTGAAAAAAACAGAGCTGTAAAAAGTGCCAAGGTTGCTGGGAAAATGAAGCTTATTCTCCACGCAAAGTCTTCATCTCCTTTCGCCAGATAAGTACAGAAAGGATAAATAACTGATCCCATTAGTATATTAGCAATTGCAAAACCGACTGATCCCCAACCTCCACTCACTGCCATAGCAGTCCCAACGACGCTCTTCGTGAACATACAAGATGCCCAGTATTGTCCGGCTACAAAAGTTCCCCCAGCAAAACTCAGAATAGTTCTAAACAAGCAGAGACTAAAGAGATTATTTGATGTTCCAAGTAGATAACAAGGAATTGTGCAAATAGCAATAAGTTTCGTCATACTACTCTTTGCGCCATATTTATCACATAATGGACCCATAAGGAAACGAACGATTACCGTGCCTGAGACGCTGCAAATATTTGAAAGCCAAATATCTGAAGTTGTCAAGTTGAGACATTTTTGGACAACGGGGAGCAATGGGGCAATACTAAACCACATGAAAAAGGCGACTGCAAAACACATCCAAGATCCATGAAAACCTCTCATATGCGGACGTGTAAATGATAAAAATTTGATCTCTGTAGCTTTATGATCTTGTTGTGGGTCCGTTTTTATATTATCAAATTGTAAAATAATATTTTCACTCTCACTTTCGGATATACTAGCATCATCAATGGAATGGGCGGTAGTCCATGACCACTTTGTTTCCATTTCAAAAGCAGTCTTATATGATGATTCATCTGAATGTATGCTGTTCTCTGCATTATCGTATAAATCAAAATTCTCCAAAAATATCACTTGACCCTTTTGATTATCAAATCTAACAGTACCATATCCATTTTCTCCATATCCCTTTGTTTTGGTAAAGTTTTCTTTTCCTTCCATTATGTTTTGTGTTCCTTCCTTTAACTTTTTGGGAAGTAAGCAAAAAGTGAGGAATATATTTAGTAAAGAATATTTAAATTGTAGATGCGTTTGTTGTTTGTAAAGAATTTATACATTTACATGGGCTGTTTTATACTGCACTAGTCAAAAGTTCATGAACATCAGGAGTTCTTTCATTCTTGTCATAATTCTGAAGCAGTATAGTACGGTATGTATCACGAATATATTGTCTTTCGTTTGGAATGTATGTCCGTTTGCGAGCAGCAAGTAGCAAGTGCATCTGCTGTGACAAAATGAGAAGTTGTTGTTTAATTAGATTTCTTCACTTCGTTCATGCGTCAAACAGAAATTGTAAAGTTGCATGACAATAAATTCACATAAAAAAGAAAATAGGTATGTACAATATAATATGACGTCATGTAATCTTATGCTTTCAATCATCTGCAGCCTATATATTTTCAACAGGTTGGGGCCCTATCAGACGAGGATTAACAATCCCTCCTTCATCTCTAGAGAGTGAAATTTCATGCATCAAAGATTAAGACATAGACTGAGTAAAAGAACAATCACCGTTACACCATGGCGCGACCAAAGTTGAATTGCATTGAAAAATTTCCGTTCAAAGGAATAAATTTGACACCAAAAAGCAATGATAATAATTCAAATTCATCTTTTGACATTTTTGAGAATGTTTACAATTCCATGAGACTGCCCTCGATCTCGTCTCCTACCATACCTCCAGTATTAAGTAATCCAGAATCATTGAGCAATAAAGTTGAAGCAATAATAACTCAGTATTTTTCTGCTATAACAGTCGGAGCATGCCTTGGTGCTTCTATCACTGCAGGAATACTCGTTGGAACACATGCTTGTAGTAGTTTCTTATCATTTATGGGATCATCTAACAAAACTCCGTGGTATGGTTTCTTCTCATCCAAACACGAACGAGAGCAAGAAGAACGAAACACTAAAATATCCATTTTACTCACCCAACCAGATGTTTCTTTTCCACATAATATGAAAAGTAGTGAGGAACAGTGTCTTGAATGCATAAAAAATCTCGGTTTAAAACTTGTGAATCATAATAAACAGTGGCATCAAATCAAAAAGATAACTATATATCTTTGTATGGATGGTTGTAGCTCACAAACTTTCAGAAATGCATGGAATGAATACTTGAAGAGCAAGGGTATGATGCAAAATGAAAATATTGTTTTGGTTTTTGTGTTCGTCCAGCGTCTTGAAGAAGAGCATGCAAATGTGCAACTGGAAGCTTTGATATGTTGATGCATTAATTTTATCGCATCCATCAATTGTGCGGACATTCTCTGATGAATCAAAAATGAAATTATCCACTTGTAAATGAGAAAACTATTTAGTTAGGAAAGGGTAGCATTCAAAACTTTAAGATATAAAAATGTCTCTTCACTTTTACATTTTCTCTTTTCTTTAAAAGCTTTCTTAGTTATTTGTTAGTTCTGTAGTAGTCTTTTTCATTGTGTATTCTTGAAGTTCGAAGACACCATTTAATGAGACTGTGCAAGAGAATTCTCGGTCTCTCAAAGTAATCCTTGACCGTTATTTCTACGTATTTGTTCTAGTGGTTTTAATCTTGAGGCAGAATGAGGATTCGACACAGCAGTAGCAGCCAAAAAAATCTATATCATCATACTGATATTGCAGAAAAGTATTGTTGTTGATCGGATGCACGGCTGCATCTCAGCCCTCCACGAAATTCAACACTTCTCAACTCCGCTTGGTCGCAATGAATTTAGTAAACATTTTCAAACAGAAGCCATCCTGGTCCTTGGCGTCTATTTTATCCATCGTGTATGTTCTCGCGTTTGTCCAAGTGGCTAAGATTCCGGAAACGGAACAATTTTCCAAAACTAACCTTCTTTTTGGTTTTTGTATCTGGGGAAGTCCAAATGATCCAAACGAGTCCAATGGTTGTACAGAATCCCCCGTTAACTCGCATCTTCTTGCATTCCTGACAGATATTTCCATGGCAAGCATAGCTATCCTCTTTTATTTCATGGACCAACGGAAAGACAAGACAAAGTTCATGTATATTGGGGCAGTCTTCATTATTTCGTCACATGGATTCTTGCACTGGTTTATACAAAGCGACTTTATAAATTGTTACAAGAAAAATGTCGGAAATCAACTTGAAAACATTGGATATGTTTTATTCGCAACATTTTCGTTTACCCTGGGTCTCGTTCTTTTTGGGTTTGGATTTGGAGAAGTGACCCATGCCACTGTTTGTGGCAGTTTTGTTTTAATGATGATTTCCATGACATTGGTTTGGAATACTGATGGAAAGCTCATGCTGCCTAGTTTATTCTGTGTTTCACATCCGCTCTCTTGTATCACTGGATTGTTCAGTCACAAACCCGCATTCAATTCTACAGTTGCAAATCTGTTTATTCTTTGCACTGTCGTTGGGATCCTTGAATTAACTTCCTGCAGAAATTTTCTGAAACCTTTTGGAGGACACTTTTGGTACGATCTCACTCTCCATACCGCTGTCCTTGCAGCTCTGCCTTATGTTTGGTCCCCTGCTGCGAAGGGAAAGAAGGATTCTTTCCAAAATTAAACTTTTCATGACATCATAAATAATTTATCTCTTATATTTTACGTGCATGAGGTACATCTGCTGTAAGGTTCTACGTATTGGCTCAAACTTCACAACCTAATTTATTCTAATTATAATTCATTAATTAGAAAAATGATCAGCAATATTCAAAACTTCGTTGGCTTTCTACTACCTTATGACGTAAATTTTAATATTGAGGATGACAAGCAATCCAAATTCAAGAAATGATTCTCAAGCATCATCATCCGAAATCGGCGGCGGAAGGCCAATTACTTTTTTGCAGAATATAACCGTTATATTCTTTCGTGCAAAAGCAATTTGTTGCGCATTGGATTGATTGGAGCAAGAGCCCCCTTCGCACTAGAAAGATAACCAAAAAGTTTAAAATTTCATAGTGAGAAGTCAATCTATCTTTGCTTGAAGAGAGTGAATCCATAAAGGGTACGAGATATCTGCGGAATATAAGGAGCTAAGGACAGCGGAAAATGTCCAAAGATGGTTTATTTATCAGTAGCGGCACAATACTCTTTTGCACCAGTGCTGTTCTCTTTACAATATTATTGCAAAGAAAACATGAAAAAAAGGAACCAAAAATAGAAAGCAATACAATCTTCCCAGGAGAAGAAGACATAAATCAAGAGATGGAGACTTCACTTCAGCCGCACTTATCACATCGGTTCAGTTATGGAAATATGGTAGAATTGTATCCTTCATCATCAGCAGCCAGTCTTGTCAACATCACAACAGACACTCGACAAAACACAATTTCTCAAGTGAATGATTGTCACGTGACCACCACGACGAACAATTGGAATCATTTTCAACGTGATCATGAACGAGAAGATGCAGGCTATCAAATAAGAACTTCTCTTTCGCAAGAGATTCAAATTTCAGATCAATTCATGAATGGATGTGACGAAATCAATAATAACATTGTAGAAGTGCCACTTAACGATACTCGATGTTCCGAATGGGATGTCACTATGAATAGCTGTGAAGATTATTCTTCCTTTTCAGATTCCGATTATTCTTCCTCTATGGACCCCTATCTTTCAAATGACAGTCTTGCCAAATCCAACAAGGCTAAAATGTTACGAAAGCATCCCAAATCCAAAATTGATCGTTTTGCGCAAATCATGCCCCGTAAATTAATACTGGTGCGACATGGACAATCTGAGGGTAATGTTTCGGAACAAATTTATGCTACCAAACCGGATAATTCCTTAAACCTCACAGAACTTGGATGGGAGCAAGCCCGTATGGCCGGAAAAGCCATTAAAGACTCCATAGTCGGTGAAAATGAATCCATTCATTTTGTTGTTTCCCCCTATGTTCGCACGGTAGAAACATTTCATGGGATGCTTGCTGCTTGGGTGGATCCATCAGAATTTCAGCATATTCAGGATAAACGGAATCGTCAAATGGCATGGTATAAAAAATGCTATGATATAGGGATTACATGGAGTGAAGATCCACGTATACGAGAACAGGATTTTGGAAATTATCAAGATCCAGCTGCCATTCAAAAAGCCAAACGGGAACGACATAAATTTGGAACCTTTTATTATCGTTTTCCACATGGAGAATCGGCAAGTGATGTTTTTGATCGGGTTTCTACGTTTTTGGATTCTTTGTGGAGATCCTTTGATGCGAAAAAGTCTAAAAATTATGTTATTGTGACGCATGGAATTGCAATTCGGGTATTTTTGGCGAGGTACTTTAGGTACACGATTGATCAATTCAATGTATTGTCCAATCCGAAAAATGGAGAAGCGGTCGTATTAAAGCATGATGGATTGGGGAAGTTGAAATTAGATGGGAGATCGGAATTGTTTATGGAAGATGTTTCGGACGAGGACTCGAAAGAAACCAAAACGGTTTTAAGAGGATATTCTTTCCATAAGAAATTAAGAGTTTTACCAGTTAAATGGAGAAAACGACGCGAAGTAAAACTTTCGTATTTAGATTAATTATGGCTTCCTTCCTTCAAAAAAAATCTTGAGGTAGTAATGCAGGCCTTCGAGGAATGACGAAAAAATAAAATATATCGTAAAAGTTTTACAACCTAGAGACTTTGCAATAATAGATTAGAAAGTATTGTTTGAGATTAGATTATGGTTCAAAATGTCACTAGAAAGGAAAATGAAATATAGGAAGAATAAAACTATCTTTTATCATTCTGGTGAAATTACTTTTCTAGATTAATTTAAAGCCTTATAATAATTTTCATTACCGTATTTCCATCGTTATCCAATTGTCTATAGATCTACCATATGCTTAAACTGCAAGAACTGTGACGCAAAAAAGTCGTTAGGTCAACAATTATCATTTATTCCTTCGACGAAGTAAGTTAGTTTGTTAGCCCTGGATTTATTGATATTTTTTCAATTGATTTGGAACAGCTTTCTCTAGACATATCCTCTGTAAACTAAAGAAATTACCTTAAGAGTCCTAATCGAAATTATTCCATTAGAAACTTGGTAATGTATCTATTCACAAATACTCGTATTCCCGGCTTTCAACGCACAAATCATATTAAAATGTTCCAAAAACTTGAACAGTCTTATTCTGATGAACGGAGAAGTCCGTAATGTTCAAACTATCGGATGAGATAATGTTTGAATTGGTAAAAAGTGGGTTGTTTATTTTATTCTATTATTATTTGTGTAGTATATGCATATTCGTATTTCCATATA
>Ga0209092_10002691_pt1 | contig 16103 bp, 13 predicted proteins | sample FraStrMetagenome_FD_187446 | JGI IMG/M metagenome (GOLD analysis project Ga0209092, IMG submission 187446) | Marine eukaryotic phytoplankton communities from Arctic Ocean - Fram Strait ARC3M Metagenome (SPAdes) (version 2) | ecosystem: Environmental > Aquatic > Marine > Oceanic | place: Fram...
GTATAAGATACACTGTTTTTAATGTTCGTCAAATATGTTTTTTACTCAATATTTTACGTTAATCGTAACTCTGTAGAAACATATTGAGTCCTACGACTTTTTTCTACGCGTTCTGTACTATATATTCTATTAGAATATATTATAGAATGACGTAAGATTTCATATAACAATCATCGAAAATTGGTACATATCTACACTCAAACTTTTCGATAACATAATTTTATTACTTTACTTCCTAATTCCTAAAACGATAAACAGCACAATACGAACAGATTCAATCACGGTAAGTCAATCAAAAATTAAAAACGCAATTGTTGAAAACATTTCTGCCATTACTGAAATTGGCTTTGCTTCCGTCTTTTTTCTCAAACTTCCTTTTGTTTGGAAACGGAGTGTTAACAGGAAGCAATTTGATTTCTGGTGGACTCTTGAGTTGGGCGGTCCTGCTTCCATCTAGTTTCGAACTAGGTGAGACAGCAAGATCGATGACTTTGGATTTTAGATAAGGGTTTCGGATCGGGCTTCTTGCAGGACTTTTGAGGTAAGGGTTTCTAATTTCTTTCCTCTTCTTCGTAACCATCACCTCACTAACATCATTTTCAGTCTTAACAGGTGGTTTTTTTTCTTTCTTCTCAATAGGTCCATTTGTCACTTTTGTAACTTCAAATTCGTTCTTTGCATTACGGTCCAAGAAGGTATCCATTTGACTTGGAGTCATCTTATCTCCATGAAGTACATATTTCCTACTCTTTCAAAACCATTGCGGTTCGATATAACAATCAAGGTCTTCCGTTGGTTCTGCAAGATTGACTTCAGGAGAACTTACTTTCATTGGTGTCGGCATTAAGAGTTATTTGCGTTGCTCCTTAATAGGTTTTGGATTCTCGATGTAACGTTCTGCACTTGAATCAGCTTGCCATTGACCCATTCTTTTAAGATTGACCAGAGAAACACCGGCATCTGCAAGATTAGTTGCAGCGGACCTTCGGAAACAATGCGACGTATATCCATCGCTAGATATTCCAAGCAAGTCACAGAATTCCTTAACAGCATTTTGAATTTTGTCTCTGCCTGTGTTCTGCACCCTATATCCTGCTTTTGCATTCCAATTCTTGAGGAATCTTGTTTTCCCTTTTGAATCAGGTTTGATTTGACCAAGGTAAGTATCAATTAATGGCCTTTACATTGCAGGAATGTAAAAATCGAATCCATGGTTGCTTCTCTTTCTTGCGTGCAAAAATGAGATAATTGTACGTCCGTTTTTGTCCAAAGACACATCGTTCATTTGTACCTTTAGTAAGTCACAACTCCTCAAAAGTCCAAAGTAAAGAAACGCTACAGTAACACACAGGTGAGTTTTGCTTTTGTCCTTGCTTTGCATGCACACCATTAGACCTTCCTGAACTTCTTCTGGTGTCAAAACCTTACTTTTTGTACTCACATATCTATGAGTTTTGTTCTTCAGGAATTTAGTAAGTCTTGGAAACTCTTTCAAATTAGTTCCAAACTTTTTGACGAAGTAGCTGTTTACGCAGGAATAAACAACCCAAAGAGTTGAAGGAGCATATTTTTCCTCAAGCCCTTTAAAGAAATCCCTCAAATTTTAATCATCACACTCTTCTTTTTCTGAAATCATGTTTTCGACACAATGATTCTTCCAGAGATTTTGGTAACAATCGTACATCTTGTTGACCTTGTTTGAAGCTGTTTGATTAAGGTAAGATGCTGCATTTTTCTCAAGAATTTCTGTATCAATGTTTTCAGGTTCTTCTGGCAATTTTGTTTTGCTCAGGAGATTGTCCATTTTTTCTTCCAATTTCTGGATGTTCTCAAAGATTTTTACTTCTTCTTTCCTTTCTTCTCTTTCTCTCGTTTGTAAAACAGCCTCTGTTGCTACTCGATTCCTGGGAGATTTTCTCCTAGGCATCTGTTCTGCAGGTGGTAAGTGTTTTGATACAATTGACAGTTTCATTTTTTTTCATTATATTTTGTGAGACTAAACTTTATTTATAAATTTAATTTTGTTTTGGTGAGTTTCATTCTTATGCGTTCTTTTTTTATTGATTTTTTTCACAATAATTTTCACTTACCATATTTTTCCTACTGTTTTCTGAGATATATCCTTAGAAGTTGAAAGTGCAGTTGTTGAAGACTAGAGGTTTCTTTTCTCCGTTTGTCAACTCACCAAGTTTTTCGACAATCATCTCTTCAAGATGAGAAATGGAGCTTTTCTTGTACTCAACGAGTTCGAGGCTGGGAACTACGGTTGCAAGTAAGGCACTATTGCCTGACACAACGCATTCTACCTTGATGAGGTCTTTTCTTCCTTATCTACTTCGTCCTCAAGTTGAATCTTTTCTGGGGTAACAGTTTTCAAGTACTCTACTTCTTTGCTTCCTTTTTTAAGAGGAGTGTTGCTTTTGAATTGAATTTTCTTGGTCTTGCTCTCTTCTTTTTGAGAAGATTCGCGATGGGCTCATCCTGGGAAAAAAAGGAATTGTCGTCTTTCTTATCCTCATAGGTCACTAGTTTAATTTTTTTTGCTAGTTTGGGAGGGTCTTTAGGCGCATACCTTGCCTGGGTTGAATCTGGAGGTGTTAGGAGCTCGAAGATGTTGTTTCCCTCACCAAATTGGCTGAAGGGGGTTCTGAGTGCTTCCAAGTCTAGTTCTTGGGTGAAACCTGCCCTCTTGTAGGGCAACCTCATGTTTTTGGGGAGCAGGCATACTTCTCTCTCATCATGTAGGACCTTGGAGTTTGCAATATACTCCTTGGCCACACTATCAGACTTCCATTGGCCATGCCTCTTGAGGTCGATAAAACTCACCCCGGCATCAGCCAGATTCGTAGCTGCGCTTCTGCGAAAACAATGGCTGGTGTACCCAGTATCATCTATTCCCAGGATCCTACATGCTTCTACCACAAATTGTTCTGTTGTGTATCTTTTTACTATTTTGCTTCTTGCTTGATCTTTTTTAACCCATACACACAGGTATAGATCTTCTTCTGTTACATACTTTGGCAGCTGCTTCTCGTATTTTTTGAATAGTTTGGAATACAAGCTAGGTACGTGATATGTAAATCCTGCATTTTCCTTTTTCGTGCATGTTCAAACTTGATGACAATTCTCCCATTATCCTGATGACTCACATCTTTTTTTTGGATCTTGAGGCTATTGCACACTCATAACAGGCCATAATACATCAACGAGACACCCACTCCTGTCAAAATTTCCTTGTGATCATTGGATTCTGCACATTTTTTTAGGATTTCATCTATCTGCTCTGACGTAAACACCTTACTCTTCTTGCTCACATAGGTGCTTGTGTTGTGCTTGAGGTAGCGTTGGAGCCTAAGCATGGTGTTGAGTTTGTAGTCAAAGTTGGTGATGAAGTAATGATTAATACATGAGAACATTACATAAAGGGAGGAGGGGGCATATTCTTTTCCATAGGCAACAAAGAATTCATAGAGCTTTTGGTCCTGTAAGTCTTTATCTGTACCTTTGTTTAACTTATTTTCCAATGCAAATCTAACCCACTTAACCTGGTACCTTTGGTACATGCAAGAAGTCTTTTTGTTCTCAAAAACTGAATCCAACATTTTGGTTGCTTCCTCTTGAAATGCAATATTATCCTTTTCCATAGTATCCTTATCAGAATTCCTATAGTCAATCAGCATATTCTCCACAGACATGAGGAGTTTCCTGATATCAGGATTCTTCTTCAGGAAATTCTCGTCTTCCAGGCTTTTGTTATTTGCGCATACAGGTTCAGCTCCATGTTCTCCTTCTTTTACTTCGTCTTCTGGTCCATCATCTTCTTCAGGTACGTCGGTTGATTTCTTAGTTTTTTCTACTTTTTCGTTCTTCTCACTCGTTTCGGCATTTGCTGCTAAGATAGCCATGGTTACCTCCTTGTCCTTAGCTGCTAACATTGCTTCGTTGGTTTCTTTTGCACTGTTTAGCAGGTCATTGGAGATCTTTGAGATAAATTCAATTTCCTTCTTTTTGCTTTTCTCAATCTCTGTAACAACAACAATAGAAGTTTCTTTGTTTTTTTTTGGCTGCTTCTTTGGGGCTTTTATTGGAAGTTGTTGAAGTAATGCTAACACCTTCCTTTTTCTTCTTCTTTCCCTTACTTTTGCTTCCTTTGCTCCTAGTCACAATGGTTCCTCCTTTGCTCTTAGTCGAAGCAGCGACTGACTTCTTCTTCACAGAGGTTTTCCTGGTCCTGCTCCTCTCTCCATCGGCAACACTGGTGGCGAAGGGTAAGTTACTTTGTCCTTTCTTGTTATTCTTACTCATTCTAATTTTATGTCATTAATCTAAACTATTTAAATCTTAATTCATACACTCATTAATACTACTAAACTACTTGTTAATCTTATGGATTTATAGTTTATAGTCACTGTTCAACGCTTTCTTGTCGTTGCGTCGTATTTAAATGTTTATAGTAAATGAATTGTATTAATATGATGTTATTGGATCCACTGTTTTCTGATCAAAAACATGTTTCCCAACCGAGAAACTATGTTCACATTGAAAATCAACATATAACGATAGCATTCTCAAACTTTATCACAATTGTGCAAAATACAAAGAAATCTACCTTCCTGCGACTAAAGTGAATATAGAACAAGTACCAACAGAAAATAAACATGCACCAATCCTATCAAACATATTCCATTCATCAAAATACACAAAAATGCCAAATCTCCGTTTCGTGCAACTCCTAGTTCAGCAGGGCTAGATATATTCAACAATGGAGGAGATATAACAATTCATCCAGGCAATCGCATCAAAATATCAACATGAATCAACATTTATATTCCAGAGGGTCATTATGGACGTATTGCCCCCAGAAACAGTCTTGCACTCCAACACAACATTGATGTGGTAGACAAAATAAAAGATGACCCTCCCCTTGCAACCTCCCAGAGAATAGCAATACAAGCCAAATATAGGACATTGATTGGCTCAGTCAAGCCACTCGCCCAGATCTATCAATGAACATCACCATGCTAGCAACACATCAACATAAACCCACGGACAGCCATATATTGAGTGCAAAGCACGCCATCAAATACCTAAAAGGAACGAAGAATAGTGGGATATCTTTCAACAGCAATACAGAAGATAAGCTCACATCCTACTTATATTTTCCAGTGACATTGTCGAAAATACAAGGAATCTCGGAAGGAAATTGGGGCCCTCAAGACCAATCTACACCAGATACATCCAAACCCTTACCAGAACTAGAACTATTCAAAACCAGATCGATATCTGGCCATGTCGTTACGCTCTTTGGTCCCTTGCAATGGACTTCAAAAAGACAGAAAATCACGGAGCTTTATGCCACAGAGGAGTGTGCAAAAGATCTCCTACACCTAAGACACATAATTCTAGATTTAGAGTTAGAAGAAGAACTATTACACAAACAGACCACGATGTACAATGACAATATAGCATGCGTGTTGTGGTCCAAAAATACAACAACAAAGGGATTACGACATCTTCAGATCAGAGAAAATACCACTAGAGAAACGATATCCATCACCATTGAACATATTTGCGGAAAAATTCATCCAGAGGATCTATTTACAAAAGAAGACAAATACTCAGAACACTTCCAACGCCTCCGTGACACGATAGTTGTTCAACCAGATCCACATGTACCAAATAAAACAGTCAATGACAAGAGTAGCATAAGAAATAAAGACAATATTGACACACAACAAAATATCGATAATGCATATTCTAATGCTATCTCCTATAAAAACAACGAAACTCCACAAGAAACGAACAGCGACAAGATATCTTCAACAAATACTTCAACCCAAGCTAAATCACAAACGCCCAATCAAAACGAAAACGAACATTTCCAGAACATCCAATCAACTTCCGAAAATAGTCTCCTCTACAATCAAATAAATGAGTCATACAGCTTTGAAAATAACGCACCAACCGTTGCAGTGATAAATGTGCAACATAGCAAACGCTAACACAAAAGTAACACATATTTCAAGGACATCTACTCTGCTGCTGAACGAAGACTCATCAACAAATCATCACAACAAAACAACACTGTTGAAAACCATTGCATTCTCTTATCTGAAAATCCGAAACATGTCTCCTTCTATATAATAAAAAAGGATATTAACCTATTTCGACAGAATGAAAATGCACTTACCTTCTCTAGTAACGGCACAGAATTAATTCTTCCATCCCGCCTAAATTCGAGAACAGAATTAATTCTCAAATCAAGATCCAAAAATTCGACAATTATTTTTTAACCAATAATGTAGACGAAAGGGGGTTTTGTTCGTACTACGTACACACGATCCCTCTCCACATGATTACTTAATCATAATTAGCCAGTCATTAAGTAAAGGACTAGTGTGACACATTCCCTCTAGTACCAGTATGGAATAGTGCCCTACACTTAAATAAATCAGGTACAGAGAAACCACCACAGCTTACTTTCCACTGCTTTAGGTGGTAGTTTACCACATTAGCTTTTTCCTTGTTTAACAAACTGTTGTGCATAGAGCATACTTTAAACAGAATTACCTAGATTCTTTAAATACAAATATAGGTCAATTGTTAATTCAGTTGTGGTCTCTCCAGGATAAGACTTATTGTAATTCTTTAGAAATCCCAATTTCGCCTTTGTAACAAACTAGGGAGCACTGTTTCCCTGCTCCAGTAGAAACTTATTTTTAGCGTATAATGCTTACGCTTTCCTTTGATAATTTTTATTAAATGCTTGTTTTGCTTTCTGTCTATACCCTTCAAAAAAGTGACAGAAGTGTGTTATATTATTTTACGTGGCGCTGCCAGGGCCCTTGACACGGCACCTGCGCTACTACGACTCACCGTATGACTAAACCAACAGCACTTTGAGGCATTTTTTCTTTGACGTCTTCTGCCATTATTAGTGACTGTTACTGTTTTGGTTTCCTCTTGCATTTGCTTGGTGAGTACTGTCATAATGGACAATACATTTGAATCCATTGCGATATAAGCTTTATTGTCTGTGATATTGCCTACATTGGTATTTTGCAGGTTCATTTGAAGTGTTTGATGTTATTGTTGATGCTGTGTGAGTCATACTGGCATTTTCTTTTTATTTCTTCAGGATTCCCGCAACATTGCTAAACACTTTCACCTTCCCCTAAGACTCTTTTTGCCATACAATTTGCTTGATGAAAGCCAGTCTCCATCATTGATCTGTCCATTGCACTTGTCTTTGAAAGAGATTTTGACATTTTTGGATGTCTTTTGGGTATAACTTGTGGCTAACCACGTTTTTAAACAATCTTGGAAGTCATACATACTAGTGCGTATTAATCGGCCACCCTACTTTTACTATTAGGCATTCTTGCTACTTGCACAATTAGTGGACCTTGCGAGCAGTGCACAAATTCCTGTACATGAAATTGTGCCATTTGTTATCTTTCTGATGTTAATCTTGCTCCATATCTCCAGAACAATTATGCTAAGATGTCATGAACATAAATTTTGATGGTGTTGGTGTCCACACTTTTTTGATAAGTGCTCTCAAAGTGATTCTGCATGTTCTTGTCTATATAATCTAGATGCTTCATGGTTGGTAGTTCTGGCATAGAATACTACTTTTCCTTGATGGCTTGGATTCAATGCTTGTCAATACCACTTATTGTGATGAAAGCTAGATTTCAATGAGATCAAATTAAGAATATTTTGATTAACTTATTGTTGTTTGTCCTTTTGTTGTTAATGGTCAAATCAAGCAACAAATCTCTTACAAATGTTTTGATATTATTCTTGTTTGACATGTGATGTGGGGGATCAACAAATATAGCTGAAAGAGGCTATCACCAACTCTCTGACAAAGTTGTATGATTTCTAAAACCAATTTTATGTCTCTACTTATTCATACAAAAATTTATATCAAATCAAGCTAAGCGGAAATTTACTAAATGTATTTTTTCAATTCTAGATCCCAAATGAGATAAAAAAACTTTTCAAAATCTTGGAATTAAATGGAGGATAATTTCGAATTCTAGATTTATGTGAAGTCTGCTGTGCTTGAGTGACGACATCCCCCGAACCATTAAGAATAGTTCACTTCGAATATTTCGGAAGATACGAAATTGTCCCGAGCATTGCAGTCGTTGCCGATATAAGATCTCTCCATTCAACTTGATAAATCTGAATTCACTGTATTTTGCATCGATGTTTCTTTGTTTAGACACACTTGCTCATTTTACATTGCCTCGACCAACTGAACTAATGATAAATAGTTAGTAGTGTACGAAGATCAATTTAATTTTTTGATTGACTTCCCTACGATGTGATATAGTCTCATTCAAACGAGTCAGAGATACTCAAATATTAAGTTTTTGTTGCATACTATTTTCCTTTTTTTGCAAGCATTACTGCAACCTTTTGGATGTGACTGATTTCTCAAGTTACTATTGAAATTGTCATTTTTCTTACGTTTTTTTCCCCCTCAAATTCTCGGCATCAAAGTCCAAATCTTTTTTATAGAACATGGACATCACACAGATGGGGAGTTTGTCCGATGCAGAAGAGGGTCTTCATCTTTCATGAAATCATATGATAAAGCCTTTTCAATTCGTATTTATTAGTGTTCAAAAACCCGATAACAAACTCCGACTTGATGTTTTGGATTGGATTCTTCCCTTCTGTATGAAAATACCGTACGCACTTACTGCTGAATCTAAGATGCAAGAATGATGAATCTGTGGACATGCGAAAGTAAATTCATGTCATTTGTAATTTTACGCATGTGAAAGTATACCAAAAATGAAGGTGACATCAGGTTATGTTTTGGTTTGATGTAACGTACGATGATTGAAACCGTGGAATTTGATCAACGTTGGAGAGCTATACATTCAAGAAATACGCATTTCTACATTAATTTTTCAATCCAAAAACTACGAGAGATGGAATGGTTTTTTCGAAGTTTGAAACCCCTTGCTTGAGCTCAAGATTTGTTTGAGAATGGTTTCTTGCTCTACGTAGGATAAAATCTATTCCAATAGGAGCATGGTATGGTCAGTATTCACGACCGCACGAAATGACGTATGATGTGAAGCTGGATATGAATATGAAGAGAAAAAAGACATGGGCCAATTTCAGTCCATAAGGGAACCACGTACAAAAGTCAAATACGTTGATGGATTATCAAAAATTAATTGCCTAATTAATTGGTTGACTTCTGTAGGTGTAACGTATATATGTATGATAGCGAAGATAAGGAAGCTAATTGGAAAAGAGGATGACATACATCACGGTTTTTAGTTTGGAATGGATGATGGGATACGAACGTAAACAAAATACAACACGTACGTATGCAAGATCTTTGGGGAATTGACGTGTGTGTGTTTTCTTTTGTGAGAAGAGAACATGTAATTTTAGATGGGAATTTCAATTACTTCCCACAATTCCAAGCAAAGAGACATTTTCATCTCACCCCACTCAATTTTATCATAATGAAGTTCTCCATGCTCGCAATTGCTGCCACAGCCCTTTCGGCTGGGGTACACGGATTCGCCGGTGTTCAAACTGGTAGCCGTGCTTTCGCCAACTCCGCTGTTCGTGAGGTAAGATATGTGTGACACATTTTTCTCATAAGAATGCAAATCTTTGACAGCTTTGATGCAGAGAAAACGAATGAGAATCTCATGATACTTGATCCTTATTTTTATGATAACTAATGCCTACATTTTTACTGTGCCGATCGTTTACTATCTGAATACGACATTCCAACCTCCATAACAAACAAATGAATAAAAAATAACCACCACCACAATGCCAACAGTTGACTTCTCTTAAAATGAGCACCGAAGTTGAGGTTGACAAGATGGCCGCCCTTGCCACTGCTGCCAACGAAGCTCGTGGTCTTGCTATGGACTCTATCGCTGCTGCCCACTCTGGACACATGGGTCTTCCCCTTGGAGCCGCTGAGGTTGGAGCCGTTCTTTACGGATCTCAAGTAAGTACATTTCAAATGTGGATCAAACATTTAAATGAAATGCGCCATATCGAATGATGTGGATACGTCACTATATTATTGCATTTGATAGGTGTCTCACAATTTCACAATTATGAATATATGAATATGACAGATGCAATACAACCCTTCCGACCCACAATGGATTAACCGTGATCGTTTCATCCTTTCTGCTGGACACGGATCTATGTTCATCTACTCCTGGCTCAATCTTGCTGGATTTGATCTCCCCATGGAAGAGGTCAAGAACTTCCGTCAACACCACTCCATGACACCCGGTCACCCTGAATTCCCCAACAGTGAGCACAACACCCCTGGAGTAGAATGTACTACTGGACCATTGGGACAAGGTGTAGCCAACGCCGTTGGTTTCGCCGCCTCCGAAAAGATGGCTGCTGCCGTATACAACACTGACGACCACAAGATCTTCGACCACCACATCTTTGCTCTTGCTGGAGACGGTTGCTTCCAAGAGGGAGTCTCCGCCGAGGCCGCCGCCTTCGCCGCCCATGAGAAGCTTGACAACTTGGTTATTCTTTACGACGCCAACGAAGTTACTCTTGATAAGATGGCAGAATACACTCAATCTGAGGATATCCTTAAGCGTTACGAGGCTTACGGATGGGAAGTATTTGACATTGATGGACACGATCTTGAATCTGTAGAAGCCACCATCGCCGCTGCTAAGGCCTCCAAAAACGGAAAGCCCAAATTCATCAAATGTAACACCATCATTGGAAAGGGAATGGAAGAAACTGAGGGAACCAACGCTGCCCACGGAGAAGCCGGAGTTCCATATGTTGACAACGCAAAGAAGAACATTGGACTTCCTGAGGATGAGAAATGGTACGTTTCTGACGGAACCCGTGACTTCTTCAAAGATGTTCAAGCTAAGAACAAGTCTACCTACGACGAATGGCAAGAAACCTTCGCCGCCTGGGAAGCCGCTAACCCTGAGCTCGCCAAACAACTAGATGATGCCGTAAACGACAATGTTATGTCTGCTGAAGATATGATCAAAGACATCGCTGAGATGGATTCTGCTGCTGAGGCCACCCGTGTTTCTGGAAACAAGGTCATCCAAGAAATCTCCCGTCTTGTACCCCACTACGTTTCTGGATCTGCCGATCTTCACGGATCTACCCGTAACTACATCAACGATGCTGGAAACTACGGAGCTGGATTCGATAAGACTTACGCTGGAAAGAATCTTTACTTCGGAATCCGTGAGCACGCCATGGGATCCATCATGAACGGATTCGCTTACCACGGACTTTTCAAGATCTCTGGATCTACCTTCGCTGTATTCGTTGATTACTTCCGTCCTACCATCCGTGTTGCTGCCCTTGCTGAGCTCAACGCTGTTTCCTGGATCTTGACTCACGACTCTATCGGAGTTGGTGAAGATGGTCCTACCCATCAACCTGTTGAGACTGTTTCTGGTCTTCGTGTATTCCCCAACGTTGATGTATTCCGTCCCGCCGATGCTGAAGAGACCGTTGCTGCTATGGTTTCCTCCGTTACACGTAAGGAAGGACCCACTGCTCTTGTCTTCTCTCGTCAAAACCTTGACCAAAACGAAGGCATGGATTTCATGGCCCGTCGTGAGGGAGCCCTTAAGGGAGCTTACGTCGCCAAGGCTGAAGAGGGAGACCTTGAACTTATCATCCTTGCTACTGGATCTGAGGTTCAACACGCCCTTGCTGCCGCTAAGGACATGAAGGGAGCCCGTGTTGTTTCTATGCCATGCATGGAATTGTATGAACGTCAATCCGAAGAATACAAGGAATCCGTCCTTCCTGCCTCCTGCACAAAGAGAATTGCCATGGAAGCCGGTGTTACTGGATTGTGGTACAAGTATGCCTCCAAGGTTGTTGGAGTTGACAGGTTCGGATTCTCCGCCCCAGGAGACATCGTAATGAAGGAATTGGGTATGTCCGCCGAAAACCTTTCTGAACAAATTGCCTCCATGTAAATTAAGTAATGGAACACAAGAAAAAGTCCTTTGCTGATTTACTATGCATTGAAACACACGACGAATGTATATTAATTATATTGAGCTCCACCCATATTCCCATTTTAACAGTTGCAACTTTAAAATAAAGAACATATTTTAGATACCTAAAAAGACTTTGAAAGCCGTGTTACTTTCCTCATTACTACCGTCTGTTCCTTTCCATTATCTAAATGTCTTATCTGTAACTCCTTTACCATTACATACCATTCTCTTACCACAATAGACATTTTTGTTGCTTGTATTTATCTTACAAAGCAATGTCAAAATACAAGTTGATTCCGAACTAAAACCATTTATTTGGCACTAGCATACATAACGGACGCCCAAATATGAATTAACTAAATAGATGGAGCAGGAAAAAATTGTGATATTATGATATCTTTCTCTAATCATGAACTATTCCGGGAATTGACTTTCTCTAGCAATTCATAAATCTGTTTGGATAATCCAATCAATTTTTTGGTTTGATCGTCACATTTCTTATTTTTCTCTTTTTGCACAGTTTGCTCTTCTAAAACACGTATTGTCTCCTTTTGATCATCTATAGTCTTTAACAATGCTTCTATTTCTCCCTTTTGCTCATTCAACATATGTTGTTGAAAACTCAACATTTTATTCTGTGTTGATATAATTTCTTTCTTCTCCTCCAAAGCTTTATGCTCCCTCTCCGAAGTATCATTCGTGAAATCAGAGAGCGATTCATGACCAATGAAGAAAAACTTCACTTTAGTGGGTGTAGGCCAAAGAAGGCCAAAAGTCGCTATTCCTAACAGAAATAAAACAAAAAAAAATACCATACTTCCACAAAGAATGAGCAGCTCAATTATTAACGCAACAAATTTCCAATATCTTCCTGAATGATAACCAACAAGAATTTTACGAAGCTCTTTACCAGGTAGAACTATTTGATCTAAAGGGGCGTATTTATAGAAAAGATAGAATCTTGTTGTAGTCCTTAATTCATTCTTTTTATTTCCAAATCTCCACCAGTCGATCAATTTCCTTGTCTGAATATCAGCTTCTTCAGGTATCTCATCAGTAGAAAAGTCAAAACGATGCATTGACTGTGTCCATGGACGACGATTGAATATTGTGGTTCGGCAGCTTTTCAAAGATCTATGTGTTGATGATATTGACATGGGATCCTCAATGCCTATTTTTCCATTACCTTCTTCCATTTCTCTGGAAGGTGTCATTTTGAAAAAATGTGCGAGAACATTTGCTGTTGAATTCACCTCACCAATAAGGAGAAGTCTCTGTCTCCACATAGCCCTTTCTGCATTGTCCTGTACACTTGTAAATGCATTGCTGACAATAGCAATAATCACATTCAAGAGAAGAATACCAATTGTAAATGCATAAAAGGACATAACAAAATATGCCAAACCAGAAGAATCGTCATCACTATCATCAGAGAACCAAATGATACTCTCTAATATCATGTTTACAGAATAAGTGTATGCTGATATGACTGACCCATCCCATGTTTTGTCTGTCCATACTGTTGAATTTAAATTTGAAATGCCAGGGCATGATACATCTTCTTTGTTTATACAATCAAACCTTTCAGCAACTTGGAACATATGTGCAAACATTGAAGTTGCGATAAGTGTTGTAAAGAGGAATGGAATCAATTCATACAAAATCTATTCCATAATCATTACATGCAAAATATTAGCATATATTTTGAGTTTTAAAATGAACTGTAAATACGAATGCTCGATGAAACCACTTACCTCCCCAAGCGCCGCTATAAAGATTGCTAATGGATACAACAAAAAGCTTGCGTTAAACAAGAGTTTTACCCAAATAATTGCTGTTGTGGAAACTAGTAAATGGGCAGTCCAGTAGCTCGATGTCGGGCCATTACTTTCAAAACTCAGGTACCACACTATCAAACCAAACTGTGCTAAATCTATACAGTTCTTAAACGATGTGATGTATTCCTTGATTTCTGTAACACTTCCAAACTGTAATGCCTCCATAAAAAATGTGATGACAATGCATCCTGTTAGAACTCCTGCTTTCAAGTATCTTCCTCTCTCAGTTATAGAATCAGTGTTGAATGAAACAAAACAAACCACTGTAATTTGAAGGTATAAATTCAGCATTGTCACAAATAGAACAGACTTTCGGCAAAACTGTTGGTTTAAAATTTGTTTCAGATATATCCCTTCTGGAGTTTCCAAATATTTATTCAAATCCTCAACTTCCAAATGCATAGCCCAATTCATAGTTGATTCAATCGTGTCAGTACTCATTGATGATACAGGTCGACTTGAATCCAAAAAAGCTCTCTGAAGGAAGGTAATTCTGGAGAAATTCGTGGACCTTTCTTTGTACAGACTTGATATTAATGTGTTGTCAAATAAAACATTACATGCACCTTCATCAATCAATATCTTCATCAAACGTTGATCTGTTCCCCACAGATCAAGCCTTTTGATTGAATTTTGTTTATCTTTTAATACTTTTGCCAAACATTTTAAATCGCTGTCTTTTATTAGGTTTTTTTCTGTAAGAGTATCCTGAATTATGATTCTCTCCAATTTGCTACATTTCTTGATGAAATCTGTTAGTGATCTAATAAAGTCAGACCCTGCAGGACCATTATATATTCGTATATCCTTAAGACTTCTTGATAAATATTCATCTATACTTGCTCTATCCATAGGCTTCTGAGGATTACTCAATAACCATGAAACAATAGCTGGACTTTTTATGAAAATAGAGCGTAAAGTTATTCCAATAGACCACACGTGTTCAACACTCAATTCAGTATCGAAAAATTTCTCCATGAGCATCATGGGAAATTTTTGCTGCCTTAAAGATGTTTGGCTTTTTTCTGTATCAGAAGTGGCCCTGGACGAAACGATACCGACAGCTTCGCGAAACTCAATATTCCCATTTTTGTGCTCAAGCTCTAACTCATGCTTGTACGCAGTATAGAAACATATTGAGCTCCTTCTTCTCATCATATTTTGATCCGTCTCCATTTGAAAGATTGCCTTAATTTCTTCATTTTCAAACGTTTCTCCTTTTTTATCTATTACGAATATATTACTCCTATTCTTTTTATTTCGTTTCAGTTCTTGGATATTTGGTTGATTTTCGAGTTCACCTATATCCCTAAGGTTCATGCAGAAAGATTTGATCCATACAGGTGTATCTACAGTCATACCTCCTCCCTTTTTAGCGTCATCTTCACTGTAATTTCTTGAAAAGTCTTTTTGATGTTGCTCAAGGCACGAAATAAGATCACTAAACGGCAGTCTCGAATCAAGAGTAACATACCACCTGGGCTCATTTCGATATCCTATTTGTACAGTTTCCGTAAATGATCTTTGTGAAGACTTTGTTACAGGTAAGACAAGATTTCTTTCAAGGTCCCCAATAGTAACTTTATCTAAAGATAACAGTGTTCCTCCACTACTTTTCCAATATTGTTGTTCACTCATTTTTTTGACATAGTCCCATATAATCCGTAGTTGCCTTAAAGTTATGCCTACTCCATCTTTAGTATCTGTTCTCAATTTTGAATCCATTTGAGGTTTCCCTTCATAATTTTCATCAAGCATTTCCCATAGAAGCGCAATAGAGTCTAATTCAAGTTGTGTTTCTTCATAAATATATTCTTTAAATAGTCCATCTCGAAAGGTGGTCTGTATTTTAGGTGCTGGTGAGTTTTTAAGCTCAAAAAAGAGGTCTATAAGTAGATCATTACTTTTCTGCGACATTTCAAATAGAGGTGAGGAATGGGTGGTATTCGAAGTGTTGTTCATGCTGTGTCTTGTTTCATTCTTAGGTTTCGTTTATTCACCATTATTTGATCCTGATGTGTTTCTTAGTACCGTAATATGTGAATCTTATTTGTACGGCATCAACATTCTCTGGCATGTAAATGCGTTGAACGGAAATGCAGACCTAACAAAACCTATAGTCTTAAATATATCCAATTGCTGTACGTGTTAAGAAGTTTCCGACCAAAATAATCAAGCTACAAAACCCTTAATGAAATGAAAATCCCTTGGATGTAATTTAAATAACTACCAACCTACACCGCCA
>Ga0209092_10002692_pt1 | contig 16101 bp, 12 predicted proteins | sample FraStrMetagenome_FD_187446 | JGI IMG/M metagenome (GOLD analysis project Ga0209092, IMG submission 187446) | Marine eukaryotic phytoplankton communities from Arctic Ocean - Fram Strait ARC3M Metagenome (SPAdes) (version 2) | ecosystem: Environmental > Aquatic > Marine > Oceanic | place: Fram...
AACAACAGTTGAGATGATTAAACACGGCGCACCAACAACATTAGCCAATTGGAATATGGTCAGTGACCTAAATTTAGAAATGGAAGAACTGAGGGGGAAATTAAAGCTTATTCAAATTACACGATCCCGTTGTCCATTGTTTAAAGAAATGTGATTGATTTACCTCCTCCATATGCCTCCGAAATGAACTGTAACGCATCCTAAAGCGTCTCCGAAATTTTTTATGGAAGCGATCACTATCTAGGTCCGGATTTTCGATATATATCTGATACCAACTTGTTTCGGTAAGGGGACAGACTTTTAATTTATTATCCACTGGACATCGATACATCTTAAGATTTCGTTCCCAACTGGTCCTCCTCCTTCTCTTCTGCTTCTCGGGACTTTGAGTGAGTAACTCGATCGAAGTCTCGTAGAAAACATCGTCCTCTTGCTTCTCTATTTCCCTCTTCCTCCTAAGTCTAAAATAACTATCTAAGCTGAATTCATGTGTTACTGGATCGAAACATTGCGACATGGATGAAGGGTTGCGATTTGACTGTGTATTGCCCATGGTTACCTTTCGTTTGGATGTATGAAGTTTGGAGAATGTTTTGTGTTTGTCTTACGTTTGTCTGGTATTTGTCTGTTTGTAACGCAAAAGAAAGAAGTTCGTTCTCGTTCTCGTTCAACCGTATGGAACGGCCATACGCGTCATCGTTTACCCTGTTATTGAACCATGAGTTCCCATATTCTGAACAGCATCCTCTGGCATTTTCAGCGCATGCTCCCTGAATAGCAGCATCTTTTGTTCTTCTTATAAATTGCATCCAACGTATCATCAGTTCACACTAAGTCCTTACTACCATATATCCTAGATTTTAATTTTAGTTTCGCGCAAGTTATGAAAGAATCAATTAGTAAACGTTATTTGGATTTAAATTTATTTTCTTGAAACGAAGTCAATTGCATCTCTTCTGTATAAAGACACTTTCCACATCACCTCCGTAAGAATCTTCTATTTCGCGAAAATCTTTACCTTTCAGGAGAAGTACATGGCCAACGATATTTTTCAGTGAATCAATTGTAAGCTCTGATGGAGACCCTTTCGTGTTGCCTCCGTCAATCAAGGTTCTCTCATGACGATCTAAGACACTAACAGTTACTGAACAGTCTTCTTTACGTGGGTTTAATGACCATATGCGAGCATACATAAACTTGGAGAAAGATTTTCCTTTGCCTGGTGCAGTACAATTAATCTTCACAATATCGCCTACCTCGAAGCGAACCCCATTTTTATTCCGATAAGAAGTTATATCTTCAAAACAAAAGAAGAAGAATATTTGATTTAGCAAAGGTATCCTGCTGTCATAATTAATTCAACAAGGCAAGCATCTTACCGCGACCTTTTACGTCGTTGCCAAAAACATCTATTTTTGGGGGGAAAATTGAACCAACTCCATGTTCGAGCCTTTTACCATTAATCAAACATTGAATTGCCCACGAAATATCGATTACTGGCGTATCCTTTCCGTAAACATTTAAAGTCTTGTATAGATCGTTTTGAACTACCTCTAAAGATGGAAGATTCACAGAGTCGATCAAAATAATATCAACGGTACCGATGCCGCTTTGAGCATCTTTGGTGTTGATGCTTACGTTTGCGCCACCCTGTTCCAGAATCATTTTCCAGTTTGCACTTGCCTCCTCACTTCTCAGAACAACCGCTAAATTCATTGAATCGAAAATTTTTGCGTTTCGAATATATTCGTCTCGTTTCATTATATTATTTGCCCCAAGTTTATATCGTTGTGAAAGCCTGTTTAAACCAAGTGGCAATCTCATTTGTGAGACCAAATTTTTATCTAATGGATCGGGAGGAATGCACGTGCTTCGTCTTGAATTCTTTTTATACCGGTCGTCTCTTAACTTCAATTCTTTGATATAACTCGAATCGAGCATAAGCATTCCAGCACTAACGGCAAACAGATATTTGTAAGATCGCCTTTGGCCCCAATTGGAAATAAACAAGATGTTTCTTAGTGGTTGTGGGAGGCTTTGTAAATCATTAATGATTGTTCCCCCCATTTCATTAATCTGAAGGCGAACTTTTTCGTCAACCCCAGATACTAAAAAAGAAAAACCAGACAATAAACGATCTCGACGAGAATTTAATTTTCGTCGTTTGCTTGCCGATTGGAAGCTAAGTCTTTCTTCAATTGGTGACTCCTGCGTCAAATGAAAGCCGGAGACCTTACCTTGAACAGGTGATTCATGTTCAATTTGGCTAAGGAGTAGTTTTTTCTCTTCTCTAATCAATTTCTTAATTTTGACAAAGACAGGATTAGTTCTCCTTTCCTTGGCTAGCTCTTGAATTAGATCGCGTGTTCCAACTTCATAGATTCCCGAATTACCAGGCGATATTGAAGGCAAAACATTATTCAAATCAAATTTCGGCACTGCGTTTCCTGCTCTATTACTAAAGGGTTTCGTTTGCTGGGAAATTACTTTTGGTTTGCCCTTAGCCAAGCCCAAACCAACTAAAACTTCAGCTGCATCATATGATGTTTGAGAGTATTCCAGAGGACGTTTTTGCGGTGTACTTTCTGTCATTACAGCCGATATTGAATCACGAGTTGTATTTGATGGAGACATTGCCAAATCATTGGAACATAATTTAGAAGCAACACCAAAGGTCAATTTACGTCCCTCGTCTTTTGCCACATTTCCATCATTACTAGGAGCAGGTGAGACGGAATCTCTCTGAAAGCTTTCCAGTTGCTTTAAAATATCACGCTGAATGTGGTCCGGATGGCTTGTTTTGATTGTGCGGCAAACGTACATCACGAGATCCAATTCCGTAATGAAGAAATCTACGTCCAACTTACCCTTCGCAACGCTCAGACAATGAGGCGTTGCCCACGCATAGTTGCATAACAATCCAAATTGTGATCGCTGTGGGATATTTTTATACTTCCATCGGTGCGCCTTATTACGCCCTTGAGATTTGAGTATGGACCAAATCGGCGTGAATAAATCTTTAATGATACTTTTTCCACCACCAAATTGGTTAATTATTTGCGAACATTTGAAAATAGAGGCAGCGGTAAGCGTATGACCAGGATTCAAGGTAGAATCTTGGTTTGCTTTAATATCGTTATTATCTTCATCTTTACCCTTGTCTTCATGATCATCTTCTTCGCTGCTTGATGTTTCAATGGACCGTCGTTTAGATTTGGAGGATATCGTCGAATTCATTTTATTAGACATATTATTCGACGCCTTAGATTGTGACAAGCGCGGCGTGCTTGTGCTCTTTACCGTCTTGTTTTCAGCAACATGCTTCTTTTCTAACTTGGGTCCGGGTGATTGCTTATTCAAACGCCGACTTCTTCTACCTCTGCTGGATTGCTCCTTAATCCTTTGAACTGCCGCAGTGATGGCACCTTCTACAACTCTCCGGTTTCTATTCAGTATGTCAATTACTTTAAGAACTAAATCCACCTCACTAACAAAATAATCTGTGCCCGCGACGCCATCCTTTACCGACAAACAATGTGGGGAGGTGAAAGCATGCGTTGGTCCAAGAAAAGATCCCGTCTGAATATAGTGCCATTGACATTCGCAACTACCACCTTGTTGCTGTAAAGTGAGCCAAATGGGGTTGAAAACTTCTCGGTTGAAGGATGCGGGGGTTGGAGTAGGGGCAGTGTTCAGAGTTTGTGCAATGACGTTCATTGAACGACAGGTTAGCATCTTACCTTAATAAACAAAGCAATTAGACAAAATGAATAACAAGACATGCGCATCAGAGAACAATAATCAAATAGGAACTTACCCGCCGACAGAATTTCAGTATCTTCTTCGCCCGAGTCCTCGTGATACTCAATTTTCTCGTCACAATACTCGAATTCTGACTCTTGGGACTCCTGAGTCTGAGTGCCTTTTTTGTCCGTGGACGGAGATAATGAAAAATCTGCCTTCGAACTGGGCTTCAATTTGGTTGATCTAGCCTTTGCTATTGACCTCTTTTTGGAAGAAGACGACTTTACAGTCTTTTGAGTGACTGCTTTTCGAGATTTCTTAGTTGGAGTGGTCGTTTTCTCATTTAACGAATTTGAATCTTTGTTCAATTCGTTTGCCTTCGACGCCATCTTCCCTACTGTGCTTCCATCACACTCATCATTACCTCTAGGTTTGGACTCAGGCTGTACACCGTGTTCCCTTATCGCCCTCAGCCTTTGCTCTTCTATAACTTTCTTCAATTTTTTCTGGTCTTCTAACAAGGCCTTTATTCTTTCATCATGCAATTCCTTAATTTCGTCCAAGACGCTTTGTTTCTTCTGTTCCAAAGCGATTCGCCCCTTTAACTTTTTGATGAGATTATCTCGCTGATGCAACTGCTCTTGGTATCTTATATTTTCAGCTACTAACGTCTCATTTTGAATTGTTAACCTACTTATGTCTTCGGATTGTCTTTGAATTTTACCCTCCAAATCATTTACATGATTGACTTCATCGAGATACTTGGTAAGTTTTGCACGATGTACTGCATCAACGTCTACGGCCTTAGTCGTAAGTTGTTCACGGTATGAGATGAGGTCTTGCATTCCCTGCGACAAAATGGCATGATCGGTAACGCTATCAATATCCTCCACATCCATATTTTCATCATCAAGTTTCTCTTGAATACTGGCATCATTTACTATGGAATCAGTCGATAAATTACAAGATTTTTGCTGATTTTTTCCACTTCCATCTTTTTCCAAGGATGGATGATCGAAATTCAAACTTTCCAAAGCACTGCCCGACTTCTTACTATCGCCCATATCAGAACTCCACCGGACACGCTTCCCTCTTATGATTGGAATGGACTGTCCTTTCTTTTCCTCTTCACTGTATCCATCGTCGTCGAAGGTAGTGAGCGGAGTATCATGTAATTCGTATGAATCTTTTGATATTAATTGGCAAGATAATTTGGACTTATGTGTTACAAGTGAGGTTTTCTTGTCGCTCACTGCATTCAACCATTGAGGAGATTTTGGTGAGATGTACTGCTTCTTTTTCACCGCAACGATACTTTTGTTTACTACAGTAGGCGACTTTAGATTATCCACAGAGTTTGCTGTAGCGGACAGTGAATTCGTCTCCTGTCTGGATTCCAATGTGGTTGCATTGTTGTTTGCATTTTCCTTCGTCTGATTTGTATTTATTTGTTTCTCTTGATTTGTTGTATGACTTGTTTGGATGCGTAATCCTAAACCTTTCACTTGCTCGTTTCTTGGCGAGGCAATGCACTCGTCATCATGTTCGATAGCGTGTTCTATTTCCTTTGCAGCAGTGAGTACGGGCGATAACAATACTTGGCTTGGAGTCATATTCGGATCATCATCTTCTTCATGACTCTTCTCAGGTAATCTTTTGAAATAATTCGTTTCGTTTCCAGAAGAGCTCTTCGTTTCATTATCCTCCCTTAAATTCGTAGCACCATTATTTTTTAACTCGTTTGAATTTTGCGTAGTCGTATTTGCATCTAAATATATAGATACATTACGTGCAATTGCTAGGTTGTAGAGCGGCGTATTTTGCTCACGTGTTACATCAACGGAGAGGGATAGAGTTGCTGTTGACTGACTGCCGGTAGAACGTTGAGAGTCTAATCGTTTTTGAGAAGAAACTTGAAGATTTTGGAGCAATAGTTTCTCATCTTGAAGTGCGTCACCTGCAATGCTGAGGACGTTCGTATCGGTCTTCAGAAGATTCATTGTTGTAGCGAATGGTTGAGTGTCCCCCGCGTAGTATTCACTGCTTTCTTCCGTCTCTGTCTCCATTGGACGTTCATTTAGAATCGGTGATGATTCGCTCGGCACTTTATCTTCCCTATTTTGATTTATGTTTAATGTAGGTATTGATGACGATTTCTCATTATGATTTTGATCCGACGCACAAGACTTTTTACGAGCTGGTGATGGAAGCTGTTCAGATGGATTTATGGACTCAAGCAGTATGGTCTTTTCCTCTTCCTCGATTGGTTCATTTTTGTCACCTGTGGCCACATCATGATTTGAAACATTACCTTCTTCTTCTTCTTCACTTTTATTGACCTTATCCATATCTCGATGGAAAAGATTGTGATTTCCTGAATTATCGAAATTCTTATTTGAACTTTGTTCTTGCTGTTATTCCGCACGAACTCGTTAGCTTCAAAACAAGCACTTTAATAAAATCTAGGAATGCAATGAAAACATACCATCTCATCTTCCTCTTCTTTGGAAGTATCTTCCTCATCCTCCTCATCTTCCAACGTAAAACCAGTATGATAATCAAAGCCATCGAACACGGACGAAGATGTTGGCTTTGTTATTGCTGTTGTCGATGACCGCTTCCTCCGTGCGCAGTATTGCTGTAGCTCATGCTCTAATGCCTTCTCTTCCACGTCCTCCTCCTTGTCGTCTTCGATGTCCTCGATTTCTTTACCAGGTATATGCACTCTAGGCGACATCGTGGGAAAAACTCTGTATGATAATTGTCACGTAATATACCGTTTTTCCCCAGCTCAACCCAACGTAAGTTGACTCAACTCAACTCAACTCAACTCAGCTCAACTCAACTCAGCAGTTTTGTGAATGAAACCTGAATGAGGAAAAGCTGTCAATATGGCGGGCGCACTATGGGTACGCAAATTAGCGATAAGCAAGCTAAAATATTATTTTTAAGCCCCGCCACGTTTGATTTTTTTTTCAAAACTGTTTTTGATTTTTGGAGTGGTTTCAAGTTTCCGCGTACTATTTTGATTTGATGTGATGAGCGATGAGTGCGTTAGATTATGGAATGTATGGAAATACTGCGTAGCGATGTTTGGTTTGGATTTGTTTGGAATGATAATCATCTTGATTGAATCGCAACGTCTTTCAATGAATTTTCTAATATTTGGTATTCGAAGTGGATATTCATTTTCCACACGCCAATACTTCTTCTTTATAGAGTTACTTGTAACCCGAGAAGCAAGGCCACAATGCATAATGCATACACTGTCCTAGTATGATAATTTGATTTGTGTGTCATTGGAAGACGCCAATCAATAAAATTATGATTCATAGATGACTAATTATCGATTGCTAAATGATAAAAGAGGAGATAGGGTCTTCCCATGCTTCATTAATTAAACGATCATGTAAGTGATATAAGCATAACTTAGATATATTGCGGCCGTTGCCATTGCTGCTGCATTTCAAAATTAGTAAGGTCATTTGATATTAGATCCTTTTCATGGACGATACGACCTTTCACCTACGATAAAGTTTCCCTATTTCTTTCGCTCACAGCCTCAGAAAATTTTTACAAAAGAAATGATGATGTGTAGTTTGATGATAAGCAAAAGTGATACATGCAATAAGTACAAAAATTGCCTATTTTAGTAAAAAATCATGATCCAACAAAGGATTGAAAAATATAATTAGTTATTAATCTATGCCAAGAGCAATTGTTCGTTCGGTTACCCATGTCTTAGCAAGCGTATGAAATTCGCCATTTTCACCAAACAGATCAATAGTCACATCAGATTTTTTCATCAGAGACAATTTATCATAAGTGAATATGAAATCATCGCCTAATCCAACAGCTTCAACGTTCGATGCTGAAATTTTGCATTCCACTTTGGAGCTACGAAGGCTTTCAATTAGGTGGTTGTAAGATTTCTTCCATAAAGGATATTCTAGAGGAATCTTTAATTTCGAAAGTTCTTTGTCTCTCCAATCCCGAATATGATCCAAATGCAAATCACCAAATACGAGAGAACCAATTATACCATGCTCATGTAATATTTCCTTACGTACAACATCCATCGCCTTTCCTATCCTCGAAATATATAATTCCGAGGATGCACGGTGCATTGGGACGCCGATGAGTGACAATTCAAGATGCTTCGCTTGCCTGACGACACTATCTATATGAATATTTTGGTTCGCAATTATACGAGAGGTCTCATCAAATGTAGTCAAAAGCACAACAGCAAAGTCATTCCTTTGTGGATTGCTTCGATAAAGCGCCCTCAACGTCAGAAATGAATCTTTTCCACCACTCCAGAACAATACCTTTATCATTGATATATCTTTGTTAGTAAATTTTCCCGCACGGTATAAAAGTGCAGGTTGTTTGATACGTTTTGCTTTGTCCTCTTCCTTCACTGAGGCGTGATTATAAGGACAGTGCCGACAACCCGAACCGCAGCACTTTCCTAATGCCTCTAGACCAATTCTTGTGAATACTCTGTAACCTGTTTCTGGATCTAAATAATACTTTTTACCACGTTTGCATGTATCGGCATGAATTTTATAAAAATCATCTTTGTTGGCGATAGTAACAGTATCTTCGATTTCAATCTCTGCTTGCTTTGTCTCATCAAAAATAACCTGCGACCATCCTAAACCTTCCTTCGGAGAAAAATCCAATTCATCTATTTTCTTTGAAAGAGAGATTATCCTGTCATGAGCACACCTAGCAATGATAGATATCCCACCTAGCAGCGACGGTCCTGGTCTAGCAAAATATCTATTTCCGTCGGCAGCATAAATGCTATTTTCTCGGAACGCTCTAAGTTTCATGAAAGCGCCTTTGGCTTCTTTGGCGTCTTTCAAATTTCTATCCAAATCAAATCCACAGCATGCAACAATAACTACATCTGGATCTGACTTGTATATTTTATCCCAACTGACTTCTTTTGATTTTTTTGTTACATCACTTTGACAGCTATCTAGCGAGTCAAAACTATTCTCACAACCTGCATATTTTATTTGATCTATAACCCAATGCCCACCATCATACGGAGGATCAAGCCACTCCAGAAGGAGAACCTTCGGTTTCCGTTTTTCTGATAAGCTAGACCAGGCCTTGCTATTTTCACGGTTACTGGATCCCTCATAGTGATCATCAATGAATGAACGGAGTTGAAAAAGCCTCCTTTGAAACTCATTTTTCATTGTTATGCCACGAGTAGGGACATTGCAAGCCTTCGCAACCTGGACGAATGATTCAATAACTTCACTCAAGTTTCTGGGTTGAAGCGAGAGCACTTTCACATGCGATGAAATTTTTAAACATGACAGTTGTTTTGGGCTTGGACCACATACAGCACATAAACCCTGCGTCAGAATAAGGCTTGGTCTCACCAGCTCCATACTCGCCTCATTCATTTCGTATAGGGAATCAGCATTTGCTTTCACTTTAGCATCAATTTCTTGTTGTGTCATGGCAGCATCATCTGCACGATCAAAGTCTATCAAGCTAGAATTAAGTACATGGACGCAATCATCCCCACACCAATTCACATTTTTTCCATGTTCTTTATATACCACCTTACATTCATGCGAAATTCCAAAAATACAATCCGTCAAACCCAAGCAAATGAGGATATCCGTGGCGGCAGGAAGTAAACTAGCAATTCGTAGGGTATCCTCGGGAAGAGATTTTCCCATTTTCTTGGTCTTGCGTTATGTTATTTTTGCTTATAGACAGGCACTCACAATGAAATCACCCACAAAGGAAAGAGAAGATGAGGAGGTACTACGTATTGTTCCAAATAAACTCTTGTATTTTGTTACTGTTTGATGATTCAAAATTCTCTCCCCCTCTAAAATTTGTCTTGGAATTCAATTTGTATTCGACTACGTGATTGTCCCGGTATTCTAGTAAGTCGATACTCTGTGCAATATAGAGACGGGAGACAGGGTACAGGATTCAAGGATTGAAAATTACTGTCGAGAGTGGAAAAGAGGTAGGAGCATATTCCATTTATATATTTATAATGTGACATCCGATAGAGGGTCTTTCTGGTTGATGAGTCCACGACGAGGTCGACGAATTTCGCACAGTTGTCACTGCTCACTGCATGTTCGATCTTCAAGAATCTTCTCAACGAAAGTGGTCTTCTCGCTTCTCGCTCTCTCTCCGAAAGATTTTATGTACTCGTACATGTAGTGTGTGCGAGCGCGCATAGCTGCACTTCCTTAACATGCATATGCACAGAAGTTTCTCTTGAAGAGAAGATACCGAAGGTCCTGCTTATGATTTTTTTTTAAACTGTATGCTTTTATTTTATTAACTTCTAGCACGTACCGTCACATCGTCACTATCGTACCTTTCCATATTGGATATGGATATGTGACAGTGATTCGAGTTTTCGAAGTCGCTGATTGACATCATTATCATTCATGCTCATATTATTTTACAAACCGGTACCGGTATATGATTAACAAGAAAAAAAGATAAAAAAGAATACTTGTCATCTAAAGAGGCCACTACGAGTCCGGTGAAAGCGCTTAAGATGTTGAATAGCGGCAGGATGTTGAGGTATTCCACTGCTTTCATTCGACGAGGAACAGCATTGTCGTCTTCATCTTTAAACGGCGCTGGATATGCATCAACTTCTGCTCGATTGTCAACGACGACAATGAAGTCTTCCAAAACAGCAGGTGGTGGGAAAAGCAATATAAAATTGTATGGTGTAGCAGCAGCGTCGTTGGTGACTGGGTATGGAGCCGGTTGTTATCAATCAAATAATTATGATAAACATGACGAGCGTCAAGAAAGAGTACTCCCTTCCGGAATCCCTCGATCATGTTGTGATTGTGAAGCAGGACATGAAGAAACATGTTCCAAAGAAAATGCTCGTGAGATTGTCGACTCTTTGGAAAAAATTGTTGGTAAAGAATATGTCCTTAAAGACTTTGATGCAAAATTTTATTGCAAAGGTGCGAGGTTGGGACAAGGTTCCGCTCTTTGCGTGGTGAGACCAGGGACGATAATTGAAGCCATTGAATGTTTGAAGGCGGTTGCAAAGGGTGGTGGAACGGTAATACCACAGGGAGCGAACACTGGTTTGACAGGAGGATCGGTCCCGAGGGAATCTTCGAAAGACAACCGACCACCTGTTGTGATAAGTATGCGGAGACTAAAGGATATAATTCCTATTGATGGTGGGGACAAAATGTTTTGTTTCGCAGGAGCTGGAATAATGGATGTTAATCGTAAAGCGAGCGAATACAGTAGAGAGGGACACAGCGTTTTGGGATCAATTTTTCTAAACCCGAGTACAGCTGCAGGAGTTGCCTTCTCCAGCGGAGGCACGCAGATAAGAAAAGGTCCCGTGTATACGGATAGAGCACTGTACTGCCGAGTATCAAGAGATGGACAATCTGTTGAAGTTGTCAACAAGTTGGGGATTATGGTCGAAGATAAATCTGGTAACAAAATTGACCTTTCGCAGGACAAATTACTGAACATACTAAGTGAAGGCGGAAATTCCCAGTTAACACTTAAGACAGATGTTTCATCTCCGGACGGTAAGGCTTATGCAAGCGATGTGAACTATCCTGATCATGTATGCAAAAGTGACGATTCCGTTGCAAGATTTAATGCAGACACTAAAGGTCTCGAAGTAAACCGAAGTGAAGGAAAAGTACTTATTCTTGCATCTATCCATGATACTTTTCCCAAACCAAAGAGATCTAGATTGTTTTGGATATCTTGCGATTCATTGACAACTGTGTTAGAAATTCGAAGAAACGTATGTTTAGCAAGTGCCTCGGATTTGCCCTCAAGTTGCGAATATATGGATAGGGATTCTTTTGATGTAATTGACAGGAGTGGAAGAATACTTTGTGCTGTTATTAACTTGTTTGGCATTGGAGAGGTTGTCCGATTACTTTGGGATGTTAAGTTAAAGATCGAATCGATACCTGGATGCGAATTAGTTTGTGATAAGGTGCTTCACATATTCAATAATGTCTTTCCGAAACCATTGCCATCCAATCTCATGTATACTGGCCATGCGTATGATCATCATCTGATGTTGGAAGTTGGGGATTATGGTGACGGGTGTGAAGAAAGACTTCTAAGACGCCTGAAGGAATTCATATCAGAAAGGCCAGAAAACTCAATTAAAGTTGAAGAATGCAAATCGGCAAGCGAAATTGCCGCAGTAAAATCGTTTCGATTCGTTGCCGCTCCGGCATTTCGCACCTGGTGTGTTGGCGAAAATACTCAAGGCATATCAGTTGACTACGCGCTCCCTAAAAATGGAGGCGAGACTCCCAATTTGGCCGGCGATGATGCTGCTACTCCAATGAAGCGTATGCGATACAGTCACCTCGGCTGTAATGTGGTACATGAAGATATTGCTTACGCGCTTGGCGTAGATGTGCATAAAGAAAAAATGGCTTTGAAAAAATCTGTTGAATTTAGTGGTGGGAAGCTGCCAGCCGAACATGGCATTGGCCTTGAATACAAAGCGCCAGATGATACTCGTTCTAGATGGATGTCAATGGACCCTAGCAACACCATGAATCCCGGAATCGGTGGCCTCCCTTCCGCGAAAGATTACAAAGAATAAGGTCATAATGTGACTACATTTATTTTCGGGGAATAAGTTAAGTTCTAGTAATGTTTCTCAGACTTAATTTTCCTACACTACAGATCTCTACCTGCGTTATCTTTTTGAAACCGTTTTTAGTTTATTCTTCGGTTTCATGTTTTGTAGAAAAAAGGTTATGTCAACCAAAAAAGGTATAAAAAAACAAAAACCTCTTTGCTCCTCAATTTGCCCACAGAAATTAGGATCATATTTCGCCAGGATCATGTCAAAGTTGGCAATGTTGAACCCGCCGAAATAAAACGCGTTCTACTTTCTACTGGGTGTTTGTTCTAAACAAAATTTCGAACTTGTACGGCGTTATGGTATATACATACACACACATACATACGTACACACATACACATACACGCGAGACATTGTTAGCTGGGTCAAATACATTCTGGTACCGGTACAAAAATCACAGAGAATCTATGTTCATAGTTCCTTCATAAAGTTCCAGATAGATGTCGCAACATACCTTCACATACACAAAATAATCCCTTAATAAAATGGCAACGAGAAGAGGAAGGCGTGGTGTTGGTGCAGCAGCTGCCCTGCAGAGGAAACGCCCGAACATATATGAGGCGAAAGGCGCAGAATTGGAAAGCGAGACTTTATCAACAGCAATCGAAACTGTATCCAATTTGGAGAGAGAACTACTGTCTTTTACCAAAAAGCACTCGAAGAAAATTCAAACTGATGCCACATTTCGAGCCGAGTTTTTGAAAATGTGTGGTCCTTTGGGAATCGATCCTTTGGTGAGTTCGCAGAAAGGATTATTTGGGGGGTTGCTTGGTATAGGACAGTTTTACAATGAACTGTCGATTAAGGTTGCTGAAGTGTGTATGGCTTCGAGGACAAGAAATGGGGGCATAATTTCTGTATCTGAAGTGAAGGCAATTTTATCGAAACGAGGAACAAAGTTTAATTTTAATACAGATAAGACAGGGAATAACGTATCGTCTACTAATTGTTCCGAGGATGATATCGCGCGCGCTGTTGGGAAACTTGCGAAGCTCGGTTCTGGTTTTCGATTGAAAGAAGTTGGAAAAAGCATGATGATCATCAGTGTACCAATGGAACTTAGCCAGGATCACATGGAAGTAATGGAGATAGCTTCGACATGCGAAGGATCTTTTGGTAGCCTTACAGTTGATGATGTCATTCGTGCTACAAAGTGGGATCGCTCTCGTATTACGAGAGCAATGGACTTACTATTAGAAGAAGGCATGGCATGGATTGATGTTTCAAATAGTGGACAAAGATATTGGTTTCCAAGTTTATGGAAGGAAGCATTGACACTTGTAGAAGGGAAGGTGTAAACAGTTTTAAACTTGAACATGATATTAATGCTCTTTTTCATTTATTATTGTTGTCGCCCTTCAATCCGTCAAGTTGCTCATGCAAATGTTTTGATTTTCGCTCAAGTTCTTTGATCTCATCTTTGACCCGGTCAATATGGTTCTTGACATCTAGGGTACACTTGTGTACAAAGGAAATTTCTTCTTCATGCGTGAAATAAACATTCAGTAACCACAAGACAGCCTCAGATTGCTCTATATCTCTCAAATCTTTTGGTATCATTGCCAAATGGTCATTTTCACTGACGTCTATAGATAATCCATGGTCATGACCTTGTAAGTATCTTTTTCCGAAGAGACCTACAGGTATATCTTTCAAATTATTCCTGGCAAGATTTATATTACTTAACTTCTCACAGTGGACGATTTGAGCCGGCAACGCAGTCAAAGCATTATTGCTGACCTCAAGGTCTGTTAAATATTTAAGTGTACCAATTTCCGGTGGAAGAACTGAGATATTATTGTTGCTTATATCAAGGCACCTCAAATATTTTAAAGAAAGCGTGCCCTGCGGCAATTTTTCCAAACAGGAGAAAGATATGACCAACTCCGTCACGGCTTGCTTCGAGAATTTCGATAAGTTTACTTTGTGGCCAGCTTCGCTCAAATCTTGAAATTTAATTGTGAGGCATCCCTCGCCATCCGGGGCAATATTATCCTCAAGAAAGTCTTCCATTGTTTGTCCTAGAAATAGATGACGGACGCGCGCGTACTCATGCGTTACTGACGGTAAAATTTATGAAGTTTTTTTTGAAATAAGTTCGATAAAATGTACTTCGAAGTATAATTTTTTCTAAACAACGTCTTACCGCTCGTGTCACCTTGAATATGGAAATTAGTCTCTATCAAGAGGAATTATCCTAAAGTTCAAGGTAAATCAGGTTAAATATCTTGTGTTTGACCGCATTCATATATTGAGAAATAAATACAGGAGTCTGCAGGGGAAATCGTATATTATTGTTCGAAGACGCTGATCGCTCAGCAAATTGAAGCGTGAGCAGAAATTATGTAAAAATTGAAGGTCAATCACCAAAAGCGAACAATGCGTAATGCCATTTGATCATATCCTTAATTAATGAAAGTTGAAAAATAACACTGCGGTTTGCACGGAAAGCAGAGAATGAAAATGTTCCAGGACGCTGAAATATCTGTAGATTGAAGTATATATCAAAACAATAACGATATGTACTGGACACCGCACAAGTCTACCTTATCCATCCAAAACTAATGGAGTGCCAATTCGAATAAAACGTTTTAAAAATTTGCCTCAATTTACATTGTCGTGATACATATTGTTTACTGTAACTCCCACCAAAATACTCCAAAGTTGAGAACAAAGCAATAAGAAGCAGCTATGATATGGTAGGAAGTTTCTATGACATTACGCTGAAGGGTGTATTTGGTCGAATTCACATAAGAATCGTACCCGTCGAGAAGCAATTTTCTTTTTCACAATATATTTAATTTACTCCTCGTCGTCACCGACATTCCTGGTATAAATCTTCTGCGCGCGACTGATGCAAACAGGCTTGATCTTGCCTTCTTCCTCTAGCTCGCGAAGAGCGCGGCGAGCAAGTCCACCGCTGATTCGCAGCTTCTCTACCATAGCTGACACGGTGATAAGCTTCATCTTTGGAACCTCATCATTCAATCGATCATAAGTCTCCTTGTTAAAGAGAACAAGGTTGTTCACCTTATCACGGCTCTTTCCTTTCGACCACTTCTTCTTCTTCGACTTACCGCCTGCCATAGCGGCGGCCATTTTCTGTTCTTTCGACTTCTGCTGAACTTTCGGAGGCTAATAACAAGGTACAAAACGTTAGTTTCAGTGACCAAAGTAGATTTCATTATTACCAACACTCAGACAAAAGACAATGCACTAATCCTTTCATTTCACTACTTCAATATACATCAGATAATTCCTCTACGCCACATACCATGGTTAAATCACGTTATTTCAACTATAAATCAAAGCCTTGGAGTAGATGGAGTGAAATCTATTTCAGAGAGAGTGCCTACACACTTGCAACATGGTGCACTAGTTGTACCTGAGTAAGTGGTAAGTGTTAGATGTGAACTTCGGACTATACGAACTTATGCCTACACATGAGACAGGTCATATAATAAGCACCAGATAATGTGACAAAAATCTAAAATATCGGTGATTATTGTATGACCTGTCTCCAGGGGTTCGTAGTAAACGTACTACTACTACACTACACGTACTACTTATGTTTGTCTACTTGTAAATCTAGATAGATCGTGGTACATCGCCGTAAATCATTACTTCTCAGCGAACCTTAAAAGTACCAAGTACGTCATATCATCCCCTTTTGTCGTCTAATAAATAGA
>Ga0209092_10002694_pt1 | contig 16089 bp, 12 predicted proteins | sample FraStrMetagenome_FD_187446 | JGI IMG/M metagenome (GOLD analysis project Ga0209092, IMG submission 187446) | Marine eukaryotic phytoplankton communities from Arctic Ocean - Fram Strait ARC3M Metagenome (SPAdes) (version 2) | ecosystem: Environmental > Aquatic > Marine > Oceanic | place: Fram...
TGTGAGCTTGTTATAAAATCAATACAAATTACTAACTTTATAAATTGTGAGTTATAATAATTATTTGTTGTTTGTATAAACTAAAACGAAAATTTGCAAAGCCCCATAATAATCATGATTTGCATCATTGAAAATTTGATTAAGTTCATTTGAACAAAGTCAATTGTTCTCAACGAACATAGCTTGTGATTCGTTACCTAACATAATGTCCTCATTTAAAAGTCTTGTTGAACACAATTACACCCATTCCTTTCTATCATTTGATCTATCATTCGAATCTCAACTGACAATAAATAGGAATGCAATATTTGAGATTTAACTCATAATGTTATGAAGAACTTATTGAAGTCCTTGATGAAACAGTCGCATTCATCGATTAATTAGAAAGCATAAAATCTAGCTCATTATTTGTTTCAATAATTCGCTATTATCTCACATTGGAAGGTAGATTTTTTACTGATGGATCGAATTTCTCTTCTGTCTCGCTTCCAACCAACCTCCATATTGCGAATAGTCAAAATCCCAATACTCACTTATTGGAATAAAATGATACGAATCACAAGACAAATATTATGAAAAAGGTCGATATTATTACCAATCCACAGGTGGGATGTATGAAGGTGAATTTAAGGAAATGCACGACATGGTGTTGGACGGTATACATTGCATCGCAGAATATCTAAATGGACAACGATATGAGGGTTTATGGTCCAATTCGTTTTACCAATGGTGCTATTTAGGAGGGACGATTTAAGGAAGATAAAATGGAAGATCAAGGAACTATGAAAATGAATGGAAATGTTTGTATTCGTGGAGCAATCAGGACAGATTTAGATACTGATAAAACAGGTGTTGAAGGTGATGACAAAAAATTAGATTGGATGATTCGTATACAATTTCAGAGTGATATGGGACATATTCATCAAAAGGCAGGATTTACAAAGAGAGGCGAATAACGAATATTTTTTCGGAAGTATTGTACATAAATTATTAGATTGAAATTATTTCCTATTGTCTACTGCGATGACTTTCAAATCGTTATTAATCCATTAAGGTCTGCCGTAGAAGGACCATTCGGTGGCATTAATTTTTCTTCCAATGCATCAAGCCCAACGACATATCCATTCCAAGCCTCCAATCCCATCATGGCATGCAAACCATCTTTCCGTTCCAACACTGCTGCCTTCAATGTACCATAAGCTGTTTTTCCGACAGAGCTAAGGGCATCTTTTTTCACACCTGCTGCTAGCAACATGTCAATGATAGGCTGATCCGTTCGCAAACAGTCTCTCGGCGCTTTTATGTTACGAGCAGCATTTATAGCCGCCGCCATCAATGGAGTATAATTTCCTGCATCCCGCGATTCCAGTGTACTAGAATCAATATCAATAATGCATTTCATAATAGCAATATTATTGTTGTATATCGCTGCATGGATAGCATGAGATTTATCGAGAGAACCACCGCTATTTATCAAATGGAATAATTTCGTTTCATACTCCGATACTTCCGAGGATGACGTTACTTCAGAAGCACACGTCGACATGGTCAACTTAAGAATCTTAGCATCGATACCTGACGGTGGGCTAGGTTTCGTGGGAGGATAATAAAACAGAATTTCGTCTGCCTCATTCTGGGAACGAAGTGGTGTTGTCCAATGGCCATACGTAGCAACGAGTAATTGAGGATATCCTTGTTTGGCAAGAACGTCATCTTGGAAAAATCCATTTCGAAGAAATTGATTGGCATCGATTCGTTGTCTATCATTCTTCAGCTCATAGACACATAGCGTAATACTATACTCCCCGAATAAATCTTTCAACAGTGTTCGTAACGCAAAGGTTCCTACATCAGAGGCACCATTCTCTTCGTATTCCGATCGAATGTTCCATTCTGAGAGAAACATCCAACTATACCGTTTGTCATCCACATCATGATCATCATATGCTTGAATTGAATTCAGTTTGCTACGTCCATTCCTAGCATGAAACAAAATTCTCCCTATATCACTTAATTCATCACTATGTCCATCCATCACTGACAAGAAATGTCCTTCTGGGATACGGTCACGATGAATGATCGTCCCATGGATACACCCTGCCTCTTTCTCATGTACCAAAATTTGAGCATCGATGCTGACAAAGGCCTGATACTCACCATCGATATCAATGTCACAATGTTTCTTGATTGTGACATTTCGTTCCTCGATGGTAGTGGGGTTGTGATTCATCTATTTCTCTATCGTCGTTCATGGGGTATCTTTTTAATAAATAATAATAATAATAATAATAAAATAATAATAATAATCGTAATGTTCGTAATTTGTGATTTCATAACATAATTGGTGTCCATTTCTTTCCAACGACAAACGACCACCCTTTTCATAACAAGCTACTGTACAATGTCAGGGTAACCAGGAGCCAAGAAATATTCATAACCAAAAAAATATATAATCCTGAGAAGAGGGATTTCACCTTTTTAGAAAGGAATAAACTAAAAAGTAATAGCAATCTCAAGATGTTTGAAATGTGCCATATGTACAGGTACGATAGTCGACATGCATATTGATACAATTTTTTAAATCTTTTAACCTCTTGATTTAGACAGGTGATAATTATGATGCTTGATAGGGAAATTCTTGACAGAGCGACAATGATAATTTTGAGCAATTGAAATAAATATGTTTGACAATTAATAAAATCAACGATATGCATCTATGACTTCATTTCGATGTTTCTTTTCCTCCTCAGACGGTCAATATGTTTACGCGAACGCAACGTGTCAGATTTTTTGGTAACAACGTCGCTTTCAAGACTCTCAGAATGAAACTTTCCTAACATTTGATCCTCCATTCGTTGAAGAACCCATTGATCTATTTCATCTTTTCTTTCCATTGTTCCATTTCTTCCACTGTCTTTTGATATTTTTTTGATAGTGTCATCTTTTATATTGCTAACAGAATCGAATTCTGATACATCTTTATTTGGAGTGGTACCTTTCCAAGAAAATGTTGATAAGAGATTTTCTGGGTTATCTGGAACTGTCCCCATAGCAGCGAGAGTAACCATAGCTTCTTCAATTTGTTCATCATCAACAATAACAAAGTCGCGCAGAGTCCCCGCGTCAAGATCTTTATATAATTCATCCGTTGACATCTTTGCTAAAGAAGATCTTGTCTTTCTCTTAATATTTTGAAACATGACTCTCCATTTTGGAGTAAGGTTTAATCCCCCTCCAATACGTTCAGAAACAACACCTTCGACATGACGTCCATTAATATCAATATATTTTACACTTGCATCCAGTAGGAACATATCCAAGACAAATACAGGAAGAGAAGAAAATGCACTCCATTCTATGGTTGAGCACCATTTTCTACCCACTCCTCTTTCAAAATTTTTGCCCGAACGATCCAAAGTTTCCTGTATTGTTCCTCCATCTGATAACTTGACAAAAAAAGTATTTTTATAGTCTGATCCGTTTGGAACTTCTGACTTCAAACATTTACGTTCAATAGTGGCGTTCATCCAAATAGGAGTCATACCGATTGGTTCAGTTTGAAGCATGATTGAATCGTTTGGTGCTGCTAGATCGTCCCATGTCTCCTCGCGTCCTCCATTTATAACTAACGCAGCGATCTTACGAATTGAATGAAAAGCAATTGCTGTTGACTCTTTAGCCTCATCGCGATTTGTTTTTTCAAGAACAGGAATAATTGCGTACAGAGGCTCTCTTTCTGGATCGTGCTCTTTGTTATTACAAGATATGCGAACAACAAATTCACGGCTCACCTTCTCACGCGAAATTTTGTTTGTAAAGACGTAAGAAGGAACTACTGCCTTTAAAAAGACACCATTTACATGCTTGGTTTCCTCAGACACGTTTACGTTCACTTTGATGTCTCTCAATTCTATTTTGTGGAGAGAACACCTTTCACTTGGAAAATTTAAGCCTGATCGCAATATGGATTTCGAATGCTGAATTGTATATCCGACGCTTTGTTTCGTTGCTCGATCAATTATATGTACTAAGTCAGTGTCATCGGCAGATTTTCCAAATTCTCGAGCTAGCGATAACAACTCATAGAAAGTTGGCCTCCCACCTTGAGAAAGAGACATCTTAAGATTTATAGCTTCTAAAAGCAGCTTCTTTGCCGAGAGCAAAGATGAAGAAATTTCCTCATGTAATTTAGTGCTTTTTTTCTCCTTTGAATTCTCAATGATCTTAGCTTCTATTTTATCAGATTGTGCATCAACTCTCATGGGAAGGTGACGAGCCATCATATAAGACGCCTCTACAACTTCACCATCACTTATTTCACTCCAGTGTCTATAGGCAATCTCTGGCATGACCATTTCATCATTAAATCGAGCCACAGCTCCAATGCGGACGAACCCATGTCGTTGGTAAAATGGAATCGCATTTTTTGTTGCTTGAAGTAATACAAAATCATACTCCCCTGTCTCTTGGAGATCTTGCAACGCTTTACGAAGCAAGGAACTACCACATCCGAGGCCACCAAGAAGTGCTATTTCTGCAACACGACTAAAAACTATCCCTTTATCAGAGACTTCCCCAAATCTTGGAACTTCTTTCATAGATTGTGTTATGCTTCCATCGTCCCAAATATGAATATCTTTATCTATTGGAGTAAGTCCTGCTGCTGGGGAGTCCATGCAGAACCGTAAAGTCTGTTTCCACGTGATAAAGTTCGTCGTTACAACGAAGCCTTGTAACCCAATTGGAGATCTTTTGTCTTTCTGTTTCGTCCATATTGTGTGACCGCGTAAAGGAAATCCGAGTTGCAGTCTTTCTTTAATATATGTTTCAGATAAGGGTTTATCAAAACGATCAGCTGCTGGGTTCGAGCGAAGAGTAGCCCGTCTTGCAGCTTCATTACACACCATAACTAATTTTGGACATAAAGATAACCAATCCTTTCTGTCAGAAACCTCTTTAGTTTCAGATTCAGATAAGTCCTTAAGAGAGTATGGTATATCAGCATCTTCTAGATTTGAAACGTCACTCATTTCGCTATCTGATGTCTCATCTTTATAATGGGTTCTGTTGATTTGTTTGCGAGTTTGTCTTTTATCGTTGGATTTAGAGCCAGATTTTTTCCTCTGTGAATCTTTATTTCTTGTTCGTAGACTTCTTCGCCCATTATTTTCAAGATTTCGTCTTATCTGCTGTTTAGATGAAGATCCAAGTAATTCAAATTCGGAATCTGCCTTTGAAGATAAACTAGTAAAGCTCATATCTTCGTTTACAACTACATTTTCGGTTTTTACTATGTTTTGCTTTTCACTATCACTCCTTATTTCTTTATAGCTAGAGATTCTTTCTCTGCTCTGATTTGGAAGATGTGCTTCATTACCTGTAAGAGATGACTTTCGTCGCCCATTCATTTTTATAATTCTAAGTCTGGTTTGTTCCATCAAAGGCTTTGATAGATGATAGAATTCTTTTGCTTTCTGATTCACAAAGTGATCAGAATCTGAATTATACTTTATCGCACATTTATATATACGGTTGATATAAGATTCAAACTCCTTCATATCACGAAGCTTCCCATTTCTGACAAAAACTTCAATTGTTCCAAGATCCATAGCCTCGCTCTCTTTATCAATTATATCAAAATAGTCAGGACATTCATCTTCTATTGGATCAACGGGAGCAGAAAAGAACCCCCTTGGATCACATTTGCGACGTATACTTCGAAGCAAATCTATCATAGTGACTTGAATAGCATTGCATTGGGCCCCTTGACTTAGAGCAGTCTTATCAGCCCAGGATTTTTCATCAATTAAAGCATTAAACTTCGATGTTGGGTGTTCTTTTTCTGTGTTTGATGTGGTATCTGACTTTGATTTTCTGGTTATACGAGTGTCTCGTCTTGAAGGTATTATCTTATGATTTGTAGCAACAGATTCATGAGAATTAGTTTCCTTTTGAAGTGGTATTTCAGGACTAGTAGTTGCTGTCGCGATTACTGTTTTTTTCTGTGCTTGTCGCTTTGGTATTGTTCTCTTTTTTCTTTGATTAATAATTGTATATTTTTTTAATGGACTTGGTTTCCCAAATTTCTTCATTAGGATTTCAGAAACTGATTCACCCTCATTCTCAAAAGGTTCTTCGTCCTTTGTTTTCAATGCAGAACTATTACCGCTCTGTGACAAAGATGAAGAAACTGAATTGGAATACGTGGGGGCTGTTACGTACGACTCTGCTTTCCTGCATTCTTTCATTCTAAAACTACCGGACTTGCAAAGAATTTTTGTTGTACCATCATCAAATCGGAGGTGAAGTGGACCTGATCCTTCTCTTGAGGACAAATCTTCATTGTTACCTTCCTTTTGTTCATGATTATTTTCTTTTGATGAAATTTTTTCAAACATAGGTATTATTTCTTCCTTAGCTTTAATTCTTGTGGAAATTCTTCTTCTTTTCTTTGATTCTGGTTCAACATCCATATTATAACTTTTGACAATATTTCAAGTGATGTTGGATCTAAATTGTGAGCAACATTTTGTGAAGAATAGAAAAATAAATTATTGTACCAACATCCTACGTGAAATACTAAGTATGTATGTAAAATGATATTGTAACAGCTTCAGACCCCTCCCTCGTGTTAATTTGCGCGGAAAACTTTGTTCATTTCTCACCGAACGAGCTCCAATCTGAATTGAACAAACTAAACGATATTTCCAATCTCCTGAAACGAACTTGTTATCATGATGGTCATTCAATGTTACTTACCGTATATATCCTGTTTCTGAAACCCTTTTACTTTCTTTTGACTGTGTTTGGCAAGGAGATCCAGCAGCAATCTGTTCCTTTTCATATGCTCTGATTCTGTTTCCCCGAAGACCAAATCATTCGATCCTCAGCTAAATATACAAGGGTATCTATTGCAATTTGTTCCTACGTACTATTGTCAATAATAGATATATTACCCTATCACTTCGTTCATAAATAACAAAATAATTAGAGAATGCCATATGCTAAAAACTCGTTGCGACACATTCCGTTCAAGAAACATACATAATAACACTTATTTACTTAAGAATACGTACAGTCGACACACATTTAAATTCAAAATTTAATGTACATCTCCACATGTAGGATAAGATGTTGAAATCCTTCGGACAAGATCCATGATTCGAAGGAATTGGGTCGTAGGTAAAACTTCGATATGCAGAATACTCATAAAAATATTAAAAATCGGATTGTTTTCAGGATCACAAAATACTGCAAATGACAATATTATGACAAACTTACTCTCTAGAGAGGTTTTTTTTGCAAGAAATAAATAAAATCACGATTTTCACGGAATTCTTCATAAGTGACATTTTCCTTCATGTTTGTTTGAGCATGAGATGCAGAAAAAATCCTAATTTATGTTTTCAAGATTTCATTTGAGGGAGTAATTTTATGGAGACCAAAAAATCCCATACATTTATCATCAGTCTCACAAGCCCTGAATGCTCAATAATCAAAATTGACATCTTTGGGTCATTTCGTCGCCTTCCTAATTTGTGAGCGACTATGATTGCTCAATTTTTCTTTCAAAATATATTTCATTCATATTGAAAGTCTTTTTAGGATCTTGTATCATCTGAAATACAAATCACTAGGTATTTAAGGTTGTAACAGTTGCCACAGCTCCTTTCTGTGTCAGGAATTCATACACTTTACCATTTGAAGGATTCCTAAAGTGGAATCTGTTACTTTTTGTAACATTATCTTTCAATTACATATACATATATTTATTATGAACATTCCAATCACACACATATCTATATTAACCGTTTGAAATTTGAAATATAACATTCTTAAACCAAAATTGCAATTATTTTTTGGATGATGTGCTGTAGAGAGGGAGCCTGAAGCCTCATCTAATTTGCGTTTCCATCTAGCGAGACAAAATGAAAGAAAATATCAAATACGCTACAGCCTAAAGACTTCATCTTTCCCAGAATATGAAATCCCTTCAAACACTAATTTTGCAATTTTTGATTTTATCTATACTCTACAATACTGATCTTTCAAACGCTCTTGAGGTAATGAATAATGAAAGAAATGCTAGAACTTTCGATTTCGTTATCGAATTATTCGAATTTCGAGCATCGAACGAAAAAACAAAAACATTGGGAATTCATTTATCCTTCAATACATTGAAAGTGAAATCTTTTGATGCTAATATCAAAACGGGGGAAATGCCATGGATTCATCAGGTGGCTGGTGTAGAAATAGGGGACATGCTTCTTTATATTGATGACATGGATATCAAAGGACAAAAAATACATTCAATTTCAAAGCTTATCCAAACAGCGAATACCTTAACCTTTCGCCGTTCTTTAAACACAAACAAAGTGGACTCTCTTCGTATACATGAGACTCAGAGTAAAAATTTAGAAAATTCAAAAGATGTTCATATGAATCAGCTTTTCGTCATTCGCAATCGTAAAATACTTTTTTCTATTCAATTAAGTGTAGCTGAATTCAGTGCAGTAAATGAGACTTGGGATTGTCATCCAAAGCGTATAGAATTCTTGAGTCCGATAGATGGATGTAAAATGGAAGATAACTTAGACTATTCTGAATTTCGTGGAGCCCTTCTATTTTCCAGAAGGGGTAGATGTAGCTTTTCAAAAAAAGGATTAAATGCCATGTCAATGCGAGCAGCTGGATCTATAGTTATCAATAGAGATGAAACCATTTTCAAAATGCCCAAAGATCCTCTATATATGAACAGTCACCTGACAATACCATTTGTGATGATATCAAAGTCCAGTGGTGAAAGACTTTTGAAACTTTTCGATCATTCTGAAATAGAAGGTAAACTCTTTGGAGTAATAGATCTTAATTCAAAGTGTTCTGATGGTGATGCTTTATTTCAAAATACTTTGTTGAATCCTCTGCCGGATACCCAACATCACGTGCATAATATGAAAAAAAATCGCAACCATTATGATCATATGCATGCAAAGGATTGCAACAGTTTGCATAAAATTTGTCCCAACATAAAAGCTATTCATCTACAACAGACATCTCATCGGGCACTTGGAAAAATCAGTTCTGCTACAATTCATCATGACAAAATACATCAAAATATGAAGAAATATATTTTGTCTGGAGAAATACATGCGGTAAAAAGTCCTTATCAGAATGAAACTTACCCCCGTCCAATGGACTTTTTAGTTGTCGATGAAAGACAATATTTACCTATCAATACAAACGTATCTATCCATTTTGTTCATGCCCAGAAAAATTGTACAATCGTGAAAGAGATTGAAGAAAATATTCCTATTTTAAGTGAAATCGTTTCCATTGTCGAAGATGAAGAGCATGGTCATTGTACTTATGAGGATCAAATAAAATTGAGTCAAAGATATAATTTCCAAATAGTGATATTATTTCCTGGACCACAGGATGAATTTGCATCTGATGTTCTTATGAAAGTAGGACTAACAATCATGGGAAAAGAAAATCATAGATGGAGTATGAAAGAAAGTGACATGTACAAAAAGTCACAAAAAAAAGAATTTGTTGATAATGAGAAACTTAATGTGGGTATTGGGATTATTTCAATGCACAAAGAAGATTTATTATGGATTCGAAAAGAGTTAGAAGAAGAAAACAGTCTGCATCAAAAACAAAAATGGAAAGTGGTCTCCAACAAACATGTAGATGAATTTTGGTCTAAGATTCATTCATTATCGATAGCTTCCAATTGGCCTCGTGATGCCAGACAGAGAAAACGATTGATGCTAAAGTTTAAAAAAGGGCTTCGTCATATTGACATTATACGAGAAAGGGCATTATTTAATTCATATTTGAAAGCAGAATCTTATTTTAATTCATGAATTAAAAATGTACACAATATCTGTATTCCTTCCTTTTCAAAACAATGAATTCTGTACCTAAACTTGATATGTCTCAGGCAATTGCAATCCAGCTCTCGCAGCCGCTCGTCGACTCATTTCCTTTCCTGATAATTGTGTTTCCGCACTTGCATCTAATTCATAGAGAATCTGTCGTTCTGACAAGTTATTTGTTAATTTGGAATAATGAGATGCTAGTGTCCGTTGATGCAATGCTTCTGGGGAGGTTGGAGAGAGGTTTTGATGAAGTCTATATTGTTGTAGAACTTGTGTTTTGAGTGACTCTACGTTAGGTGAGGGAGATTGTGCCGAAGATGGACATTTGTTCTTTAAATGACGAATAATAGACCTTAGTGTGTGTAAAGGAGCAGGTGATGTGGACATTGTCTATCTTGATGAATTGTTTATGCTTCTACAAACAGCAATATAATTAATATGACAAATGTGGCTCACACTTTGTCTTCACCACAATTTTACGTGGTGGGCCATAGTGCAAACCAGTACAAGTTATACGCAGAAAATTCCTTCCACAATAATCATCTATATGTGCTGAGGTAACAGGTTCGATACCTCCACTAGCATCCGAGAATTCACTGAGCTTGTCACAACCTAATATAGCAAAGGTCCTGGTAACATTCTTGACTCTAGAGAGAGAATATGAATCGTTAGGTCCATCTTCATGCATTCATAAAAGTGGATCTCATGTCATTTGTATCATTTGGCATTGGAAAGATCGAAGTAAAAACAACAGGAACCTCGTACCGCAGTACCCTTAAATTAGTAAGAGAACAGGAAGCAAAAATAATCAAAAGTTGCTGGAATTCAACATTGATTGAAACAATGCCGTATTCTCAAGGAGTTCAGGAATCCGTAAATGTGCGCGATACAATGCAACATAAGAAGCAAAAGGGAATACAATTTCTTTTCTTATCTTTGGCTTGCGTTTGTATTTCCTTTTCATTATTATTACAACGATTTATAATTCTCCCAAATTCCTTTCTATTGATTTTAATACTCATGATTGTGCCATATACCATTGGTTCTATATATCAGTGGTTAGCTCTATCGTTGCATCTTCGTAATTTATAATATTAATTAATAATGATATTATTGAGATCACCACAAACGATTTCGTCCCTTTTTCGCATTCTTTTTTCGTTTCTTAGTAACAGCATTCGAATCTCTATCCTTCCAATCACTCATACGGACACGAATAGGTCGACTGCCCAACCATTTCTGATCCTTTTCTCTGGCAGCTCTCGCAGCATCCATAGGGTCCAACATACTTACAAAACCATACCCTTTGGATTTTCCATCATGTTTGTTCATACATATTTTGGCCATGGCAAAACTGGAATAAGAAGAAAAAAATTGTTCCAATTGTTGCAATTGTATATCTTTGGGTAAATTTCCTATAAAAAGACGAAAATCATTTGGTGGAAATTCGGCCAATGTCGGATCAATCCAGGATGATCCAGCAGCAGTGCGTTTCATGATTTTATTCGTTTGATTTGGATTGTATTGAGGAGGTGGACCGGGTGGTAAAGGTGGAGGTAGTGGTGGGGGTGGAGCACTGGAGATGAAAGATGTTGAAGTGGTACTATAAGATGTGGAGGAAGCAGAGTGGGTAGTAGGAAAAGAGGATGCTACAATGTTATGAGTAGGAGCTACGGCTATAATCGGGGCGACCGTTGCAGCTGCAGAAGCTGCTATGACTGGAACTGTAGGTATTGCGGAAGAGGAAGTCTCATGGTTGTGTTGCGTTTTTTGCTTCTTTGCAGCAGGGGCATCTGTTGTATCATTTTGAGTTATATCCTGCTTTTCATTATTGGAGGATTGTTTTGGAATTTTTTTCGGTTGTTCTATTTCCTCTTGTAATTGAGCCTTGGCTTCTTCTTCGGCTTCTTCGACTTCATTGAAAAAGTCATCTAAATCATCATCTTCCTCGGCCATCTTGGCGGAGTGTACACTGTTCCAATAAATATTAAAATAATAAAATAATAAAATAATAAATATAAAAAAGGAATGACCGTTAAAATTAACCGAAATATTCGCATGTAGACCTTCCTACTTTTTGAATCCGTATTTCGGCATTTTTGATTTTTCCAAGGTCTTCCATCGGAATCTGCTTCTACGTGATATGAGCAGTGAATTCAATTGATTGTCAATATATTCGAATATCATCCCTGAATTATCATACCCAACGTTATCATTAGAACTGAATAGATTTAGATTGCAATCATGGCAGCAGGTGAATGTCAAACAAGAAACGTTAATGAAGATGATGTAAGTTTTATAAACATTCATTCATTTCATGACAATATAATTCAAATTCGTCCCACTCATATTCAAATATATTTTTGAACAATCTGGTAGGAAGAGGATGCTAATGTACCCCCTCCCCTTGACAATGAAGATATCTCCCTCCTCAAAACCTACGGAATGGGACCTTATACAACCCTTATCAAAAAAGTGGAAGAATCCATAGTCGAACATCAAAAAACCATCACCGAACTCATCGGCATTAAAGAATCAGACACTGGATTGGCGCAACCATCTCAATGGGATTTAGTCGCTGACAAACAAATGATGCAGGAAGAACATCCATTGCAAGTTGCTCGATGTACGAAAATCATTGCTGGTGAAGAAGATGGAGATTCGAATGCGAATAATACTAGTCCCGCTAATACTTCCAATGCCGCCGGTAATAAGTATGTTATTAATGTGAAACAAATTGCCAAGTTTGTGGTGGGCTTAGGAGAACGTGTAGCTCCAACAGATATTGAAGAGGGCATGCGTGTCGGAGTGGACCGAACAAAATATTCCATTCAAATTCCACTTCCACCCAAAATTGATCCGACTGTGTCATTAATGACGGTGGAAGACAAACCCGATGTAACGTATGATGATGTTGGTGGAGCAAAAGAAGCTATTGAAAAATTGAGAGAAGTTGTGGAGACACCTTTGTTGCATCCAGAACGATTTGTCGCTTTGGGTATTGATCCACCCAAGGGAGTATTATTATATGGTCCTCCAGGGACTGGTAAGACTTTGAGTGCCAGAGCTGTAGCGAATAGGACTGATGCTTGCTTTATTCGTGTGATTGGAAGTGAATTAGTGCAAAAATATGTTGGAGAAGGAGCTCGTATGGTGAGAGAATTGTTTACTATGGCTCGTTCCAAACGTGCTTGCATTGTTTTCTTTGATGAGATTGATGCAATTGGTGGCGCTAGATCGGGTGGAGATGAAAATGGATCCGATAATGAAGTTCAAAGAACCATGCTTCAAATTGTCACGGAACTTGATGGTTTTGATGCTCGTGGAAATATTAAAGTACTCATGGCGACCAATAGGCCCGATACACTGGATCCAGCCCTTCTCCGTCCTGGAAGATTGGATCGAAAAGTTGAATTTGGTCTTCCTGATTTGGAAGGAAGAGGTCATATCTTGAAGATTCACTCGAAACGAATGACATGTGATCGTGACATTCGCTTTGAACTCCTCGCCAGATTGTGTCCTAATACCACAGGAGCTGAATTGCACAGTGTCTGTACAGAAGCTGGTATGTATGCTATTCGAGCCAGGAGGAAGAGTGTCTCTGAAAAGGACTTTTTGGACAGTGTCAATAAGGTCGTCAAGGGATACAAAAAATTCAGTTCCACACCCAAATACATGGTTTACAATTAAACATTTATTTTAATTTATTTTCAAAAATATTACACTTATCTTGATTGCTTTATTTGTTTTCACTTCATCGCACTGGCAAAATGTTTTCTTATTTCTTATTGACTATCTTGCAACAGAGTTTGCACCCGATTTATCTTTTCAACAAATATGTTACAAATAGATGGAATAACGCGATTTTTGGATGAATTAATTTGTGGAAAAGTATTGAAATTAATGAAAAGTTCAAAAGTAACTCACGATAATTTTATCCGAAATAGATCTTTGCAAGAAGGTCAGGAAAGCCTGTTTTTTTTATATGATGGGACTGCTAATCCCAAAAAACGCTTTTGATAATTTTCCTTTTAAGAATATATATTAACACCTACATATGGAACGTACTGGTTGGTCACATATTGAATACACATGTATATATGATTAAGTAAGCAGACAGCGTTTTATATAAAAAATTCCCACCAATTTCTTTTAAGGTTTTTTACATTTTCATTTACAACGAAGGTAGTTTTGTTGTCTATCTTGATCTAAGAATTCTGTAGGCTTGATTGTAACTTAAGCCATTCTCAGAAAATTATTCCATAGTAGTAATCACCAAAGTATCGTTGAAATAGATCCAAGGATATAAAGATTCGCAGACCTAAGAAATTCTTCATATCACTACAAATTTAAAAAAGTATGGAAATGATTCCCAGCCAAACTGAAGCTCAAGATAAGCTTACAGAAGAAGATATTGCGAATGGAGTCATAGTTGCCGATTCACAATGGGGCTACCGTATGGTGCTGGAACCCAAAGCAGGTGTTCGTCATCCTCCTTTTTTCAAAATTGCAGCATGTGAAGAGCTTCGTGAACGATATGAAATAAAACCCCATGATGTTATCATTACTACATATCCCAAATGTGGAACAACTTGGATGCGACAAATTATGCTGCTTCTCCTCAATGGCAGTGATACTGAAGCAGTGGGTTCTGAAAGCGTCAAATGGTTTGAAGCGACTGTATCCAGCAAAGACACTCATTCGACTGTAGACGATTTGATAGATCTTCCGATTCCATCAAAAGAACAAAGTGGCTTAAGAGCTTGGCTAACTCATGCACCTCTGCACGCTGTGCCATGGAAGGGTGGACTTTCTGAAGCTACAAAAGTAGGAGCTAAACTTATAATTGTTTCACGAAATCCTAAAGATGCTGCTGTATCTAAATATCATCATGCAAAGCGAGTACCTATGCTTCACTTTACAGGTAGTTGGGATAATTTTTTCCCTTTGTATTTGGCAGATAAGATAGTTTATGGTTCATTTTGGGATTGGCATAGAGATTGGTGGAATGCTAAGGAAAAAAACTCTGAGACAATCTTATGGCTTTCTTACGAAGATATGAAAATGAATTTGAAGAAAGAAATCACTCGATTGGCACTTTTTCTGAACTTGGAAGCTTCGGAGGAGGAACTTGAAAAAATAACATCACGTTGCACTTTTAAGACAATGAAAGAAGAGCTAGATACAAAAAATGGAACTGAGGCAAAAAAGAGCCACTATAGAAAAGGAGAAGCAGGTGGTTGGGTAAATACTTTTTCAGAAGAACAATCAAAAGCATTCGATATACGCACTGAAACAATGTATAAAGAATGTACGCTCCGATTTGAGTGCATGTAAATGTTCTTCCCATTTCAAAACTATCATTAAACAAAAATAAAACCTTTCATATTTCATGGAAGTTTTTTTCAAGTTGATTTTGGCTGTGTTTAGCATTTGTAATATTTTTAACAAACCTTTTGAGGCACCCTTTTTAGATCTTTGGGAAGAACAAATGTATCAACAAAAGACATAAGGTGAAGAGTAGATTTTGCAAATCATGTTTTAATATAGATCTATAGCTTACAGAGCATTGAACTTCTGGTCATGGAAATAAATATTGCAAGAGGTCACTTTGTGGAACTCTGTTGCGGAGGTATTCCGAGTTCTATGCAATGAATTTATATTAAGATTATAAGTTGCAATTTCCATTCCTTTATCCCTTTTCCTCTGAAAATATTTTATTCATGAGATATTACCTCTTTTTACGAAAAGAATAATAAGATCATCTAACAAGTGATGTTGCATGAATTATCTTCAATAGAGGATTTCTACCTTATGCTGTAATGAACCATTGAACTTCAATACACATCTCTCGAGATGTTATTTGTCAAGAAATTCATGAAAAAGAAAAGCATTACGTCACATATGATGATCCCATGGATCTTGACAAAGATTAACCTATATCGTAAGATACAAAAATGTGAGATTATTTTATGTTTTGTTTATTGATATTCAATCAGTATATGATATGTAAGTTAAGTTAAGTTAAGGCATGTTATAGTTTTACGTGTTATACTGAGCTACATTCTGAGATGGATCCCCTAGATCTTCACGTCCCACAGGTAACCTACTTTAATTTTCCGAAGAAAACTGGAACGTTTGGTTCATGGCTCCGTAGCCACTCCATAGTTTCCATTAGTGTGCTCCTTCCGTCTTACTTACCCCC
>Ga0209092_10002695_pt1 | contig 16083 bp, 12 predicted proteins | sample FraStrMetagenome_FD_187446 | JGI IMG/M metagenome (GOLD analysis project Ga0209092, IMG submission 187446) | Marine eukaryotic phytoplankton communities from Arctic Ocean - Fram Strait ARC3M Metagenome (SPAdes) (version 2) | ecosystem: Environmental > Aquatic > Marine > Oceanic | place: Fram...
TTAGCCCAATTGTTAATTCAAAATCTTTGAAGGGACCAACCTCTAAAATGATGAATGAGCTTGGCATGGATACATCGGTTTTGACTATTGCAAACTATTACTCTGAATACGCTCGAACTTTATTTATAGATTCTACCGACCATCAAGAAGAATCTTTGATCGCAGGCATGGGATACAAGGTATCGCTGGCAAACTTAGTTATGAATAATCTGGGCTCTAAAATCAATCTCGCGCAATCGGTAATTGATTATTTGGAAGCAAAATAACGTGCAGGTATCAGCTTTCATTCCTATTAAGAAATACAGTCACTCAAAAGGGCGTCTTGCTAGCATTCTATCAGAGCAGCAAAGATCAGATCTATCAAAGGCAATGGCCACTCAAACTATTAAGGCTTTAACTCACTCCAATATCTGCGATTCAATTACCTTGGTGACAAATGATCCTCATCTGATTATCGAGGGCGCGTCTACTTTCTTTACCAGAGCATCCTTAAACCAAGCGCTAAATGAAGCTATTGCTTGCAACGACTCTAATAATCCAATATTAATTATGCATGCAGACTTACCGAGAATTAACGAAAGAGACCTCGATAATCTTGTTACCTCCTTCAATAAATCGTTTATCAGCATAGTGCCTGATATTGATGAATCTGGAACAAATTGCCTTCTGTACGATCCAGCAATGAAATTTAATCTTCAATTTGGTATTAATAGCTATGCTTTATTTTTAAGGGAGTTTAAGGCGAATGATTATCGTTGGAATCAACATTCTATTGAGTCACTGCAGTATGACCTTGACTCAGAAGATGATTACTTCAAACTAAAGGATTATGTTCGAGGTTAATAGATTGGAAATTCAGGAACATTCTAATAATAGCTTAAAAAAGCTCCTTACTTCAGAGACTTGTCTTGAAGATGACTTATTGCACCTGTCTAAAATTGCTCTATCTGATTCGCTAGTACAGCATGCATTCTCCAAAAAACAGAACTATTACCCAGATCAACTAACCTATTCTCCAAAGGTTTTCATACCTCTTACTTTTTTATGCAGAGATGTTTGCCATTACTGTACCTTTGCCAAAACACCCAAAAAGGTGGAGTCGCCATATTTATCAATTGAGGAAGTTATAAGAATTGCCAAGGAGGGCGAAGAGAAGGGCTGTCATGAAGCACTATTTACCCTTGGGGACAAACCTGAACTAAGGTACAAAGCTGCCAGAGATGCGCTGGCAGAAATGGGCTATCAGACAACAAATGAATACGTTGCTGCCTGCGCGGAAGCAGTCTTAGAGCACACATCATTGATACCTCATCTTAATCCTGGGTGCTTAACTGAAGCCGAGCTAGATATGCTTAAACCCTTAAGTGGCTCTATGGGACTAATGGTTGAGTCCTTATCGGCAAACCTCTGCAAGAAAGGGCAGCCACATTATGGCTCTCCAGATAAAGAACCAATTTTTAGGATGCAAACCCTTATCAATGCTGGCAAAAGAAATATTCCCTTTACAACAGGCATTCTTATAGGCATTGGCGAGACAAGGCTAGAAAGGCTTGAGTCTATTTTTGCTATAGCAGAACTTCATCAAGAATATGGGCATATTCAAGAAGTGATAGTTCAAAATTTTAAAGCCAAAGCAAACACATTAATGGAGCATTCTCCTGAGCCATCTTTTGATGAGTTAATTTGGACAATTGCAATGGCAAGATTAATTTTACCTGGCGATATTAGTCTTCAGGTTCCACCTAACCTTAATCCACACCACCTCGAGAGACTCATTGAATCTGGCATTAATGATTTTGGTGGCATCTCACCTGTAACAAAAGATTTTGTTAATCCTGAAGCGCCATGGCCTGAAATTAAAAAATTAACTTCCACAGCAAATCTTCTCGGGCAAGACTTGAGGGCTAGAGCTACACTTTACCCAGCTTATTTTAAAAATCTTGCTTTACACACATCTAAGAATGTAGCTTCAAAATTGTTGCAGAAAGTTGATTCTCAAAACCTGATTCGTTCAGATAAGTGGGTATCAGGGGTCAGTACAACCATTCCTTTGTATTCAAATACGAGTTTTAAATCAGATATTCAAAATAGCATTAAAAAGATTCATGAAAATTCAGATCTTGATGCTTTGCAACATATTCTGACAGCCAGAGACAGAGATTTTAAATATTTGATGGATTATGCAGATGATTTAAAGACTCACGTGCATGGGCATGAGATTACTTGCGTTATGAACAGAAATATTAACTACACCAATATCTGTTCGTTTAAATGTAATTTTTGTGCTTTCTCTAAAGGTACGGGTCATTCTGATTTGAGAGGTAAACCATACAATATTTCACATGATGAGATAGCAAGAAGAACACTTGAAGCTATAGATAGAGGGGCAACTGAAGTTTGTCTTCAGGGTGGCATCCATCCTAAATATACTGGGAATACCTACTTAGATATAGTCAAAACAATTCGTTCTGTTTCAGAGACTATTCACATTCATGCATTTTCTCCCCTAGAAATTGATCACGGCAGACGAACATTAAATATCTCGGTTGAAGAATTTCTCATTGAGCTAAAAAATGCTGGACTCAACTCATTGCCAGGAACAGCAGCAGAAATTCTGCATGATGATATTAGAGCTATTATTTGTCCAGATAAGTTAAATTCTCAGGAATGGGCTGATGTCATTATGGCAGCTCACTCAGTAGGATTGCCCACAACATCGACAATGATGTTTGGCCATGTTGAAAACATGTCTCACGTTGCTAGGCACTTTGGAGAGCTTAAAGCTATTCAAAATAAAACCAATGGCATAACGGAGTTTGTGCCTTTGCCTTTTGTTGCAAGTGAAGCTCCAATATACATGCGAGGTTTGTCAAGGCCCGGTCCAACTTTCAAAGAATCTGTGTTGGTTCACGCTGCTGCAAGAATTTTCTTTTATGATTCCATTGATAATATTCAAGGCTCATGGGTCAAAATGGGTCTTCCAGGCTTAAAATTCCTATTATCAGCTGGGATAAATGACGTTGGCGGAATATTGATGAATGAAAGCATAACAAAAGCAGCAGGAGCCTCCTTCGGCCAAGAACTCAATCTTGCTGATGTGGATCGAATTGCTAAATCTCTTGATTTGGACTTAGTGCAAAGAAATACTCTTTATCAAAAGCTTGATAGCCAGATATCAGACTTATCAAAATCTCAAAGCATTCCCTTGCTTCCCATTCTTAATGAATACCACAAACCTTCGGCAACCATTTAACTACTTATGAAAAATAAATTATTCGACCTGGCTATTATTTTTATTGGATACGTCGTCTGCATCTATTCAATGGTGATCACATGGAATCTACTTATAGAAACTAATATCTTCGTTAGATTATTAGCCTGTCATGTCGAAGCAACTATCTTTATATATATATTGAGTGTCGCATTTAAAAATTCGAGTTGGTACGATGCATTTTGGTCTGTCATTCCAGTCGTATTAACTATTTTATGCTGGATTGATATACATGCTGCAGGGAATGTACTTAGAGCAGGAATGATGTTCGATGTAATGGTTTTTTGGGCAATTAGATTAACCTATAACTGGGCTAGATCATGGGATGGATTTACTCATGAAGATTGGCGTTATGTCATGATGAAAGGGAAGGCTAAAAATAAATTTGAGTACTTTTTAACTGACTTCGGAGCCATACATCTAATCCCAACATTATCAGTGTTTATGGCCTTACTGCCAATGAATTACACTCTGTATTATCCTGGTCCTGAAGTATTCTGGTTAGATTGGGTGGCTTATGCTATTGGTATATCAGCGGTATTTATTCAAATTATCTCTGATCAGCAAATGTATAACTTTAGACGGACATTAATTGAGCCTCAAACAATGCAATCAGGGCTATGGTTTTATTCACGTCATCCTAATTATCTTGGCGAAATACTCTTTTGGTTTAGTTTCTTTATTTTCTCTTTATCTAACGGTTTAGCAGCTTCATGGCTGATTATTGGCACAATTACTATGTACGCATTGGTTGCCATTACTTCTGTTGCTATGATGGATAGTAGATCTTTGCAAAGACGTCATGATTTTAAAGATTACATGGATACGACCCCTGCAATATTCTTTAACTTTTTTAAGAGGAAAGCCTAATGCGTTATTTTTTTAGCTTACTAACTTCATTGTTTCTGATTTTACCAATTTGCTCGGGAGAACTGGCCTCTGCTTTGGATCAAAATCTAAGTGGTGTGATGACCAAGGTCACTGATTGGAGGCATCATTTTCACCAATACCCAGAGCTATCTAATAGAGAGTTTAAAACGCAAAAATCTATCAGTGAAGCTCTTATTGAAATGGGTCTTGAGCCTAATACCTCATTTGGTAAAACTGGAGTAACTGCATTTATAAGAGGCCAAAATCCAGGGCCTTTAATTGCATTAAGAGCAGATATTGATGGGTTGCCAGTGACTGAAAAATTGAATCTTCCATTTTCATCAAAAGAAAGAACTAACTATCAGGGCAATGATGTTGGAATTATGCATGCGTGTGGCCACGATGCTCATATAGCAACTCTTTTGGGTGTTGCTAGCTTCCTGTCACAAAATACTGACAAACTAGATGGCGATATTCTATTAATCTTTCAACCAGCAGAAGAGGGCGCACCTGAAGGAGAAGAGGGAGGGGCTGAATTAATGTTAAAAGAAGGGCTCTTTGAAGCTGAAAAACCAGATGCTATTTTTGGTATGCATGTTTCCAATGCCAAACATGGACAACTTTGGACAAGACCAGGGCCAATTATGGCTTCCGCAGAAGCTTTTAGGATTACAGTTGAGGGCAAACAAACACATGGATCGCGTCCATGGAATGGTGTCGATCCTATTGTTGCTGCCTCTGATATCGTTACTACTTTGCAAACTATTGTTAGCAGAAGACTAAATCTTCTTGATAGCCAAGCTGTAGTGACCGTAGGCATAATGAAAGGCGGCACCAGAAATAACATTATTCCAGCAAGTGCTTATTTAGAAGGAACTATTAGAACGTTTAAAGACTCTTATGCAGATCAAATTAGAGATGAAATATCTGTTATTGCTAATAATATTGCTGCTGCTCATCATGCCAAAGCTAATGTCGAGTTCAAAGTCTATGGTGGCTATCCAGTAACCTATAACGATATTGAGCTAGTAGATAAGTATGCATCTTCTCTATCTAGAGCAGCTGATGGTAATTATTATGAGGCTAAGGTTCCAAGGACAGGCGCTGAGGACTTCTCATTCTTTGCCCAGCAAGTGCCAGGAATGTTCTTTTTCTTGGGAGTTAATTCGCCTGGAGTAGAAGATTCTCCTACGAATCATTCACCATATTTTTATGTTGATGATTCAGCCCTTACAAATGGCTTGAAAGCTTTTGTGAATCTAGTTGAAGATTTTTCCAAAGACTATAATTTAGATAATTAGTATTAGCAAAAATTAATTTAACCTAAATCTTTTGTTACTTTGCTAGGTATATTTTCTGTTATGAACTTTAGCAACAAGATTGGCTAAATGAGGGTTAAATTTATCTGGAAATGCCTCCTCAATAGTTTGTTCGTGATCAACAAAGTTTAAGATACCCTCTTTATAGCTAGGTCGAGCTTGTAGATTTTTCCAATAGCTTGATATCTTAGGAAATGTATCCATCTGAAGAACTGGGCCTAAGCCAAGCTCCTCCAATCTATTGAAACAGCACATTAGATTAATATCTGCATGACCAAAGTCATCAAATAAAAACCCTTGATCGGATAACTGATTCTCAATTTCAAATAAGCCGTTAACAAAGGATTCATAGGCCAAAGGACCAATTTTATTTTTTATAGATAAAAAATACATCATAACAAAAACAACTTTCCTCTCCCTTCTGGGGTGATTGAAAATGATATTTAAAATTGTTTTTAGGCTAAGTTTTTTAATAAGGACTTCAATTAAACCGGTTGAGAAGAGTGGTATTGATGTTCCAAAACTTTGCCCAAGTTTTACGCTTTCATCAATCGTTGTGTCGTAGACCCATTTTCTTAAGGTTTCTTTTTTTTTTGGATCTAAAGGCCACAAATTTATTGCATTATTTCCTTGATACTCATCTAATCTCTCAATAATGTAGGCACTATCTCTTACGAACTCATTGTTTATTTTAAGAACAGGTACGACACCTGTTGGATTAATCTCTTTTAGAAAGTCTTCGCTAATGTTCTCTGCCTCATCGTGCTGATCACAGAGTTTGATTACCTTGTGATCATACTCAAGCCCTTTTTCATGAAGGGCTACTCTTACCATTTGACTACAAAGCGACCACTTTGCATGATACAAAAGAAGATTGGGCTTGCTCATTACTAATCGTCGTTAGCAGGCATTTTACCTTTAAGAAACTCTGGTATGTGTGATACGTTACTATGATCTGCAATTCTTAAGCATTGATTTTCTATGGTTCCAATGCCCTTGATAGTTGTTGACAATATATCCCCGTCCTTTAAACACTTACCTTGAGTTGCGCCAACACCAGCAGGCGTTCCTGTAAAAATTAAATCTCCAGGCTCTAAAGTGATAAATTCTGATACATAAGAGATGATATATGGGATATCAAAGATTAAGTCATTGGTATTATCTTTTTGTCTTAATTCACCATTAACTGAGCACTCTAATTCCAAAGAGTTTGGATCTTCAAATTCATCTGGAGAAACTAAAATTGGTCCTATTGGCCCAAAGGTATCAAATGATTTACCAAGATTAAACTGTGGAGGTGTAGCATGAAATTGAACCGCTCTATCTGATATATCCTGACCAACTGTAAGTCCTGCAACATGATCCCAGGCGTTTTCTTTTGATATGTTTTTACCTTCTTTGCCAATTACTGCTACTAATTCTGCTTCGTAGTCGACAAGATCACTTCTCATTTCTATGTTTTCAAATGGCCCAACAATACATGAAGTATGCTTTGTAAATATCATAGGGAAGAGTGGAATTTCCATTCCTGATTCTTCGGCATGGTTTTTATAATTTAGTCCAACAGCAAAACAATTTCTTGAATTAGTTATCGGTGCTCCCATGCTCTCATTCGTGATTGTTCCTGAGGGTTCAAAATCATCGATCTGAGTGTATAGCTTTGACAGAGCATCTAATGAATTTATTGATTGCGAGGGATCATTTGAGAGCGCTCCATTTGAAATATCGGATAGCTCATAATAGCTTTCATTTTTGATTAACGCTGCGTTTCCATTTACATTACCTAACTTAAAACCCATGTTTTCTCTCCTTAAAAGTAGCTTAACTAAGCGATTTTAGCGATGAGACCATGAACACAGATAAGGGGGTCTGCATTCATGGTCCAAAGAAACCTTAACAACTTCTCTTAGGAAGAAGGGTTAAGCGCTATTCCAACACTATTAGAATGATTTTCTAATAGATATACCGAACTGTTTGCCTGGCTCCCACAATTTGAAGAAAGACCCAGGTGTTAATGGAAGTGCTAAGCTCGAAGATCCAACGATTTCATCGGTAACATTTTTACCAAAGAGTTTGATTTCAAGACCGTTTTCCATCATCAATCTTACATTTAGATCTATCTTAGTAGAGGCATCATGGTCACCAGCAGGGTCCGCAACTCCAGTACTATTAAATTCACTCACGTAATTTGCAGCAATTGTGTAAACCAATTCACTGCCACCACTCAATGATGAGAAGTAATTAGCGTACATGCTAGCCGATGTCTCAGGAGCAAAATTACCCGCTTTTCCTGCAAGATCTTGAGTACATTGTCGTGCAGCTCTTCCAGCAGGTGTTGACGGCCAAGTTGCTGGTCTGGCAGCTCTGTATGCCACATCTTGATCGCCTGTACATGCAGCAGTGAAAGCTCCGTATGCAAAATCAAGCGTAGTAATTGAACCGCCAATAATTAGGCTATCTGTTGGAGCCCAAGTAGTATCAACTTCAAAACCTGTAATCTCGGCTTCTGCAGCATTAGAGACAATAAACGTCGAGCCATTAAATGCTGATACTTGCATGTCCTTATAATCCGTTGAGAAATAAGCAGCATTGAACCTTAGATTATTCTCAGGCATATCCATTTTAGCTCCCATCTCAAATGTAGTGGCTTCTTCTGGCTTAAATGCGAATGCAGGAGATGGTGTAGTTGCATTTGTTCGTCCAGCATTTTCAGAACCATCGTATCCGCCTGCTTTGTAACCTTCAGCATAACTAGCATAGAGCCTTGTAGTATCTGACATCTCGTAAGTTACTTTCACCGAGGGAGTTGTGTGACTTTCTGATCTACTTTGCTTTGGGAAGTTGTAGGGTAATCTTCCTAGCAATGCATTATGAAGTCCTGCAACTACAGGATTAGCTGTTGGATTATTAATTCCAATGCCACCAGTTGTAGTGGAACTATTTACTTGTGAAGCTTTAACATCTTTCTCATCTTCTGAGACACGAACACCAGCAATAAATGTTAATTGATCGCTTAGGTACCAAGTTCCCTCAAAAAATGCAGATAAGCTGCTTGATGTTTCATCAAATAAAGTGTGTGTTGCGCTTTGTGGTGTTGAAAATCTAAATTGGGGGGGGTTAAGTCTGGTTTGGAAAGCAGCAATATCTGGTAACCCAAATGACTTTGCAAATTCTCCACCTACAGATAAGTCAAACAATCCATTGTTTGCAACATCCATCTCGATCTCTTCATAGTAAACCCCAGCAATGTATTCAAAACTTTCACTAGAAGGAGATGTAATGACGAATTCCTGAGAGAATTGTTCAAATTCATTAAAGTTATCAGTTGAGAGAAAATCTAACGGTCCAAAGTCGGCATCTAAACCCCAACCATAATCATAAGTTGAAAAAGATGTCGTTGATTTAACATCAAAGTCACCCCATGTTGATGAGATATTTAAAATCACGTTGTCCGAATCAACCGATCCACCTGTAGGTAAACCAGCGCTAGTATTATCTAAATAAGTAATACCAGGTTGTCCAACTACTTGATTTGGAAAGGCTCTTGCCATAATGCTTTGTGAAATAAACGTTGCCGTATAGCCATATCTAGCCATTAATCCGACGGGTACAGGTGTTCGATATGTATCGGTGCCTCCATGTTGACCAGCTTTTTCATGTGATGAGGTGAATGCTTTTAAGTTTATCTCAGCATTATCAAGCTGCCATAAAAATGTTGCTCTTAAAGCTGTGCTTTCGCTTGAAGGCCCATCTTCTTTAAGTAAAGCGTTGTATGTCCAACCATCTGACTCTTCTACGGTCGCTGCTAGCCTCATTGCAAATGTATCGCTGACAGGGAAACTTGAAGCCGCTTGCACTTTAATGGTGTTCCATTCAGGAACTGTCTCAATTGACCAATGTCCATCTGCATCACCGCCTATGACGGGAGATTTGCTGACCATGTTTACGACTCCACCAATTGTATTCTTGCCAAACAAAACACCTTGCGTACCTTTTAAGACTTCTACTCTTTCAACATCTAATAAGGCTGATAAGTATTGTTCGCCTCTGGCAATGGGCATGCCATCAATAAATTGAGTAACTGATTGAGAAAATCCTTTATTTGTTCCTGAGCCAACACCTCTAATATAAATATTAAACTGCGCGGCACCTTTATTAATCATTAACCCTGGTACATGGGTTTGCAGATCTTCTAAGCTTGTAATCCCGAGGCTGTCTATTCTATCGCCTGAAAGTACTTGAATAGAAATCGGAACCTCTGATAGCCCTTGTTCCTTTTTTTGAGCCGTAACAACAACTTCTTCAAGTCGAGAATCTGTGCTCTGTGAAAGTATGTTCTGTGAAGAAAAACCAAGCACCATTAAGCATAAGCTAGATAGATACAAATATTTAGTCGTGAATATTTTCATAAATTCCCCATAAATTTTAATTAAAGAATTATCTTAGCCACTTGGTTAGGAAATTACAACTATCCAGTTGGATAAAATATGAATATATGTTTTACTGTTTTTTAGAAGATTCAATTGAAACTTATGCAAAACCTTGAATTATATGGATATGGTGAGTCTGTAGCCTCAAATATGGCTAGAGTAGCCCTTGCTGAAAAAAAGATATCTTACCAATATAATCTTGTCTATCTAGAGTCTAAAGGAGATCATTTAACCAAAGAATATAAAAAATTAAATCCTAAAAATCTTGTACCCACTCTTGTTGATAATGGTGTTCCCATACCTGACAGCATCAAAATAATGAGACACATCGATTCAAGTCATCCTCAAAAGGGAGAAATTTTATTTCCAAATACAGTAGACATAGAAACTTTTGAAAATTTATTAGATTTTGTAAGTTTAGATGAAAACAAGGAACTTGGAGATACCTTGGGAACAACTGCTGGCGGTATTTCAGCTCAAATTTTAGTAAAAATGCTATGCAAGAGACCTATCATTGCCATAATTTGGGATTATTTAACGAAACATTCAATTAAGAAGAGGGTACCAATATTCATACTCTTACGAATTCTTGGAAAGCCACCAAAGAGCTTAAGCGAAAAGATGGCTGTAATGCTCGCAAAACATCTATTAACTGTTGAGGAGGTACTAAGTCATCAAAAAAAATTTATGATGGGTGATGCTTACACCGCGATTGACTGTTGCATGACATCGATACTTCATAGGGTTCAAGAAATGCGTTTTGGCAGCGTCTTAATGAGCGATAAATTACCAAATTTAAAAAATTACTGGGAAACACTATCAAGCAGAAATAGTTACCAAGCAGGTATTCTTGATTACGTTACTGGAGAATGGGCGCCAGAAATCACTGCACTATATGGAGATGGCCCCAGTGAATACGACGATTTGGTTTGGTCTGAAATTAATAATTTACTAGCAAAAGGAGAAAATAAATGAATACACCAATATGCAAGATAGCAGATATTATCTATGTAAGATTTGAGCTTGTTGAATTAGAGGCCCAAAAAAAATACTTAAATCACTTTGGTATGATGTTAGCTCACGAAGATGAAAATAGTATCTATTTTAGAGGCACTGGAAGCTCACCTTTTATCTATGTAGCAACCAAGGGTCCCGAAAATAAATACATAGGATCAGCATACAAGGCTAATAACTTTTCTGATCTAGAGGCACTGTCCAAAGAATTTGATGTTGATATTGTTGCAAATACTGAACCTGGGGGAGGTCACAAAGTTACTGTGATAGATCCTGATGGTATCGAGGTCGAAGTGTGTCACGGTATGAACGAAGCAGAACCAATAGCCGTTGTTTCAAAAGTTTTAAATACAGGTCAATCTAAGCAGAGGGAAAATGAATTGCAGCGTTTTGGAAAAGCGGCGGATGAGTGGCAAGTGCATGGTGATAAGTGGGTCTATGAATTATCTTCAAAAGTTAAGCGATTGGGTCATACAGCAATTAACTGTAAAGATGCTCAAGCTTCAGTTGATTGGTACGCAAATGTTTTAGGTTTTTTAATAAGTAATAATTGCATTGGGCCTGATGGCACTTCTATGGGAGCTTTTATGAGGTGTGATCAAGGCGATAAACCGGTTGATCATCACACCATGAATAACATGGGCCTACCTGGCGAAGGTGGTGCTTTAGCCTATGGTCATGCGGGTTATGAGGTACAAGATTCAATAGATGATTTGATGGCTGGACATTACCACATGAAAACCGTTGATGAGTATTATCATGAATGGGGCATTGGAAGACACTTGCTGGGCAGTCAAATGTATGACTATTGGCGTGATCCTCATGGTTTTACTCATGAGCATTGGACCGATGGCGACCTAATGGATGCGTCAATTCCTACAGAAAATTCAGGGTTTAGAGATCTCGCTATGGCTCAATATGGCCCAGAAGTTCCCAACACATTTGGTATAACCATGCCGATCGATCAAATTGATAAAGCTCGCGCAGCACATCCTACAATTCCTGGAATGATTAAAGAAATGGAAAAGGCTGCTAAGGCAGAAACAGAGGAACAATCATGATAGAACTTTCTGAACAACAAAAAAAAGCAGTTGCTGAAGCCCAAGTAACATTCAAGAACTTAAAGGATAATGCAAAAAAATTAAACCAGGAACAGATGAATCTATTGTTTGGTGAGGCCAGAAGTATGAATGGGTGGCAAGACAAGGACGTTTCTGACGAAATGGTTAAGTCAATTTATGAATTGACTAAAATGGGCCCAACAAGCACAAATTGCTGCCCAGCAAGATTTAAATTTATTAAAAGTGAAAAGCATAAGCAATTATTAAAAGATGCATTGCTGCCTAACAACGTAGATAAAGTTATGTCTGCACCAGTGATTGCTGTTATAGGGTATGACCTAGATTTTTCAGATCATATGGGGAAATTGTTTCCTCACATGGACGTTGCTCCAATGTACAAGGGAAATCAAGAGTTCAATTATTCAGCTGCATTTAGAAATAGCAGTCTTCAAGGAGCATACTTCATGATGGTTTGTAGAGCCTTAGGTCTTGATTGCGGTCCTATGTCAGGGTTCAGTAACGAGTTGGTAGATAAAACTTTTTTTGAAAATACCAATATCAAATCGAACTTTCTGTGCTGCATTGGTTACGGTGATTCAGCAAAGATCTTTCAAAGATTACCGCGCTTAGATTTTGATGAAGCCTGTGAAATTATCTAGATGACCTAAACTTCTTTGTGGCATAAATGCTCACAGAAATAGCTAGCAACAAAGCTAGCAAATAGTACTTAAAGGACAAAATAATTACCCAGAGCATGATAAAAAAACTAGCAACAGGTGATGGGTATTCGGATATTTCGTAGTCTCTATCAAGCCAAGGTAGGCCAATAACATCTCCACCCTCTGAGTCGCCGTAATAATATGTGTGAGCTGGATTAATTAAGGGCATGCTCTTAGATTTATCTATATTTTTCATGTAGGCTGTCATGTCCTCAAAAATCTTCACCTCAAGGTTAGATAAATCATTAGATTCAAAGGGATCATCAACTATATTGAACAAACTGTAAGTTCCATTTGAGCCGGGGAACATTGAAGGTTTGCGATAATGGAGTTTCCACTCATCTTTATATAATGCCTGTTCATCAAAAACAATTTGAGCTCCTATAAGATCATTATCAGGCGGAGTGATTTCCCCATTAATTAAATTTTTCCATTTATCACTTCCATCAAAGACCACTGACTTATCGATGTCAATGCCTACGGCAGTGAGTAATGTTGGGAGTAAGTCCTGAACAAACATAAATTGATCTGTTGCTGAGTTTTCAATAACTCCTTGCCACCAAATACTTGCCGGCACTCTAACTCCTCCTTCTAAAGCAGATGTTTTGCTGCCCTTTAATCCAGCTGTATTTCCCTTTGATTTTGTTAGCCCAGGCGCTAAGGTTGCAACAATTGGATTTATATCAACAACAGGACCGTTGTCACTAAAAAAAACAATGATAGTTTCCTTTAGAAGGCCTTGATCCTCGATGGATTGAATTATTTTTCCAATTTCAGTATCCAAAGCATTCACATTAGCTGCATAAGCCCTTATTAGGGGATCTTCTATGTGACTAAAAGATTCTATGTTGGAAGGGGGGGCTTGAATTGGAGTATGAGGAGCATTGAATGCTACGTAAAGAAATAGGGGGCGATGAATATCTTTATTTTCAATGATTCTAACTGCCTCATCTGCAATAAGTGTGGTTGAATAACCTTCCTCGATTAGAGGCTCTTCATTTCTGTGCCAATCCATTCTTTTTGCAGCAACATGATCAAAATAACCAATTCCACCAAGCATGTGACCATAACTTGTATCGAATCCTCTATTGGTAGGCCAAAAAGCTTCATCATGCATCCCTAAATGCCATTTTCCAGACAGTGCAGTTTGGTATCCTGCCTCCCTAAAATATTGAGGCATTATTTTTAAATCTGGAGACAACCCAAATTGCTCGGCAGTTGGATTTTGAAAGGGCCTCACCACGCCGTGATTAAATATATGCAGGCCAGTCAATAACGAAGCTCTTGTTGGACTGCATACTGGATTCGCATAAAATCTATTTAACTCCAAACCTTTTGAAGCTAGTCTGTCCATATTGGGAGTAGGGATGTGACCTCCATGATATGAGACGTCACCCCAACCCAGGTCATCAGTGAGAATTATTACCACATTGGGCTGTGAATATATTGGAGCACTGAACAGTGCGATTAGCAGTATTAATCTTTGCATTATTTTTTCTTAAGTCTATTTAGACCTAAGCTCCTGCCTTCAATAAATAGTTTCATAAATACTTTCATTTCCTTGTCGGAAATCTTTAATGCTTGGGTAATGTATGGTTTTGATGCTGCTAAACCAAACTCCATTACAGTAACTAAAGCTATAGCAGCTTTTTCTTCAGCCGATGGCTTTGATGCACCTCTTAACTTAGCCAATTCATTTAAGGTTTTCTTAGCCACTGATAGCCCTGAGTCTTGTTGAATTGTAAGCAAATCCATTTGGCCATCAAGCACTGCTCTAATTAGAGCATTAAAATAATTATCCGTTAGTTCAGAGAGAGGCTCTTCACCTAAGTCCATGGCACTAATATTCCGCCTCTCTATTTGTTGCATGTGGGTAAAAGCTAATTGTTTGTAGGTTGCCTCAAGCAATCCCTGTTTACCACCAAAGTAATGATGAATTTGAGCATGATTTACTCCTGCATGCTCTGCAATATCTCTTATCGATAATCTCGAAGGGCCAATAGTCCCAAGTAACTCAGCCGCAGAATCAATCAGTATTTTCTCGACGTTTTCTCTGCCCTTATACTTGTTTTTTATCTTGTCCATGTAATGTTATTTAGACAATTCGTTTTGAAGTTGTTCTGTGAGTTTTTCCATTTTAAATAAAAGATTCTCTTTATCACAACAACCATATATGTGTTTATCTGGTCTGACAATAACTGCAGATATTTGATTATCATTAATCCACTTAAGTAATTTGCCGTCTGACATAAAAGGATGATTGGTATCGAATACGTGAATATTCTCATTAAAGAATTTCAAAGGATGACTAATTGAGAGTTTTTGCTTGAGGGATTCTTCATTGCTGAAAACTATAAGTGCAAATGAATCATTGATGTATTGATCAAATTTTTTATTTTCAACCTTTATATTAATATCAGGCTGGGGAATGATTACACCATTAACATTATTGGGATATAAATCTTTATCTATAATGCCGTTATTGAATTTCCAACTATATTGAAACTTTAAGGCCGATAAGGCAGCAGGGAATTTTTTAGCAATCGCAAAAAATGTATCTCTCATAAAGGACTTGAATCTATCCTGACTGCCAATGACTTCACCTTGCTTCATTGCTGTTCTGATCATGAAATCATTAATCTCTTGTCTTTCTATATCATATGAATTCAAGACCATTGGATTAAATAGACCATTTCTTACGCCATCTAATTTCCAACATAAATTGTATGAATCTTTGATGCCCTGACAAAGACCTTGACCAAGAAAAGGAGGTGTCTGATGAGCTGCATCACCAATTAAAAAACAGTTATTCAATTTAAAGTTTTCCACCAACAAGCCGTGAAAAGTATATTTACTTGAGCGTATAATTTTGCCACTATTAACATCGATTTTAGGATTAATTCTCCACAGATGAGGCTTCATCCACTCTCTAATATTATCTTCTGCTTCCAATTGCGCGACATCATCGCTGGGATTTATTTTGAATTCCCATCGAATATGGTTATCAGTAATTGGTAAGAGGGTTGTTGGTCTTTTGTAGTCACAAATTTGATACCTAGCTTTGTCTAGAATTTCGTACTTATCATCAACCAAATAATCAACGACCACCCAATCTTGATCGCAACCATAATCATGCATTTTTATGCCGAGATGCTTTCTTACAAAACTATCTGCACCATCAGCTCCAATTACATAGGTTGAAGTATAAGGAGTAATTTCATGAGTTTCTTGATTGGTTACCTCAAGGTTATTGTGATTCTCCAGCGCCTCTAAGTTGCTAAGGGATGATCCTAATTTAAATTCGATATTTTCATATTTTTGAGCGCGGTGTCTTAGGATTGATTCAAATTTTGGCTGATTGAACATAACGCCTTCATAATATCCATTTAGCTTAGGATG
>Ga0209092_10002704_pt1 | contig 16040 bp, 20 predicted proteins | sample FraStrMetagenome_FD_187446 | JGI IMG/M metagenome (GOLD analysis project Ga0209092, IMG submission 187446) | Marine eukaryotic phytoplankton communities from Arctic Ocean - Fram Strait ARC3M Metagenome (SPAdes) (version 2) | ecosystem: Environmental > Aquatic > Marine > Oceanic | place: Fram...
GATGTTAAGAAGTTTAAAGTATATGTTAAGAATCCAAAAGGCAATGTAGTTAAAGTTAACTTTGGCCAAAAGGGTGTTAAAATTAAAAAGTCTAATCCTAAAAGACGCAAGAGCTTTAGAGCAAGACATAACTGTGATAGTCCAGGACCGCGTCATAAGGCACGTTACTGGTCATGTCGTAAGTGGTAAGGAAATAATATTATGAGAATGCAAGACGTAATTAAAGAAGGTGCAGCACACACATATCATTGTAAAGATTGTGGTTGTGAAATGCACAACTGTAAGCCAGACTGTAAGTGTGAACACGACTCACATGACGAATCAGGTAATTGGTGGAGAGACGAAAATGGCAATGGTGTTCCAGATATTATGGAAAGCAAAGACACACACTGTTCAGACAAGTGTTGTGGTGCAGATACTAAAGCAGAAGATTGCACATGTCCTCCAACTTGTAAGCATTGTAACTGTAATGCTGTTAGTGAAAGGGCAAAGATGCATGCCGAAGCTATGAAGGAAGATGCAACAGCAGGTGGTACTAGTGCAGGATCTATTGCTTCAGTAGCAAGTGTTCCAGGAGCAAAACGTAAGATTTCTAAAAAAGGAAAATACGGCGCACCAAAAGCACCACAAGCAACTAATGCAGATGGTACAGCAAAAAATGCACAAGACATGAATACTAATTTAATGGGCGGCGGCGCTGCAAGACGATAAATACACTTAATACGTATTACTGGAGTTACCTCAATGAAGAAAAATGAATTACAAGAAGGTCTAGGCGATTTAGCACATGCAGCTGAACGTGATCACGAAGTACAAATGGCTCGTGCAGACCTATATAAAATTGCAAAATATGCTATCCAATTACACGATATGCTTAAATCAGTAAGTGAAGCAGAAGGTATCGAAGGCTGGCAACAGTCTAAAATTACTAAAGCGTCAGACTATATTTCAAGTGTATATCATGCAATGGATTATGATAATGCAACAGAGCAAGGTGCTGATATGACAATTGCTACTGAAACATCATATAAAGCTACACTTTCAAAAAAGTTAAGCGAAAAGACTAAGATAGCATAAAGGATTTAAACCGTGTCCGATATGCGTGATTTGATCAACAAACTTGAAAGAATTGATGAAAGACAGAATTGGGATAGCCTAAACGCTGTTATTGATCAATATGCAAAAACTGGAATGACTTTGCAAGATCTTGCTGCAATGGAGCAAGCCGCAAGAGATGTTGACGAAAATACAGGAGGCATCGGCGGCTTTTTTAAAGGTATTGCATCAAGCGAATCATTTAGAGTTAATTATGTTCTTTATCACGCAGGTGAAAAATTAGGGTTAAGTACATTAATTGGTACTGATGGAAAGATAAGAACTTTAGACGGAGGCTCGTATAGATCTGTAAAAGCTAGTTCAAGAAGTGTACAACATCGCAATTTAGCTGTACAACAAGCACGTATAAATTTGTTACCGCAAGCCGTTCAAACAATATTCAGTATCCAACAGGGCGGCGCTAATGCACAACTACGTCCTACACAGGAATTTTTCTATTCGCCAAACGCAAGAAGTTTACAAGGGTTTAACATAGCAACATATAGAGGCAAAGAGCCCTATGCTGATATAGTTAGACAAGGACAACAAACAAGAGTATACTTTGAAGAACAGTATCTAGAACAGTTTAAAGCAGCATATCCAAATGCTACAGTAATGAAAGCAGATGGTAGTGGACCGTTAGAAGCTGTTGCTGTAGATAATGTTGCTACGGTATCTACTAATAATAATAATGTTGAAGTAACTCCGTTACCTAATCAAGAGGTTCAAAAAGTTTATGACACACTAGATGACTTTGCTAATAGTGATCTAGGTGGTTTAATGAATGACAAAGATCAAATACCTGCTATTAGAGAATTACAAACATTTTTAACAACAGACCTAGGGCTAGACACTGGCACAGTTGATGGTGCATATGGTCCAAAGACTACAGAAGCTGTTAGAAAGTTCCAATCAGCAATCGGCGGAATTGCTGTAGATGGTAACGTTGGTCCAGAAACTATTGCTAAAATTAAAGAAGTTAAAGCTGACATTGCAAAAATAGAAGAAATAATTAGAATAATACTTGCAGACAGTATCATACCTTTTAAAAGTGCAATAGCTAAAATGTTAGAATCACGAATTGACGAAGCAGAGCTAACCGACGAACAACGAGAAGTACTCGAACGATTATTAGGAAAATACGAAAACTTTAGAACGGTATTTCCAGAGTTTAAATCAGAGTTGTTTACAAGAGCGTCTACAGCAATTGGCGCAACTACTAGTAATGCTAGTGACGCAGGTGCAAGTGACGCAGGTGCAAGTGACGCAGGTGCAAGTGACGCAGGTGCAAGTGACGCAGGTGCAAGTGACGCAGGTGCAAGTGACGCAGGTGCAGAAGCAGAACCAGCAGCAGAATTTCCTGATATTGATGCAGCGAGGATTGGCATAGCAGAATTACAACCAGGTGACCGAGTTATTATCGACGGACAAGAGGCAATAGTTGATTCTAGATCAGATGGCGGAAAGTATTATCAATTTAGTGCGCCAGGTCCAGCGACAGATGCACTTGCAAAAGATGCAGGTGCAGGCGAACCAGCTTACAAGGAATTAGTTAACTCTGCATTGGGACCTGCATATCGCGTATATGATCGCGACGGTAATGAACTATCAACCGGTAGAGGTTCTGGACCTAACCTTCCACTTGCTGCAGACTGGAAAGAAGTTAATAATATTAAACCAGAAGTGTTTATTAGTAATACTAATGACGGCACTGATGCACTTGCAAAAGATGCAGATGCCGCAGAAGTAGATGATGGCGGTGTAACTACTAGCAATAATAGTTTGGCGCAGAAATTTCCAAACGCCCAGCCTTTTGTAGCAGCTGCTAGTGACGCTGGGGGCGGTGAAGATACTACTCAAACAAATGACTCAAGTGAGTGGAAAGATATTACTAGTGGATCTGCAATGATCGATGGGTATTCTCTTTGGAGAAAAGAAGGAGGTAGTCGACCTTATGCTCAAACTATTAACGGTGAACAACCTAATGACAATACTGAAGAATATAACATTCCAGCAATGGCTATTACAGCAGCTAGAAGAGATAAAACTATCCGAGCCGCGGCCGCAGATGAACAAGAAGAAGTAGTAGCCGACCCTAAGTATGAAGTTGTTGACGGTGTTAGAGAATATTCAGGTGATCAAGCAATGACAGATGCTCAGCAAGACACTACATTAAAAACCGGAGACATTATTAAAATAGATGGCCAAGAAGCAGAGATTTATAGTGTGCCTCCATTTAACGTAATATATTGGCCCGGAACACTGACTCCATTTATGCCAGGTGAAGAACCGCCTGCTGCTGTTAAACCAGCAGCTGAAGAAGGTCCATTAGATTGGATGAACATTGAACCACATGATGCTAGAAATAGAATATGGAAATTTACAGTTCCTGAAGATAAAAGCAATCAAATAACTGGAATTGGTGTTCTACAAGATAATGCTACTGTATATCTAAGACAGAATCAAAGACGTGGTCGAAGTGTAAGCGGATGGATGATGGCAAGAAACCCTGGATTTAATGCAGGCAAACCGTTAGATAGCAAACAAGATCCTATAGTACTAAAACTAATTAGTGTTCTTAACCCTTTAGGGTTTGATGCTCGAGGAGCAATAGGACTTGGAATGGACGATCTAGGCCAAACTGGCTATGATATCTTAAGATTATGGATAGATGCTGAAAACCCATTTAGCTGGGATGACGCACAACTACAAGACGGTATTAATAGAATAGAATCAAGAGAGCAAATGATGTCGTTACTATATGCTTATAGACGACGAAACAACGGCAAGTCTTTATTAGATGAGTTTGATGATGGTAGCACAATAGATGATGAAACTAAAGAGTTACTTAATAATACTTTTCTAAAGTTTAATATTCCAGTAGGAGTTGAGGTTTAAATGAAAGTTCTAGAATTATACGAAAATCAAAGAATTAGTACAGCTAAAGAATTTAAAGGCTCTTTTAGGCGAGAACAATGGGAAAATATAATTTGTTATTATATCTCTATTATGGACAAGGATGTAGGTGTTTTTTCAAGTGTGCCATTGACACAGCATCCAGCAAGGATGACCCAAATGGCCCAAGAGATGAGAGAAAAATTAGGTCTAGAAATGTCTGACAGTACCCAGCCGCAGGCTTGGAGAGCGTTAGCATCACAATATGGCATTAGAGCACAAGCTGCTACTTGGGACGGATTTTATAATATACTACTACCACATGCATCACATGATTGTAAAATAGAATATGGTAGTTCTAATGAAATTGATGACATAAGAGATACAGATATAACTAGTCAACTATATACAACTACAGAAACTGTTGAAGACATACTTCGTTGGGCCGGTGGTAATGCAGATGATCAACTAACATATGAAGATCCAACCGACACGAACAATTACATGATAGTCGCTAAGGCTATGTTAGATGGTGCTAGAGCAACAGCTTCTAGAAGCGGCCCTGGTCCAAACGATCAAGACGGAAATCCAACAGAAACTTGGGATCAATGGTACAAATCTACAGCACAGGGCGATAGTGATAGACAGCCTATTAAAGAGATACTATTAAACATGATCGCAAATATGCAGCATCCGGCAACAAAACAACAGCTTGCCGTAGTGTTTTTGAATTGGTTACGGGTCGCAGATAGTCTTATTGCTAAAAACCGTCAGGGATAAACTCAATAAGCCAACTTAACAGTTGACAACTCCATAAACATCATATATACTATTACTTATAATTAACAGGAGAAACCTATGAGTGATCGTACCTATGGTGCAGAAGAAAAAGCAAAACTTGAAAGACTTGTTCGCGAAGGCGTAACAGTACTACAAGAAGTTGAAGATCTTAATGCAGGACTAAAAGATACTGTAAAGGCAGTAGCAGAAGAACTTGATATTAAACCTTCACTAATTAACAAAGCAATTAAGATTGCACAAAAACGTGATTGGGATTCACATGCAGATGCATATGATGATCTTGAAACACTTGTTACTACGCTAGGCTATGATAAGTGAACAGCATAAAAAGTTTTTGGGTTGATAGTTATACTAGTGACCGTACAGCATTTTACTTTGAATTAGTAAGTTTTATATTCACTGTATATGCAAGTTTAACACTTGCGCTTAATGCTGATAACCCAAATATGCTACTTGTATATCCAGGTTTCTTTATAGGTAGTGTTACACAGTGCTATGCCGCTTACAGACGTGGTGCAGCCTGGGTAATGCTACTAACTGGATACTTTGGTGTAGTAAACATATTTGGATACGGTGTAGCGATAGGTTGGTGGTAAATGAAAACAGTGTACTGGGCGAAATATCCTGAACAAAGTGAACATTCAATTAGTGAACTTCGCTATCGCCCACCAGAAAGTATTTTAAAGGATATTAATCCTGCAGAGTTTTTTGGAGAGTTAGCCGGAAGATGTCCGTCTATGCTGGACGAATGCCGAAATACATTTAAAATAAAATCACCTGTAGATCTACATCTTACATTTAATGATGATTTTACAAGTTGTAATAGTAAGTATAAGCAACAACTACCTTTTATATCACAACTTATAGGGTCAATTGGCCCTGAAAGAATTGTGCAGATGTCGTCACCTACATATCTATTCTATTGTGATGAAGATTTAACTATGTCACAGTTACCACCATACTATGAAGAAACAGATTTTACAAATGGATGCATAGGTGTTAGTGCTACATACAACATTAATAAATGGTTTAGGCCTGTAAAACCTACATTCAAACTAAAAAAGAATAACACTACCATTGATATAAAAATGGATGATGCTATATGTTACTATAAGTTTAATACTGATGAAAAAATTAAGTTAGTACAGTTTGATGCTGAAGTTTTCAATAACAACAGCATACTTAAAAACATTCTTACATATAAGTTCAATACAAAACATCCGTTTGCACCGTCTAAACTAATAGACAACTACAATGCATTTGTACAAGCAAGATACAATAAGAAAATTATTAAAATTATTAATGATAATTTACTTGACTAATACACAAAAGTAAGCTATAATATAGTTATACATTCGCCCTAGGGCATGAATAAGGTTAAGTTGGCCATAAGCAACGATAGGAGAATAAATGAGTTACGTAGACGCACTATTTGATCGCGATTCTGATATAATCAGAGTTGTTGAACGAAAAGATGGTAAGAGAACTTACCGAGAATATCAATCCAAATATACATTTTATTACAAAGACCCAAGAGGCAAGTACAAAAGTGTATACGGCGATCCGTTGAGTCGTATTGTGTGTAAGAACACAAAAGACTTCCGTAAAGAAGTTGCTATTAACAGAGACAAAGAACTGTTTGAGAGTGACATTAATCCTATCTTCCAATGCTTGAGTGAAAACTATCTTAATCAAGATGCTCCTAAACTAAACATTGCGTTCTTCGATATTGAGACTGACTTTGATCCAGAGCGAGGCTTTGCTGATCCTAGTGATCCGTTTATGCCTATTACAAGTATTAGTGTATACTTACAATGGATGGATACAATGGTGTGTTTGGCTGTTCCTCCCAAGACACTTACAATGGACGAAGCAAAGAAAACACTTGAAGGCATTGACAACGTAATGCTGTTTGAAAAAGAAGGTGATATGATTGACACTTTCTTAACGCTGATTGAAGATAGTGATATCTTATCAGGTTGGAACAGCGAAGGTTATGATATTCCGTACACAGTAAACAGAACAGCTCGTGTACTAAGCAAAGATGACACACGTAGATTCTGTTTGTGGGGTCAACTGCCTAAGAAACGTGAATATGAGAAGTTTGGTAAAATAGCGCAGACCTTTGACCTAATAGGTAGAGTGCATTTAGATAGTTTGAATTTATATCGTAAATACACGTATGAAGAAAGACACACATATAGACTTGATGCCATTGGCGAAATCGAAGTTGGCGAGAACAAGGTCCCTTATGAAGGCACTTTGGACGCATTGTACAACAATGACTTTAGAAAGTTCATCGAATACAACATACAAGATACCGCACTACTGGACAAGCTGGACAAAAAACTAAGATTTATTGATCTAAGTAACGAACTTGCACACGCAAACACTGTTTTGCTACAGACCACTATGGGTGCTGTTGCTGTTACAGAGCAAGCTATTGTTAACGAAGCGTGGCACAGAGGCTTACAGGTTCCTAATCGCAAAAAACGTGATGATGAGAATACACAAGCAGCTGGTGCATACGTTGCGTTTCCTAAGAAAGGCTTGCACAAGTGGATTGCATCGATGGATTTGAATTCACTATATCCTAGTGTGATTCGTGCGCTAAACATGGCTCCAGAAACTGTTATAGGACAAATACGTCCAGACATTTCAGATGCTCGAGTAACGGAAGACATGGGTCTAAAGAAAAAGAGCTTTGCTGGTAGTTGGGAAGGACGCTTTAGTACAGAAGAATATGAAGCTGTAATGGAGCAACGCAAAGATGTTGCACTGACTATTGACTGGGAGTCAGGTGGTAGTGACGTATTAAGCGGTGCTGAAATATATAACGTAATCTTTGACAGTAATCAACCTTGGATGCTTAGTGCAAATGGTACTATCTTTACAACAGAGTTTGAAGGTGTTATTCCAGGAATTCTAAAGCGTTGGTATAGTGAACGTAAAGAACTACAGGCAATGCTGAAGAAGGCAAAAGATGCAGGCAATAAAACAGAAATTGAATATTGGGACAAGCGACAGTTAGTTAAAAAGATTAACCTAAACAGTTTGTATGGTGCTATTCTTAATCCTGGTTGTAGATTCTTTGATAAACGTATCGGACAGTCAACTACACTAACAGGACGTACTATTGTTAAACATATGAGTGCAGAAGCAAACAAAGTTATTACAGGCACATATGATCATGTAGGTGATGCTGTTATATATGGCGATACTGACTCTGTTTACTTTAGTGCATATCCAACATTAAAAGCAGACATCGAAGCAGGAAAAATTCCTTGGAATACTGAAAATGCTATTACACTTTACGACCAAGTAAGTGAAGCTGTGGATAGTACGTTTGCAGATATGATGGCTGATTCGTTTCATTGTCCAAAGAGCAGATCAGATGTTATTGCAGCAGGTAGGGAAATTGTTGCAAAGTCAGGTTTGTATATTACTAAGAAGCGTTATGCAGCATTAGTAGTCGACCTTGAAGGTTATAGAACTGATACAGATGGCAAACCTGGTAAAGTAAAAGCAATGGGCTTGGACTTGCGTAGATCAGATACACCTGTGTTTATGCAGGAGTTCCTAAGTGAACTATTGCTAATGGTACTTACAGATAAGCCACGAGAAGATGTACTAGAACGTATTACTGTATTCCGTAAGGAGTTTAGTGAACGTCCTGGTTGGGAGAAAGGTTCACCTAAACGTGCAAACAAAGTTGGACACTACAGGCGTTTAGAAGAAAAACAAGGTAAAGCAAACATGCCTGGGCATGTACGGGCAAGCATTAACTGGAATACACTAAAGCGTATGAACGGAGACAAGTACTCCGAAGAGATTGTTGACGGTATGAAAGTTATTGTTTGTAAACTTAAACAAAATCCACTAGGGTATACAAGTGTTGCTTATCCAACAGACGAGCTACGGTTACCTGACTGGTTCAAGGAGTTGCCATTTGACGATGCGGCTATGGCAGAAACTATCATTGATAATAAGTTAGACAACTTGATTGGTGTGCTAGACTATCCGCTAGAGGATACTAAGCGTCACAATACATTTACAAGTTTGTTTGACTTCGGAGGGTAATATGTATAAGGTTGAGACCTCACAGATATTAGTTGATCGGCATAAAGAATTTGTTGGCATTTGTAATCAAGTAGAAAATATGTTAGAACAAGATTTTACTGATGCGCCAAACACTACAGCTATATATAATCAGTATAATATATTTTCTTATACAGCAACCAGTAGTTTATTCTACGAACTGTATCAAGATCTAAATAAAACTATTAGAGACTATGTAGGTGACGATCGTAAAATTTGGATTCAGGCTTGGTTAAACATTTTATCATACGAAGAGTTAGGCAAAGTATTAGGGCCACATCATCATAATTGGGATATACATGGTTATATCTCAATTGATCCTAAGGACACTACTACAGCGTTTACTAAATTTGCAATAAAAAATGAAATTGGAAATATCTATATAGGACCAGGTGGCAATGAGTACGAACACCAAGTTGTAAATGACAACAACTGGGAAGGTAAAAGAATTACCATTGGTTATGATTGTACGTTTACAGCAGACATACAAACAAATAATAGATTATATCCATTACTATAGGAATAATATGAAAATTAAATTAGAAGTAGAAATTGATACAGAGAAAGAACAGGACCTAAATACTATTGAAGAAGTTGTTGCTATACTAAAGGAGTTAGCAGATAATTATCGAGAGGAGTAAGTTAAATGAAGTACAGTGACTGGGATATCGGCGGTGAAGTAGTTAAAGACGACCATCGTTACGTTGTAAAAGATAACACATTGTTAAAAAACTTAGTTTTAAGTAGTACAATGTTATCAGCTAAAAAAAGTACAACAGGACACAGACACGCTGGACAAGAAGAAGTTTATATTTTTGTTAGTGGTAGTGGACAAATGGAACTTGATCATAAAATATTTGATGTTACAGCAGGTGATACTGTACTAATTGAAGACAATGTATTCCACAGAGTGCATAATAACACAGATGTTGGCTTAAAGTTTATATGTGTATTTGACGGCGGGAGGAATCACTAATGAAAGTAGGATTTACTTGTAGTACATTTGACTTGCTACATGCAGGACATGTACAAATGTTGCGTGAAGCAAAAGAACAATGCGATTATCTTATATGCGGATTACAAATTGATCCAAGTGTTGATAGAGAAAATAAAAATTCTCCAATACAAACTATAGTAGAAAGATATACACAACTCAAAGCTGTTAGTTACGTAGATGAAATTATTCCTTATGCAACAGAAACTGATTTAGAAGACTTACTAAGCATGTATACCATTAATGTACGCATACTTGGCGAAGAATATCGAGACGGAACATTTACTGGAAGAGCAATATGCGCTAAAAGAGGTATTGAATTATACTTTAATAAAAGAGAACATAGATTTAGTACAAGTGATTTGCGGAGAAGAGTCAGTGAATAAATTTATATTTGATGTAGACGGAACACTAACACCCAGTAGACAAGTAATTAATGACGAGTTTGCTGAGTTCTTTGATATCTTTTGTAGAAATAACGATGTATATCTAGTAACAGGTAGTGACAAAGAAAAAACTATTGAGCAAATAGGTGAAACAATATATAATCGTTGCAAACGTGTATATCAATGTAATGGTAACGATGTATGGCAAGGTGAAGATAACATTCAAACAAATGAATGGACACTTCCAGACCTAGCAAGAACATTTTTAATTAGTTGTGAGTACGAAAGTCAATTTGATACACGTACAGGCAATCATATAGAAGAAAGGCCAGGAATGGTAAACTTCAGTGTAGTAGGACGCAACGCAACCGCAGAAGAACGTGCGGCATATGTAGCATACGACACAAAAGAAAACGAACGCAATACTATTGCACATGCGTTTAACACAATGTTTCCAAACTTGTCAGCAAAAGTAGGCGGGGAAACAGGTATTGATATTAGTCCAAAAGGTTCCGATAAGAGTCAAATCATTGAAGACTTTAATACAGTAAGAGATCAATTGTGGTTCTTTGGAGATGCTATTTACGAAGGCGGCAATGACTATCCGTTAGCAAAAGTAGTAAAGAATCATAGAAAAGTTGACGGATGGTCACAGACTAAAGAATATTTACAAATATTTCAAGAACAAGGAATTGCTGAATGAAGATTGGGATAGCAGGTTACGGATTTGTAGGTAAAGCACACGAAGGGGTGTTAAAAGATTATCACGATTTAATTATATATGATCCTGCGTTAGGACACTATGGTGATCTAAGACATGCAGATGCAATTATTGTTTGCGTCAGTACACCGCAAGGGTCACATGGCGGATGTCATATGGACAATGTGTATTGCATTATCGAAGACAATCCTAACGTGCCTATACTAATCAAAAGCACAATATCAGTTGAAGGATGGGAAACATTAATAGATGCATTTCCTCACACAAGCATAACATTCTCTCCAGAGTTCCTACGTGCGGCGTCCGCACTAGAAGACTTTAAGAACAACAACACAATATTACTAGGCGGCGGCAACACAGGCTTTTGGGCTGACATCTTTGTTACAGCAATGGGCAAGATTGATATTGATATAGCAAAGCCCAAAGAACTAATACTAACTAAGTATGCTCGCAATAGCTTCTTAGCACTCAAAGTTGCTTATTTTAATCAAATGTATGACCTTTGTAAAAAATTAGGTATTGACTACGAGCAAGTAAGACGTTATACTATATTAGATAACCGAATAGATGAAAGTCATACTACTATAACAGAAGAAAGAGGATTCGGCGGACATTGTTTTCCAAAAGATGTTAACGCCCTAATAAAAACAGCAGAAAGAGACAACGTTGATTTGTCTATATTAAAAAATGCTGTTGAGTACAACAGGAACATAAGAAAATGAAAATATTGCTAACTGGACATAAAGGATTTATTGGAAGTGCGCTACAAAAAGCATTATCACTAAATCACAATGTTACTGGCATTGATTTAAAGGATGGATGGGATAGAGATAATCTTCACAATAGTCAAGACTTACTAACTTGTGACTTTCCTAACATAGAATTTGATTTAATTATTCACTTAGCCGGTAAAAGCGGAGTACGTGAAAGTTTTACAGATCCTGCAGGTTACTGGAATAACAATATAGAAGCAAGTAGACGCTTGTTTGAACGCTATCCTGATACACGTATACTATATGCAAGTAGTTCGAGTGCTTACGAGCCCGATTTGAACCCTTATGCGGCGTCTAAGTTTGTATTAGAAGAACTTGCAGAACGCTATCCTAATACATTAGGTATGCGATTCCATACAGTGTACAGTGATAACTGTCCTAGAGAAAATATGTTCTTTAATAAACTACGCAATGGTACACTAGAATATACAACTAGACATTATAGAGACTTTATACACTTGTTTGATTTAATAGACGGAATACTAATCCTTATTGAGAATCCTCGTATAACCGGAACTATTGATATTGGTACCGGACATCCTGTAAAGATTGCTAACTTGGCACCTGAGTTACCAGTACGTATAAACACCCCAGGTGAAAGAGAATGGACTTGTGCTAACATAGAAAAAATGAAGGCACTAGGCTTTAAACCTAAATACACGGTAGAAAAGTTCTTGACAAATCAGGAAAACGATAATATAATAAACTTATTCAATGGAGAAACAATATGAAAGACATTTTACAAGACATCGTTGCACACACTCACTCGCTAGGCTTTCTTAGTTTAGTTAAAGTAACTAGTGACAGCGAAACAACTATCGACTCGATGGCAGAAGATCGCTCAGTTATTATGACAGCGACAACTACTCATCGTGTTGCAGATGGTACGTTTGGTATGCCTAACTTAGATAAGTTAGCACTACACTTAAAAAACCCAGAGTATCAGAAAGATGCTAAGATTGATGTAGTACAAGCAGAACGCAATGGCGAAGTTATTCCAACGCACATTCACTTTGAAAATGCTGCAAGTGACTTCCAAAATGATTATCGCTTTATGAATAAAGCAATCATTGAAGAAAAACTAAAGACTGTTAAGTTCAAAGGTGCAAACTGGAATGTTGCTATTACTCCGAGTGTAGCAAGTATTGCACGTATGAAACTAATGAGTGCAGCACATTCAGAAGAGCCTACATTTAACGTAATGACTAAAGATGGTAGCTTAGTATTCAGCTTTGGTGATGCAAGTACACACGCAGGCGAGTTTGTATTCCAGCATGGTATTGAAGGTACACTACAACACACATGGAGTTGGCCAGTAGCACAAGTGCAAGCTGTATTAAACTTAGATGGTGATAAAACTTTGAGCATTAGTGATCAAGGTGCAATGCAAATTAGTGTAAACTCAGGCATTGCAACATATGATTACATTTTACCAGCACAGAGTAAGTAGAACATGCGTAAAGACTTAACTACAGAACAAAAAGACTATGCACGTTTTCTTCCTGCACTTAGTGGATTCTATGCCACTTATGTAGGTAAGCAACGATATGATGAGTATGTAGATAAGTCTCGTATTCCTAGTAACTTTGCACATGGTGTTGAAAGTTTAAACTATCTCAATGCTGATGAAGGAGCGTTCACTTATAAGTGGAGTTTGTACTCTGCAGGACACGCTGACTTAGATATAACTAAGCACGTACCTAAAGAAGATATGGTACGCAATAGAGATAGAGAGAACACTTGGTTACTAGGTGACTCAGGTGGCTTCCAAATTGGTAAAGGTGTTTGGGAAGGCGATTGGAAAGATCCTAATTGTCCTAAAGCACAAAAGAAACGTGATGGCGTTCTACGTTGGATGGACGCATATATGGACTATGGAATGATACTTGATATTCCAGCCTGGGTAGCACGTTCACCAGAAGGTGCAAAAGCAACAGGCATTAGTACATACGAAGAAGCTGTAAAAGCAACACGCATTAACAACGACTATTGGATGAAGCACAGAACAGGTGCTTGTAAGTTATTAAATGTTTTGCAAGGTGAGAACCATGCAGACGCTGATGACTGGTACGAGCAAATGAAAGACTATTGCGATACAACTAAGTATCCTGACACACACTTTAATGGGTGGTCAATGGGTGGACAGAACATGTGCGATGTGCATTTGGTTCTTAAACGCATAGTTACACTACACTTCGATGGACTACTACAAAAGGGCGTACACGATGTAATGCACTTCTTAGGCACATCAAAGCTAGAGTGGGCTACACTATTAACTGATATACAAAGAGCTGTACGAAAGAATTATAATGAAAACTTTACTGCCACATTTGACTGTGCTAGTCCTTTCCTTGCAACCGCGAATGGACAGATCTACATTCAAAACGAAACTGAAGACAGAAGCAAATGGACGTATCGTATGGTGCCGTCAGTTGACGATAAAAAATATGCTGCAGACAACCGTGGGTTTAGAGACACTGTTATATCAGATGGGGTATTTAAAAACTTTGAAGACTCGCCGCTTACAGACGGACTCAAAGTATCAGACGTTTGTACATATGCTCCAGGAGATTTAAACAAGATAGGTAAAGAAGGAAAGACATCATGGGATTCATTTAGCTATGCTATTCAAATGGGTCACAATGTATGGAGTCATATTAATGCCGTACAAGAAGCAAACAGGCAATATGATGCAGGCATTGTTCCTAAGATGCTTGTACAAGAAACATTTGACAGAGTATTCTTTAGAGATGTAGTAGAAGAAATATTTGCTATTGACAACAAAGAAGAAGCTCTAGCAAAGATTAATGAGTATTCAAAGTTTTGGATGGCTATTCCAGGAACACGTGGTGCTATTGGTAAAAAGACTGTAAACGCTAGTACATATTTTGGTGCGCTATTTGATGTCGAAGAACCAGTTGTCGATGAAGACGAATTAGATGAAACTAAATTGGAGAACCTTGAGGATGAGCAACTATGATAGTGTTGAAGATAAACTTCGAGCCCATTACGAAGAACTAAAACGGAAACATAGAGAGCTTGACACAGAGCTCGAAACCAAGTATAATAATATGACTGTAACAGAAGAAGTACGTAGAATGAAAACTATGAAACTTTATCTTAAAGATGAGATGCACCGCATTAACTTATACTTGATACAAAAAGGCTTAGAATGAAACTTACATTAGCAATAACATTTTTAGTAGGATTTATATTAGGTGGGTTATTAGTATCAGTTACTAATCCTTATAATAGATGTACAGTAGAAAAAGGTTTTACTAACCCAGAAGATATTGGCGAATGTATTTGGCTACTTGAAAATCAAAAGGCACTAAGATGAAACGAGATTACAAAACAGGTATAAAAGAACAAGTTACGTTCTTTACTGGTGTCGAAGTTGAAAAGACTCCTGCATACGGAATGAAGACATTGTTTGTTACCGGTGTTCAAGACTATAACGAGATTATGAAATACTACAAAGAAGAAAAATGTGAACATATCTTCTTTGGTGCTAATCACAGTTATCATCCTGTGTCAGCAGATGAGTTTGAAGATTGGGATCTAATGATTCGTGCGTTTACGGATCAAGGTATCCTTTGTAGTTTAGACATTCCAAGCACTATTAACCTTGAATGGTTTTTAGACGGAGGCCTAACTGAAACTGATAACTTTATTCCACAGATACGTGTTGTAGTACCGTATGTTGCACAGTGGAACTATAACACAATGATTAAAATCGACGACAAAGATTTTAAAGCAAGTAATCCAGGCGTTTGGTGCCATAGCCTGCATGACTTGATGGACCGTAATAAATTTACGGATTGGAACAAATATGGCCTTGACAAAGTTATTAAATGAAAGTATACTAGTAATATGGAACAACGTGAATCATATCATAACTATATGGGACGAAGAATGAGAGAAGAAGACGCTAAAATGACAGAAGCAATTACAACTATTAATGTACCCATGACAACAGCAGAACGTAGTATTTGGGTTACATTCCGCAAAGAAGGTGTGCATATGTACCCTGGTGCAGATACTGACCCTAAACTAGCAACCGGCGATTGGGATGATGTATCATTCTTAGGTATTCCACATCGTCATATATTTCACTTTCGTGTTCGTATTGAAGTATTTCATAATGATCGCGATATTGAATTCATTCAGTTCAAACGCTGGATGCAACGACTCTATGACGTTGAAGGCGTACTAGAGCTTAACCACAAGAGCTGTGAGATGATCGCAGATGACTTGTACAAAGAGATCGCTACAAA
>Ga0209092_10002705_pt1 | contig 16034 bp, 13 predicted proteins | sample FraStrMetagenome_FD_187446 | JGI IMG/M metagenome (GOLD analysis project Ga0209092, IMG submission 187446) | Marine eukaryotic phytoplankton communities from Arctic Ocean - Fram Strait ARC3M Metagenome (SPAdes) (version 2) | ecosystem: Environmental > Aquatic > Marine > Oceanic | place: Fram...
AAAATCATTCCCTATTTGACCTAATTTTCTCGTAGGAAATTACGTAGAGCTAAATAGTGGTTATTCCAAAATATCTCAAGTTCTATTGAATTACATTCATTGAAAATTTACAGATACATCAATAACAATATGATAAGGAGTCTGGGGTACTTAGAATGGTGAAAATTGAGTTTCTAGAAGTGAAGTTATAAAAATTAGTCAAAAGTAGTACCATGTTAGGTATTACGCTGATTTCCATCTCGCTACATTCGTATAATTCTTTATGTCACCGAGGTTAATTAGCTACTTACGAATACATTGGGAGTAGACTCTACTGGAACGAACGCGTGCCAGATGAATCCCAGACTTTAGATTTTAGCTTTTTTCTTTACACGAGCAAATACGAGGAGTTTCATGTCTTGTGTCTTTTCAGTTGTTGTGTCATTTCTACCAAATAATACCAAACCCACATTCACCTCCTGTCATCCCATTTCTTCTCTTTTCCAATCTCTCAAAGTAATACTTCATTACGAGATTCCCATTAAACAAGAAGTATCCAATTAACAAACTGACCGACCAATATTGAAATAGGGAACACTTTTCAAACAAGATTCTACTCGCGAACAGCAGTAGCAGTAGGGAAAGCAGCGTACGATGCAGCCACCGAACGGCACGCTTTCCTACGTAGCCAAATACGCCTATAATGGCAACCTTTCGGCATCCCAGCTGAGTTTTGCAGTCGGGGATACGATTATTGCAAAGGGAGGACAGGACAGTAACCAATGGTGGTGGGGACGTTGCAATGGGAGGGATGGATGGTTTCCACCGGCATACGTAGCGTTAAAGCGACAGCAGCAGCCGACCATGCGTCAGAGTACGTTTCAGAATCAAATAGCGATGACGTCTGCCAACTCGATGCAGTCGGGAAGTATGTTGACTCAATCAAGTGTGAGTACTGCTAATTCTGGTGGTAGTAGTATGTCTATGATGGGCAATGGTAAAAGTTCAGGGTTTGGCTCGGGGGGAATGGACGATGATCCCTTTGCCGGATTGGATAATTCACCCGTGTCGATGTCGCTTCCCAGCGGTAAAAGCAGTAGTGCTGGTAATATTGGAGTGAAAAGTAGTGGAAGTGCTTTTACTGGTAATAATAATGCTTATAGTAGTAGTGGCGCGACTTCACCGATTCGGCAGTCATCGGCACCTTCCTACGTTCACACGACTACGGGTAATAACAATTTGAATGTCTCCAGTAATGCTTCCGTGGTTAGTACGAGTGGGAATCGATCAGTTACAAGTATGAGTTCACAAGGAACAAATAGAAGTACGTCGATGACGAATAAAGCTAGTGATTCAAATGGTATCAATAAAGATGTTGATTTAAAATCTAACGTTAAGGTTCAATCTTCGTTCCATGGAGGAACCAGTGGTCACGGCAGTGTCAATAGTGTACGATCACCATCGAGTAATGTAAGCCGCTCATCAAGCTTAAAATCTGTTCAGAGTGCTACTAGCAGCAGTAGCAATTTACAAACGACTAAGAGTAAGATAGTCACAGTGGGATCAGAAAAGGATGGGGCTGTGGAAATTGTTGCTTTAACGGAGAGCAGCAACAGTCGCAATAATGGAATGAGTCGGAAGGAACAAGAGTTACAGCGACAGCTTGATGAGCAAAAATGGAAAGAAGAAGAATTGAAAGAAGAATTAAGAAAGGAGAAAGAACGGAACAGTGGTGATGCTGCAACGGTCGCGGCAAATCAGACTTCCGCTATGATTTCCAGTGCTTCTACATCAATGTCCAATGCAATGAATGAAACTTACAAATCGGTTATTAGAGGATATAATGCTTTTGCGTTGTTGGCTGGTGCCGGTGGGGGTGCGACTCCGACGCAAGATATCGGCCCAATTTATCGATCTCCTGGTTTTTGGTCTCTCATGAAGCTAGATACTTACGTTCGACGACTCCCCATCGAACATCCAAACATTTCAGCTCACTTTGGTGCGCTTAAGAAAGCTTTAGGATTTTACTCGTACATCGCGCAACAATCTCAGAATTCTCTTGATTCGCTCGGTGGGAATCAAGGTACTTTAGAGGCTGGTATTCGACTTATCGAGATGCTACCTTACGAGAGCGATCCGAAGGAAACCCAAGGTCAATTCATAGATTTTATCAATTCTTTAGTCAACTTGATTGGTCATCTTCCCACGCGTGAACAAATTATTTTGCCGGGAGGATGGAAAAATCCAGATGGTCATCATATCATGTTATACATATTGCGCAACGTCGGTAATCAGAAATTTACCTTTTCTGTGTGTAATGCTGGTTTAGCGGGGTTGGAATACCATGCATCACGTTTCGACGAAGCATCAGGAAAGCATTTGAAGAACTTGGCTATGACGTTATGGGATATCCCAGCTAAATGTGTTCTTGACTCCAGCTTTTGGACTTTGCTCTTCTACATGGTGAGCAAGATCTTCTTGGTTACTTTATCTTTTATCAAATTTTTAAATGCTCATTATTTGTTGATACTCCTTCGAAGCAAATTTATTCATCAAAGGCTCACAACGCTGAATTTCTGTATACCCGCTTATTGCCCTCACTCAATTCGAAGCCTATTCGAGCGAATCTATTTTTGGGTCCTGCTGATTTTTTCCTCCCTCCCTCCCCGACTGTTTCAGCTTCGTATTTTGACCTAGCGTTGCTCGCCTTAGCGACGACTCCCCAAGAAGATGGTCAATCCTCTCAACTTTCAATGCTCTTGATTATGAAGGCAGCTATCGAAATATCGTTTAGAGAAATAGGCAACGCTCCGCCATCGTCAATGGATCCAGAAGATACTCGTGTGTTAAAGCTTGCAGGTAGAAATTTAGCTAACTTCGCATCAACACTTGGTAAGGAGACAGACAAAGATGGAGGGCTGTTACATAGTCTGGAGTCGGTGTGGGATTTACTGAGTAAATTCCTCTTGAAATTAAACGTTGCTGCTTCCAAACCTGTCGATCAACACAGTCACCTTTCATCGAAGAAAGAAAATGATCTTTTTGAAAAACCTAATAAGTTGCTGAAGACGGAGTCTGGATCAGCAAGTCACATGTTATTCGGAAGCCTGCGTCGAGACAATTATGAAAAGGTTCAGAATGAGTTGATGGGTGACGCACTACCGGATCCAATATTGATCCCGATCGTTCTCACTGATGATACGTTGCCTCCAGTGGCAAACAATTATCAGGTCGCCGCATCCTCGCTGCTGAGGCTTTGCAATTCTTGTTCATTACTAATGCAGCAGAGAAAGCAAATAAAAAACTCTCCTGCACTCGCTTCATCTGCAGCTCAATTTGCTTTAACAGTCCTATTGCCAATGCCCAATGCCGACGTATCAAGATGTTTCTGGCGCAAATCACCCATGCGACGTGAAACGCAAATATATTTGCTCTTTCTGATTCGAAGAATGTGTACTTTATACAATGCTGCGACTGCCTGTGTACAGCAATCGCGTGGTCTAATTGCACTACGTGCTACCACTTTCGCATGTGCTGCTTGTGTCGCGGATGCAATATCACGCGTTGCGGCTTCAGACGATCCATCGGCTTTTTCGTTACATTACTCAGGGGATTGCGAAGGGCCAACACTTCCATTTGGGATTGAAGCAGGTGCATATAACACACTTGGAGCAAACTTGCCTATCTACGAAGCTTCATTTTGTGCGCTTCGAGCACTTTGCTTGGATTATTTACGAGATGGTAAGTTTGATATCACTGAAGAATCATATCTACAAACAGAGAATTGGTTCTAATTAATTACTTGTAAATGGATTCTCTTCAAGCGTCCGGTTTAGGTAATGGTGGAAGTCGACCAACCATTTTTAACTTCGACCGTTCAATGCTCCCCTTGATTGGTGATATAGTTTTCATTGAACAGTTGTCTATACAGATGGCTGTCCCTCGGGTTGACAAAAGCGCTCGTCTTGACCGAATCAATAATACGTCTGCGCTTATCTCAGGAAGGAATGGCTCTCTTCTTGAAGTCTTACCTGAAATGGGATATTTTCGAGATATAGTTTTTTACTTCAAACATGCAGTATCTGGAAAAGGTCCTCACGACCCTTCTGTTTCAAGCGCTAAGTGGATACCTTCGGATGCAACGCTTCATTGGACATCATCAGCTTACTCTAAAGATGATCCTAGACAAATTTATCGTGTTCACGCGTTTCATGGTTGGGGCCAAGAATTTATTGAGATTGTGGAAACAGTGGAAGATGAGAAAAAGAAATCGACGTTTACGAGTTTTCTCAATATGTTCAGAGGGAAAAGTCCCATTGAACGACAAAGGCTTTCCTCTGCAGATCCTACGACTGTTGTGAATTCGTTATCGGAAAAACTAGCCAAAAAGTGAGGTCGTTTTCTGCTTGAAATATTGAAGTCTTTCGAACTAACTCCGTTGTTTAATATATAGGAAAGAACCGGTTCCAATAAATTCAGAAGATGATGTTTTACATCTATCATCAAAAGAATTGCCCACTTTTGGTGGGGCCCTAAGCGCTGCGGATTCCGAGAGGTTTATTCAATTTCTAACTGCCCCCTATCTTCGCATTCCACTTGTCCTTGATTTTTTTGCCAATGGCGATCCTGGTAGACTATCGTCTTTGAAATGCAAGCCCCTCCAAACAATTGTCGACGCCGTTTTGTTTGAGCCTGGGGGTTGGAGACCAGCTGACTGTACACATCAAGTTTCCCAGATTCCTACTATCGACACTAAAGTTTTGAATATTCTTCTTTCTACTGCGAAGGGGGCGCTTTTTAATGAAATTGCTAAAAGTCCTGACGTTCTTACGTCATGCATTGTGAAAATACTTGATAGAGCGTTGGAGATGGATGTCGGTAAATACTCTTCTTCGCATTCTTCTGGGCCGCTTATTTTGTACGCCATACGTTTAGCTGTCCGCGTAGAGGGTTACATGAAACTGGCAGTAAATATTTGCTCCAAAGGTTATCGGCCTCGAGGGATGGAAACGTTGGATTTAAGAAAAGTAGCATCATCCGTAAATCAGTTGCGTACTACTTTGGACAAAAAGGCATTTCCAATTTTGGAGTATTGGGTGGAAAAGGCAGTTTCGAAAAACGAAGGCACTAATGTGATTTGCTTAATCCATACACACTTGCTGTATTTGTTCAAGAATTGTACATATTCGGAGTTTGACTTCAAATCTGTCTCAGTTCTACTTTCATCACAAGTGTATTTATTAATTAATCATCGATTCAGTCGCAAGACTTATGATGATTTGATGGATACTGGAAAACCAACGGATCCACCATCGAACATTCAGTTGGCACAATCAGAAGTTTTCGATTTAATACAGAGGCACCGTTACAATGTATTGAAGTGGTTGCGTGCGAATCCTGACGCCGGCGATGATGTCTTTGAAGCGGTAGTGCGTGTAGCTACTGGTATTGGAACACGATCGCAATCAATGGAAAAATCTACAGGAAAGAGACATTGGAGAAGTATTAAACACCCTACTTGTTATGGTAGGTTCATTCCAGACACAGAAGATGCCAAACTACGTGATGGCTCCTACCGCCTTTCGAAACCAGGGCAAACGTATGAAGAATGGATGCTTGAGGTGACTACGAGAGCAATAGGGACTGAAGTTAATGTGCAATTATCGGAGTTCACCATTCAAAATCATAAGATGATGCCACTCGAAGAAGCGATCTTAGATAGCCCTGATTTTATTGTAGCTATGAGAGATTCTCCGGCCCTTCGAGAATCAAATACCGTTTCATGTGCAGAAGTTCTGCACACTAGTAACCGTCTATGGTGGAGACTTGTCGGGCGACGCCATGATGTACAGAGTTGGGCCCCAGACAAACGCAACTATCGAGATTTCAAGGAATCTGTTAAGCAAAATCACAAAAGAATTTTTCCAAAGCAGCTTTTTGCTGGTGAAAATTGGATTTGTGTTATATTGCAAGATAAAGTTGAATTGCTGTTGCCAGGAGTTGAACTTAAAATGGAGAGTCATGATCAAAGTAGAAGACCTTATGCAGTCTTGTCGGGTTGGATAGAAAATCCGTCGTCAACTACTCTCTCCCACACACTGAAGGAAGTTGTCGTATGGCAGCACCCTCCTGTTATTAATATATACAACGTCAAAGAGTATGGTCGGCGACATTTTAGAATCCTTGAGTACACCTCCAATATGTCACTTTGTTTACATGAAGTCGGTGGTGATCCCTATCCTGATCGTGTCGCAGGTATCTTAGCCCTGAGCGCTGGAATCCCCATGTCGACGGTTAACCCAGAAGTATCTGTAATTATTTCACGAGCTCTCAACAACGATCTTGGTAATCAAGTTTTTATCCCGAAGCGCTTTTTGTCGGGACTCGTTCCATCAGCACTACTAGAAAAATACTCATTTTGGCAGGGAGATAATGACAACTTGAGTGGCTACGAAGCAGAACCTAAAAAGGGATTAGAGTCGTCGACAGGCCCTGCAACACAACTTAGAATATTGCTCTCTAAGAGTTCGTCAATGGATCTTAGTGGATTTTGTAACTCGGAAGCTTCTGCATTGATTCAGCGAATACCGGTGAAAAATTATGAGCCGTCTTCACCGAGAGACGTGACGCGACCTATTCATACATTACTTAACATTTTAGCTGCTCCACCAGGTTCGATCTTAAAAATTGTTGGAATGCTTTTGTCTCGACTCGATAACTTGTCTCATGTTCTTGCTTGGACCAAGTCAAGCATCAAGTCAATAAATGACCCTTGTGAAATTGATTTGATTGAGTTACCTCGAGTAAATTTGACCTTCAAGTCAGCAAAGATTGATCATATTGATGGATCTATTGAGTATCGTTTGTACAGCAATGACCATGATGGACTTTATATTTCTCTTTCAACAGAGGCTCGTCAGGTCGCCGAGAAACTACTTGGAAACATTGCTCATTTCATTGTGCTCCGAAATGAGGACAATGATTTGTTCGTCTTATTACCAGGATGTGCCTTACCCCGGCGTTTGCATGTTGATGGTAATCACCTTTCTCTTCAAATCCTTCTAGATCGTAGAAATCAAGAATGGATCGACAATATGAGTGACATCAAATGCTATTTATATCCTATACATACTTCTCGCGCCTTTTTGTTTACTCCTTCTTTAGCTTCTTCGATGTATTTAATGTTGTTGTACTTTATCACTGGCTCTTACGGTGATGTATTCAAGATGATTGAGTCTTGCGTTAGTGAACAGTTGAGTGAGGAGGAGGTGAGTTTTTTGAACTGCAATCGTTTAAAGTGAAGAGTCTTCGTCTTACTTTCTACGTGATATAGCTTCAAATATTTAACCAGCTCGAATTCCTTGGGAACGATTTTCATCCTGACGCACATGCATGTCGGTTGAAGCTTTCTGCGATCACCTTGGGTCTTGCGGATAGTGCGATGAAATGCCCATGGGTCGTCGAAGAAGAGCTTCGCGAATATATTTTGAAATTGAACAATGTTTCGGCAAATTGTCGACTTTCGTTGGACGAGGAGTTATCAATATTGAAAACGAGTTGGTCTATTTCAAGGACCAAGCTAGTTCCAGCTTTGCAAAACCGGTTAGCGTATCTGACAGGTGTGGATTCCTTGAAGGGGCTTAATTCGGAGAAAACCGTAACCGTCAAGCTGATTGCTCGGTTCCCTGTAATTGATAATTTTGACCGGGAACCTGATACCTCTATCATTACTGATCCTAAAAATCAAATGGTCTCCACGAAAGTATTTTCTGCAGCTTACAACCGACCGGAAAAGGTAAATATATTGACTCCATTTGTCAAGTTTTTCATTGTCTAAAGATGGCAAGCATCTCACTCATGTCTCGAAATCCCACAGGACCAAGGGTATGGTGGGATAAAGGCTCTTGAATTTATTATTAATATATTATCGTCGGGAGTTGGAATTACATCGGGGTCAAATGGTTTTCCGTTAATATACGATCTTTTGACAGGCGTTGTCCCACTCAAACTTCATCCAAACGACAGCAGCCACAATTGGGGACGTCTGTTCACTAGATTATTACCTGTTGCAGATTTTCAATGCAAAAAAGCTGAGATGTCCGTATTACGTTTATTGAGTGAAAACCACGCCCTCGCGAATCATCCGAATTTGCCAAAGTATGAAATAGACGGGGCAATGAAGAAATTTAAAGGTGTGTTTTCTGGTAAGGACGCCGTTAGTAGATTGATGAAGGAGTTGCATGAGTTTCTAAGTAAGGACGAGTTAAAATCATTGGTCCATTGGGCTGGCGTTCAAGAAGAGTATTCTCTGAATAACACTATCGTATTAAAGCCAGCACAAGTGTTGTCTCCTCATCGCTCGTGGATTGTTCCACGTATAACGAACTTTTCTCGGTCTGAATTCTATTTAGATATTAACGTATTTTCCGCTATTGATGTCCCTATAGTTCAACTGAAAGCATTCTGTTCAAAGCCGCTTGCGCTCATAAAGCTGGACACGTTTGTTAGCTACTTGTCGAGAGGTGAATCTCGATTGTCCTCGATTTCAAGGGAATTCCCTTTTGATTTGTCATCAGATAAAGCAAGCAAAACACATTGCTCAGCGCGAACAATGCAACGGCTTTACTCCGACGTTCAAAAATATGCAGATAAAACTAATTCTGAGCAGATTCCTACTCTAATTGGATTTTCAGACTCGGACATTGATTTGTTTTATCAAAACAATCAATCACTGATCGCGGCTCAGAAACAGCTTGCAAGTTTGGTAAAAGTCTTAACCTCTTGCATGCAATTTGATCGATCGTCGCTACGTAATTTGATGAAGAGGGCCTTGGCGATATGTAACAGCGATGAAAGAAGTGACGAAGTATCTACTGGACGAGAGCATGAGTGCAATTTTATGCGCCATCGACTCGGTAAGTCACCGAAGGAAATAAATCGAAACCAAATTTTTCCTCACTCTTTATAATGTGTCCCACAATAGGCCAAGCGAGTGACCGGGAGCCTGTAGCTTGGGTCGATTTGCTTGTCGCATCGATTCTCTCAACGAACTCCGAACGCGATATTCAAAGCATGAATCCATTTTTGTCATCCTCCGCGACAAAAATTATTTCCCATTTGACTATTGTAGCTATGATGACTTCAATTCGAATTGGCCAGGTACATAGAGCGTTGTCAAGGTAATGCTGTTTCCATATTTTCGTGTTGTTTTCGGAAAGTTTTCACTTGGTCTAATCTATTTAAATAGTGTTTATAATTTAATTAAACTTACCAAGAAAGTAAAAGAAGCTGCAACATATGAAGAACGTCAACAACAAAAGGCAGAAATTAGGTTACTTGCATCGAAAATTGCACTCGAAATTTCGAACGATAGGCATTACATGGAAACGAGCGCGGCAAACTCATCCGTAGTCCGTTTTGATCCAAGATTTTTGGTTTTTGAGTTCACGTATGGAATAATGTTGAGAAAAGCTCAAGTCATGCTAGTTAAGAAATTTATGAGTGCACTTAAAAATAATAAATCAATGTGCCACCAAATGATTATGGGGGCTGGAAAAACCACCGTTGTTGCACCCCTTCTCGCTTTAATCTTAGCCGATGGAAAGTCTCTCGTCACGAGCGTTATGCCTCACGCTCTTCTTGAAATGACTAGGGGAGTTATGAGAGAAAAGTTTTCAGCGGTTGTGAGGAAGCCAATTTTTACATTTTACTTTGATCGTGGTACTCCTATTACAAGAGAACTTTGGACGAAATTGCGAAAGGCAAGAGATATGAAGGCGATTATGTGCGCTACACCTACAAGTGTTAAGTCATTATTCTTGAGATTTATTGAAATGATGCGTCTTCTTGAAAGGTCGAAGTTTGGAGATAGGACAAAGAAAAGTGGGTTTTCCATGAGACTTAGTAAAATTGCGATGTCTTTTCGCAATAGAGCCACAACGCAAGAGTTGAAGGTTAATCCAGAAGACGTATACTATTGTTGTGAGGTCCTCAAACTTTTTAAGTCGGGAGTTTTAATTCTCGACGAAGTTGATCTTCTATTGCATCCGTTGAAATCAGAATTAAATTGGCCTATTGGTAGAAAGGAAGCGCTTGATTTCACTCAGTCCTCTCTTGGTAGTGGTCTTCGTTGGGATATGCAATGGCACCTGCTGGACGCATTTTTCTACGCAAAAACGAGAAAGATGTCAGTTGCTTTTAACGATAGTAGAGAGGCAAAGCACATTCTTGATTCAATTGCCAGCATCATTGAAGGGGGTGTGAGAAATCGCCATCTGCAAATTACACCACATCTCGTTCTCTTGAACAAGAAATTTTACAACTCAGACTTAAAGCCATTGCTAGCTCGTTGGCACCTACTTTATCTTCGTCACAAACGATTACCCTTAGTTGAGGACAAGCATCTGATCACTTATATGACTCAAGGCTATAAAGGAGACCGTCAAGCAACAAATGCAGTGTCTGTTTCCCTAAATGATGAGTACATGAAGATGCTTAATTTGAGTCACGATTTACTTTGCCATTTTGTCCCGTTTTTGCTTGGGAAAATAGATAGAGTTGGGTTTGGATTGCTAACAGAGGCAGATATTAAATTATCCGATCCAAAAATTTCGATAACGCGGTTATTGACCGCTGTGCCTTTCGTAGGGAAAGACGTTCCTAGCAGAGCAAGTCAATTTTCTCAACCGGATGTAGTTATTGGTTTGACCATCTTAGCTTACCGCTACGAAGGACTAAGATTTAGTGATTTTAAGTCGCTCATAAACGAAATGAGAGAATTTCTGGACTCTGAAGTTGGGCCGTATCGCAAACGACCATCTGCGCAGAGATACGCGAAGTGGATAGTAATGGCTGGTGGAAAAGTGAGGGGTATGAAAGGTGACGACGGAGATGATTCCGACGATGAAGATGAAAGTCCGGAGAATACTTTGGCTGGAATCGTGGGCGAGTGGGGACCTTCTGACGAAATTTGGCCATTATATCTTCTTGATACTAAAGACGACACTCACATGAATGTGACGTACGGCCTGTTGAAAAAGTTACCCGAAGCGATTGAATATTATCTCAATAGCTTTGTTTTTCCGCTCACGATGGAACTTCATCATGAAAAGATTTGTGCTTCAGGGCAAGATTTAGGTGGTGACATGCTCTTTGGAAGGTTCGTGTCTCATTTATTAATATTTATGTTTACTTGTTTATTCATTCTCAACACGGTTCTTCGATAGGCGAGTTGGTTTCAGCGGAACACCAAGCGATCTCTTGCCGATTGAGTTAGGTCAATGTCATTACGAAGAATGTAGTGACGGTAAGATTCTTCATTATTTAACGAACCCGTCCATTGCCTCGACTAGGCTCGTGGGAAGTGATTGGAACGCAAAAAAATTGCTTGATGAGATAGCTTTGTCTTCACCGCATTTCAACGCTCTCCTGGATGTTGGCGCTTTGATTACAGGCATGAGTAATTATGATGTGGCGAAATATTTAGTTGAGCGATTGCCAGAAGATTTATTCGATGGTGTCGTATTTCTAGATAGCGCCGATCGGCAAATGATTCTCCTTCGCCAAGGTAGAAATGTAGTACGACTTAATCAAGCTGGTATTCCTCCGAGAAAGCGTTTCGCATTTTACGATCAGATACACACGACAGGTGAGAATTTTTATCATTTCTTTCACTAGTTTGCAAGTCTGACAATTTTTTTAGGAATGGACATAAAACATTGCATCGACGCACGTGCTGCCTTGACTCTCGGTAAAGATATGACTTTCCGTGATTATGCTCAGGGTGCATTCCGTATGCGTGGAATTGGCATCGGGCAAACTATTGAAGTGCTTATAATTCCGGAAGTTTTAAAGTTGATTACTGATCAGGCGACTAGACTTAATGTTGGTAAACCAAGTGCTGTTTCCGTTCAATTCAATAACCAAATTTCAGTCCAACCGCCATCTCATGGCAATGAAGTTCTTTCAATGTATACTTCTAACCAGAAAGCGGCTACAGGTAATCCGCTAGAAACGATTAAGTCGCCAACGCAGCTTCTAATCGATATTTCTTCGTGGCTGACACTGAATGGAATGCGTTCAGAGAATACTCAGTATCGACTGTTGTGCGAACAGAGTATTCATAACATTTGGAGGAAGCAAGCTTTTAATCTAATGATTTCTTCCTACCATGAATTAACCCAAGAAGCATTTGCCCACCGCTCTTCTGAGATTCGTGCAATTTGTTCGTCGTCTGCTGGAAATGCACAAAGTGAGCTTGATAATGTTCTGGGCGAAGGTAGGAAGATAGCTATCGAAGATCTTCCGGCGATCAAGCACGTTTTGGTGAATGATGCATCGTCACCACTCGATAATATAGGGATTTCTAAGCTGCAAAGGTGTTTAGATATTTACCGAGAAAAAATTGATTTCTCTATATTGAATAATATTCCTTTGCCTACACCTATGTCAGTGAAAATGAGGAACGAAGTCAATAGACACAATGAGTTTTTGACCCGTGACAATGACAGCGCCGTTTCAGAGAAAATTATTCTTGATATTACCAGTTCAGAAAACTTATCGAACAAGGTTGTTGGTAATGAAACTAAAGTAACTGATGACGAGGTTGGGATGGAACAGGCTATTCAACGAGAACAAGTTTCGCAAGAAGAGGTACTCCAAGAGGAGGAGGAGGTAAGTTAATGTGATGCGTTTAATTTTTGTAAAAATTCGTAATACTAATCAATTGTCGTCAATTTTATTTCATAGGAAGAGGAAGAAGAGGTAATTACAATCGTTGAAATTAATCTGTCGTGAGGCACTAACTAATTACGTTTTCATACAGGAGGAAGAAGAAGAGGAAGAGGAAGAGGAAGAAGAAGTCATGGATGCAGCGGTCAAAAAGAAATACTCAAGAGAAGATGAGTATCCAATTCCTTGGCCTTTGTCATCTCTTGGGGACAGCCAAAGAATTGAACAAACCTTTTATAGAGCTTCTAATTTTACCGTGAAAAACCATATATTTTCAATGGGGTTAAACATGAAATTTCCAAAGTATATTCTTATTTCTAAAAACTATTACAATCCGTCTTGGGTCAAGACACATCGGCGGCTTAAAAATATTATTGTACTTTTGGACGTAGCTCCGTCTAAGGCAGCTATGCAAGACTTGATCGATCCAGGAAAAGCCTTCACAAAATCCCAAGAAAAAAGCTTGCGGAAAGCATTTGATTTTGCTGATGCTGACAGTTCTGGCGGTTTGCGTTTTGGAGAGTTGAAGGAGGTTTTGAAAGCTGTTGACGTAGATTTGGAAGGTGAGGAAGGAAAAAAATTCACAGAGAGCCTTTTCAGTGGAGCTCCGCCCGACGTTAAGAGAATTGTAAAATTTGATGAAATCAAAAACCTTCTATCTAGACGAACCTATTACAAAATTCAACAAGGACGTTATTACATCGCTCTTTCCCTCTTTGAAGCAGAATGTCTTCGCGCTGCAATGCATATGAAATCAGGGTTTCCGTTTATTTCTGACAAGGATTCAATATTATCTTTGAGGACACCGTCACTTTCGATAGATTCAAGTTATCAATATGAAGCAGCTGGTCCTTTCCAAGACCTTACAGCAACGTCAACCTTAAGATTTATTGACAATCAAGACAATTTCAGGCCTGATGAGATAAGTACCTTGTTGAGAGGACTTCAAGACAATGAATGCAAGTTACGAAAGAAATTTTTCGTGGAGGTTCGTAGCAATCGAAGACGCAAAAATAGAGATCCTTCACAGACAACTCTAGCGAAGGTGTTCGTTACTGCCGACGAACACTATTTACTCCAATATAAGATCGCAACAGGAAAGGTCAAGGCTTTGTTGAAGTCACAAGGTATGTATGCAAGAGATGCATTTGCTGCATTTGATTTTGACAGGGACGGACTCTTGGACTTCGAGGAACTTCGTAGCGGCCTCGACTGGATAGGTCTGAAGATGAGCCCAATACTTATCAAAGAGATTATTGTCACTCTCGATAAAGATAAAGATGGCTATATCAACCTTGAAGAATTTAAGGAAGCAGTTGGATGGGAGGAGGACAGCGAGGATGTGGCAGTTGGACAATATACTGGCGTTCCTATCATGCCGCGTATGATTAATGCTGGGGATAAGGAGGTAGTGGTTAAAATTCCCCATGAAGTATTAGCTGCCATCAAGATTAAAGTCAAGAAAGTTGGCAAATTTACCAATGTTTGGAACAGCCAGGGTAGTATGAGCCGTGTAAAGGGTAGCATTTGGGATCCAGTCACCGATGGTATTGATCGCGCGTTGCGCCAGAACAAAGTCATGGTCAGTCTCGGACATTACGCTGGAACAAATTTTGACAACCCTAGCCGCGACTCTCGTGATCGGTTGACAATTGAAGTTACGGACACGAAAGGAAATTGGGTAGGCGGAAGTAGTTGGCTTGTCCATGTATTGAACAAGTATATGCCCCATCCAGCTCGATTCCGTCTCCTCTGGAGTCAAACACAAGGAAATAATCACTTTTACGCATGGGAGCCAGTCCCACCAAGCGATAAATTTGTTGCTCTTGGTATGGTAGGAACCACTAAGAAAGATCCTCCAAAGACATCTTGCATGCGATGCGTTTCTATTGACATTGTTTACCAATCGGATGGAAAATCAACAAAACGTATTTGGAACACCCAAGGTACAGTTGGAAAACAAGGAAGTATTTGGAATATAAATAAGTTCGGACTTGTTGGCTTCGTTGCTGGGCATGACCCGCCGAGGCAAACTCTATATGAGTTGCGCGGAGAAAGATTCTTCTTAAAGGACTTTGTAACATTTGATAAAACAAATTAGTTGATAATTAGTGAGAATTTTGGAGGGGAGATATTGGCGTTATGATGATGGTAACTTAGAAATTGGAGACTGAAACTTTTAGATTTTTCACAAACATTTTAGTCGACAAGAATGTATCCGCAGGCATTTAGCATCAAATCCTGCCAAGGAAACCGTAGATGGTTTTGGTCACATGCCAAAAAACGCTGAGTGGTACTTCCAAAGTTACTCGAAGGAAAATCATATTATTAATGTCTCGTTTATATAACCTAGAAGTTTCTAATCCTTATTGAAATTATAACTAATAAGTACCATTCTTCTGACCCTTTGACTGATGGGGAAGGCGACTTCAAATCATAAATATTGATAAAAAAGAAAGGCAATTCAGAGAGGAAGAAAGAGAACAACACCTTCCCGATACGAGTAGGTTCCAATTTTTTCAATTTGGAACAGCAATGATTACTCCATAGTTAAAACTCGCCCTCTTCATCAGTCACTGATTCGGAAAAGGAGTCTTACCAAATGTCATATGATCGAATTATATAATACGCGTCATCATTTCCCCTTATATTGAACCATTAACTCCCATACTGTGGATAATAACCGCTGGCATTTCCAGCACACGCTGCATGAGTAACAGTTTCTTTTGTTGTTCTTGTGAATTGTAATCGACGTATCATAAGTTCACTCCGCGTCCCCATTGCCATACATCCTAGCCGCTTAAAATCCCCTCTTTCCTTTCTTTTTGTGATCGATATAGCTTGCAGGAGTTATGCTTTCTGCTTCTTGCGATTCTGCAGCCACCTTCTTCAAGGAATAAATTAATTGCTCGAACCCCTTGTTCATTTCATCAAAGTGTCCAACTTCAAGCAAATCGATTCCAGTCATATCGTTAGACCTGTAGACAACAAATAATGGATTGGACTTATTTCCTGTTGCAAAAGTGACGTCCACTTTCTTAGCTCGCTTCACGTAATGAGCTACGATCTACGCAACTCTCTTCTCCACCTCCCTTTTTTTAAACTGTATGCTTTTATTGTATTAACTTCTACTCTTGTACCAGGGTATAAATTACTTTGTAGTTACAACTCATCCTCTTCATCAGTTACAGGTTCGGAAGAGGAGTAGTAGCAGTTGTTATATGATCGAAACATATAATACGCGTCATCGTTTTCCCTGTTATTGAAACATGAGTTCCCATATTCTGAATGGTATCCTCTGGTATTTCCAGCGCATGCTGCCTGAG
>Ga0209092_10002706_pt1 | contig 16028 bp, 13 predicted proteins | sample FraStrMetagenome_FD_187446 | JGI IMG/M metagenome (GOLD analysis project Ga0209092, IMG submission 187446) | Marine eukaryotic phytoplankton communities from Arctic Ocean - Fram Strait ARC3M Metagenome (SPAdes) (version 2) | ecosystem: Environmental > Aquatic > Marine > Oceanic | place: Fram...
TCTATTTATTAGACGACAAAAGGGGATGATATGACGTACTTGGTACTTTTAAGGTTCGCTGAGAAGTAATGATTTACGGCGATGTACCACGATCTATCTAGATTTACAAGTAGACAAACATAAGTAGAAGTTAATAAAATAAAAGCATACAGTTTAAAAAAAAAATTACAAGCCGCGTACACGTCTCCGCGGTACATGGTACACGGTCATGTGGGTACATGGCACATGACACATGACACATGGCACATGTGTATATGTTAGCCGAATGTCTCCCTGTTCGAGGAAAGTTCTCGTGCATTGTGTGTGAATGTTTTGTACTACTTTTTGAGAGTATGGGGACGGGACGGGACGGGGGACGGGTAACACGATGAGAGTATGGAATCACAATACCGGTATTTTGATTTTTTGGATACCGCTACAGCGTATCTCGATCAATGTCCAATTTTACATGTTTTAGTGTAAACAAAACATTTTCATATTCTGAGTGTAGATTCATGTACAGAGTCAAACATCTTTTCCAACAATAAAGCTATATTTTCCGGAATAACACTTAAAGATGATCAGGAGTCGGAGGGATCATAACAACAATAACAATATTAATAATGACAATGCCAACCACGATAGATCGTCGACAGGTAGTGCGGGAAATCTTATCTACGAAGAAACTCCTTCCAATGGAGGCCCTCTGGCCCCACTGCCGTCGATAATTGAACGGTTAATGCTTGACGATGCTCCAACTCTAATCGGTCGATGTGAAGCCGCTGATAAGGCAAGTCGACGAATGTTCGTGGTCAATTGCTTGTTTGTTTGCTTGTCTGCTTGTTTGTTGCCTTGTGTATGTCAAAATAAGGAATTAACATTGCTTTTGAATTCTATGTGAAGGTTTTAAATTCATTCTTTCAAGAAGTTGGTTATAGAAATGGTATCCGATCGCGCGTGAGCGGGACTGTTATCCGTGGTATGGCAGGAATGGGGAAAACAACGTTGACAGCGTATTGCATTGCTGACCCTCGTGTGAGAAGATTATTTTCTGGTGGTATTGCTTGGATTAATCAGGGACAGATGTATGCTGAAAGATACTCGGACAAAAAGTCTTTGAAAGAAAACCTATCTTTTTCAGACTATCGAATGTTTTTGATAAACATAGCACGCCAATTGGAATTGGAAACGGAGTGTTTTCATAGAATATCCGAGCCTGTTCAATTAGGAGACAATGCTGACGATGAGCAATTTTACAAGATAATTGAGAGAAAAGCTATGTATACAGCAAAGTATTCTATGTGCGATCTTTTATCAGGCAGAAGAGTATTGATAGTATTGGACGATGTTTGGTCACAAGATGATGTTCCATGGTTTGATTTCTGGTTCGACGAAAATGACGATATCCAGGAATATTTTGATGAAACGAGAATGCCATCCAATTGTCAGACGCGTTCGCATTTGCTAATAACGACCCGCAATCGAAATATAATTCCACATAATCATGAAAAAGCTGTATCATGTGATCAACACTGTGCATTTGTCGACCTTTCGGCACTTTCTTTCGTTGATGCCATCACACTGTTTTTGGTTTCGAGTAACCTTTTCTCTAGTATGGAAGCCTGTGAAAGGCAAATTGCTTCAGATAGCTTACCGATTTTAGAACAAATCGTGCAAAGGTATGGCCGGCTTCCTGTTGCAATGAATATTTTGGGCCGCCTAGCGGGGACTTTATTTCGATTTGAGGAAAGCATTGACAGCGGTGTATGGCAGAGTTTTTTGACACAAATCGATGACGATTCGCAATCACTGCAACAAAGAAACAAAGACATAATCTCTCAGTGCAAATTTCATGAACTATTCTACAGCAGTTTCGCGAAACAAAACTTGGGCATTGACCAGCAAAAACTCATATTATGTTTTGCGTCGTTTTGCAACGTATTTACTTACTCAAACTGTTACAGACCATGGATAAGCTTTTCTGTAGTTAAGGCGTATTTTATGGCAATACTATCCTCATGCAAATTAAAAGTGCCCCCTTCTGATACCTTTCAGTGCGAAGAGATGGCCCTTCAAATAATTGATATCTTGGAAGTATTGGGATTTCTGGATTTGCTTGATTTACAGACTATTGAAGATTATCAGAACACTATTAATGAACCTGAATGTTTTTGCTACAGAATTCACCATGACTTAATACAAAAGTATGGGCTTTTTCTTACGTCGAGCGGGGATCTTCATGTTCGAAGATTTGGATTAGTAAATTGTATACGAGACAAATTTTTCTGGAAAGACGATCAAAAGAGAATTGTTGAAATTCTTCAATCGATTCTCGTAGATACGTGCTGGCCAAAAAAGTATCTTTACGAAAATACAAGCTGGATAGGTCATTCCCTATCTGATTCTTCATTTGTTGCTATGTATATGCCTAGACATCTCATTTGGGCTAATGAGTTTGAGAGAGCCGCACTCATTTTGAAAGATAATTCGTTTTTTCACTTTCGCATGTCTCATTTATGCGAACAAGATGCAGAAGAAACTATGCGCATGTTTTTAGTCGACTTTAATGAGTTTGAGAAATGTTGCCGGTCTCAAAAAGCTGCATATTTTCCACAACTTTACCACATGCAAATGCAAATCTTGAGATCATCTGTCAAGCAGCACAACTCGTCAGATTGGAGTATTATCAATTCATATGCACGAGCATTTGTTCTTTTGGCACTCGAACTTTTGAAACAGTCTATTTGGCCGTTAGCTCTAGATTGCCTTTGTGAAGCGGAAGTGCTATGTCAATCGTCACCAAGTAATTGTGTGATCAAGGAAAAAGTGAAACACATCTTTAATCTAACTTCAATGAAGTGCATTGTGCTTGTTTCGCGCCTTTCTCCAAATCGCTTAAAGTTTAATAAGTGTGAGCGTCTCTTGATGGCTAGTCGTCAAACATTGGTTGAAACCGAGTTGACTGTGACGAGTCCAAATGATGGTTTAGTTCGTGCTGTTGTGAAGGGGAGCACTGAAATGCATTCGGCAGCACGGTTTGCTGACGTAAATGTTGGGCCGAAGGAGAGTGCAATCAATTTTACCTTCGATGGCAGTACTTTTGTTACGGCTGATGGTCTTCGTCTTTCGATAATGGGGAATGTTGCTGCATGCGGTCATACGTTGTTTCTGATTAAATCAAATGAGCCTTTTGCCGCTCCGCATCATTTCAATTTTTCTATAAATAGGGATTGGACGATTTCGCCGCAAGGATTCGCACATCTTGTGATTGGTACTCAAGCTCCCTCGATGAGACTTGTCATGCGTGACTCTCCGTGTCGATTGATTTTCGACGTACCTCTTAATTTTTCAGAATATTCGACACTTGCATTTAAACAAAATTTGTTATCTCATCCTGGATTTTTTATATCAAAAGAAGATTGTGGTATTATGCTTAAGACCATGTCAGTTGATAGCATTTTCGTAACGAAGGATGTAAATACAACGACTGATTTATGTTACCATCGAAACTTACTCTGTCACTCAAATGGCACTGGCGCAGCAATCGATATGGGGTTTAGAGTTGATGCAGGGTCCGTGATGTATTTCTTGAATGATTGGACTCCAATGACCTTAAATTTTTTGCGGTATTTACTTTACAAGGCTGGGTTCTTTTCTTTCAAGCTTAACGAGGATTGTAGCATAAGTCCAATGCACGCACCCCACGTTGCACTGGGTGTATTTATTCATGGCCGTGCCAATGAAATTATCACACCTCAAATGTATGATCGTGCTCAATTTTGTACCATGCAACAGTACTCGATAATCCAAAAAATCTTAATCGGCTGTCGGGAATATTTCTGCCGCATATTGGTGGTTATCATCAGAATTATTGAAAACAATGTCGATTACTCTTAGATCCAGGTCTCGATAAATCGTCCAAATATTTGAATTAAACATTGCGAGGAAAGATTTTCAAATCATCGCAGGTACAACGATGTGTGTTCTAAATCTAAGTTTATTTTCGAATTAAGCGACTGCATTATACAGCACTACTAGGTCCCATTCACGCCAAATACGATGTAGTATCCCTGATGCGGGTATTCGTAATCACTATACTGTACGCGAACCTAGAGAAGGAGAGATTTCAAAATTAAATGAGGACTTTTTCGTTTCCTTTTTACGTTCTTAAATTGAAGTTCAAAGTCTTATGTGTGTCCTTTGGTCCGTAGTGATTTGCCCCAAACTCAAGTGCTTATACAGATTTAATGTCGACTCAAAGACGGTGTCTACCTTTTGATCATTCGAATGCGCCTTAAGGTGGAATTTTCGCAAGTTTTCACATGATCCGATTTTGTAGCACATTGTAAATAAATATTACTATCAATATAAACACACAATACCAATTATTATAACAAACTATCATTTTTCAAAACATCTGGGCGTACACGCCCTTACTTCGTTTCCACTTAAGAAGTTTAATTGAGTTTCCGTCAATCGATCTTCCCTATTTATGAGACAGATGAATTGATATAGTTTTTTGAGAGGAGACTAAGCAGAACATTATGTTACGACTGTTTGCAAGATATCTCGCAGGTACTATTTGGGTACATAACATACCTAATTTGATCTTTCTGTTAATTGTACACACTCTGTGTGACCTATAAACTTTAAACATAAGATTCTTTATAGCAGATCAGCAATGCAACATATATACCATAATTCTGAAAATGACAAAGATTTCGAGACGAACTCCGATCAAATTTTTACAAATAATTTTGAAATTACTTGAGGATCTCACACTTCTTGAGGATCTTGAATATAAAATCATTCATGGGCTGTGTTAATCACTCAATAAATTTTTTGATCATAATCTAGAACTACTTCCCTGTGCATGATCGAGAACGAAATTGTCAGTTCCATTGGTGCTTGCGGTAGTTACTTTTATTCGCGCCATAAATTTTCGAATCGGCCCTGGACCTACCGGTACACATTTTTATACAGTGTACTCTCGTATAATGAACATGTGCATAGCTATTTTTGTTTTGCTATGTGCTACAAGCTACAAGCACAACAGTCACAACACAACACACAACACACACAAACAACATTTTCACCAAAAAAACTTTCAAATTTACACTCTACAATCTACAATTGCGACAAGTGTGTTCGAAAAGACCTTCTAGCATGAGATACTCATCGAAAACCAAGGCTACCCTAAATCAAAGCAAAAGAATTGCTAAACCTATAACCCGCTCCCTAGACCGATGCGACAAAGAATTAGCAGCACTTCATGTATTGAATAAATCGTTAAGGACACTACGCGATCAGCCGGAAAAGGTAATGGCATTCTATTTAGCCATATAGACGTTATCCTCTGAATGCCCTTAGCTTAGATTTTTATTCTCTCTCTTTTTGCAGAAGGTGGAATTCCAATGGAAAATGCAACTGCGAAGGCGCTTACTGAATCGCCTCGCTCGAAGGCTGAACCGTTTGGCACATATTAGAGATGGAGAGATCGTTGCACCGCCTAGGCTTCCTCTTTACGGGGATACTCCATTCACCTTAAATGTAAGAAATCTATTTTTCTATGACAAAAAATCCTTGTTTCCTGTCATCGGATAGGTGGAGGACGGCTTGACTTATAAAGTTTTATGCATTTGTTCTTAATGTAGGAAAAGGATTTTGAAGATTTTAAAGCATCTACGAAAGAAAAAGAGCTGGTCGAAGGAGAGGATTTCGATACGAAGGAGCAACCGGCCGACGTCGAGTATGATGTTGGGTACAGCGATATGTATTCTTCATCTGGGGGAAAAGAAGAGGATTTGGAAGAAAAAGTCACTGGTAAAGGCGGAGTTGGAATCTCTACACAGCATCTTTCACCTATGGCTCGGGCTCAGAGGGGAATGTCGGATCGGGAGAAGATAACAGAATACAAGCGTTGGCGTACTGAGTTATTACAAAAAATTCCAGATCAGTGCACGTTTACAGATATTAAGCCTGACTTTTGCGCACAGATTGCAAGGTTTTTGGAGGAGAAAGCGGAGAAGAAGCTTTCTGAGGAAAAAGAAAAAAGCTGCAGTGAGAAGGAGAAGGGTGGAAATGGCGATTCGGGCGAAGAAGGCGCGGCTCCACCATCGAAATCTAAACCCGAACCCAATGAATCCACTGTTACTAGGCCATTTTCACTAAAGCCGTTACCAAGCTTTTTCGATCAAGATAAGGAGAGGCTGCTTGCTATCCAAAAGGACGTTCTCGAGACTGAATCACGTGAACATATACAGAAAAAAGGGAATAATGCTGTCTCTGAATATAATGCGTGTCTCCGTAAATCGAACGAGCTTGCCAATCATCAAATGAGAATTCGCAGTGATTTACAAAAGATCTTACACTGGTCGCAAAGTCAAACGAAGAAGCAAAATACCCAGCGCCAATATTCAATGGAACTGCAGGTTGCAAAGCAAAGATATAAGGTATATCGCAATAATGTTGAGATGCAGCAGATAACAAAACGCAAACAGATGGAAAGCTTAGCAGAGAATGAAACCAAAAAGCAGAATTTGGGTAGCTTTGTTCAGCTTAGTGTGGGAGCTACGCTTATGTCCATTGTCGATACGATCGAAGTGAGATATGGTCAAGGTCACACTAATGGACAGCAGCCAAAACTTGGCGCTACACTCATGTCTGCAGTGAATGGTGTCATGCAGACTGTTACACGGAATAGAACACATCCTGACACTCCATACTTAGTGTTTAATGCGAAGAACTTGGAACCCTACGCTATTCAAAAGTTCGTCCCCCCACCTGTACCGAGAGGAATGAATCAACCCGACGACACAAATAGAGCTCAAATTGCACAATTGGAACAAAGAGCAAGACAGGAATATGCACGTTATAATCAGATGGTGCAACAGTCAGAAAGCGATAGGATCAAAGCTTGGCAAAGGTTTTTGAAGGTTAAAGCCGAATTAGAGCCAACGGAAATGCGGCAACGACATGTTCTTTCACAACCACTTCCTCAAATGAAGAGTCAATTGTTACCCCTTTTCGATCCTCATTATATTCCTCGTATGAAAAGAAACTCGACCAAACAAAAATTGTCTGGATGATCCCTAGATAAATATCCGAGAAATGAGTTATCTGCGAAAATCTATCATGATGGAAGTGTTCTTCCTTTCGAGGCTCCTCGAAAGGGCGACGATGGCTTGTACCTACGTCCCACGGGAAAGCAACACAAGGATATGGAGTGGGATCCAAAGATTGGACGTTGGTTTCCTTCGGACTGCCTTGTACATCATTAAGTTATTTACTAGAAGTGTTTATATGCGTTAAGTTCCTGTTTGAGCTGCTTTTTAGAGAATTTCATCACTATCGTATGAAGGCCATATTCATTCATATCTTTCACAAAAATAAAGCAAACTTGAAGTAAATTTATGGTGATGATAGGTAATTTGTAATAATCGAATTGTCTGACCACTACTCTAGGGATGATTCTCTCAAACGCCAGATGTACAGGCAATATTTGGGAAAAGTAAGAAAATAGTAATTGATTTAGTTTCAAATGCCTACGTGCTTGGTTGAAATACTGGTGTTAGGTAGCGTGCTAATCTATCCTTATCCTCATTGCTAGTGATGGAACATCCGTGAAAACAAAGACCGATAAGATAGACAACGCTCAGTCAATTTGCTATTTCTGTGTTGCCATAACTATATAGCATATATCTTAAAAGAATATCTTGCCAGAGGTAAAATCGAGTCTCTAAATTTTTTAAATATATACTTTGATGAAAATAGTAAGCGCTTCATTGATAACGATTAGGCATTAGAATCTGACAAACCTTGTATTCATGAGATATTTTCCGTTGCACATCACGATGATCATGTTCAGACAAAACATCTGAAGTAATATTCAGCAGGAATCCAATTTCAAAGTCGAAGTCAAACTTTATTTGAAAGAGCATTTATAATTCAAACTACATCCTATCATTCAAACTACATCCTACTTGAATGATGCTAGTTTTTGTATTTATTGCTTTTAATGAAAAACTTTGTGTTTGCTGATTTAAATTGTGATGACGCTGTGTTAATATTTGTTGTAGCTTTCGTAAACAAAGATCTGCATGTTTTTGTCTACATCACCATTTCAGATCTACCATCAACGCATTCTTGTCTTTGATCATCATGCTCAGACATAACGACGTCTTCTTGGCGACTATCTTGCCAGAGGTAAATCGAGTCTCTAAATTTTTTAAACATATACTTTGATGAAAATAGTAAGCGCTTCATTGATAACGATTAGGCATTAGAATCTAACAAACCTTGTATTCATGAGATATTTTCCGTTGCACATCACGATGATCATGTTCAGACAAAACATCTGAAGTAATATTCAGTAGGAATCCAATTTCAGAGTCGAAGTCAAACTTTTATTTGAAAGAGCATTTATAATTCAAACTACATCCCATCATTCAAACTACATCCTACTTGAATGATAATAATTTTTGTATTTACTGCTTTTAATGAAAAACTTTGTGTATGTTAATTTAAATTGTGATGACGCTGTCGTAATATTTGCTGTAGCTTTCGTAAACAAAGATCTGCATGTTCTTGTCTACATCATCATTTCAGATCTACCATCAACGCATTCTTGTCTTTGATCATCATGCTCAGACATAACGACGTCTTCTTGGCGACTGATGTCTTGCCTACGATCGTAAGCCTGCACAGGTGAATTATTTGAAAACCTCTTATTCTGAGTTTTCCGGTTATTGGTAGTAAATGGATGCCTTTTTTCAGGTTGATTGACGTTCACAGTAGGATCTTGGTCGGATTCTTGCATTTGGGCTGAGTGATATGATTGCTGCTTCGTCTCGCCTGCAGCTCCACTACTACCACAATTCCAAAAACTTTTTAAACCTTGACTAAATCCTAGTGCTTCAGACCAATCACTATTGTTTGAAGCGAAAGCACCATCAGAGTACGGGTTATACATACATCCAGAACTTGACGCTGCTGCCACACGACTTTGACGAGACGTTGAAGGAGGATGGTCCCTAGGATGGCGCTGCAATCTTGGCGGGCTCCTGTAGTTTCGTGGACTATTTTGTCGAGCTGCTTGAATTGCAGCTCGTGGAGAGGCAGGAGATTTCGGACTGGAAGCATGTATACCAGCGTTCATGCTAGATGTGCTTTTAGGGCTCACAGGTTCCTCAGTGACAAGACCCTTTTCAGCCGCTTGTAACTTTTTAGCCCCGTCGCGGACTAAGTGTTTCATATCGTAGTACTCGCCAATTGGAACGAGGCTTAGCATCTTACCATTAGTGGGAGGCTCTTCTGATAATTCTTGCGATTTTTCGTCGCCCTTAGATTTACTTTTGTCTCCCTTCTTTGCTTTATTTTTCTTCGAAGGACTGCCAGCATCGTCACTTTTTTCCATAGGTTTTTGTTCAACAAGAGCCTTGAGTTGGTCAATCTTAGCTGCTTGTCTCGACTTAGCGACACCATTTGCTTTTACACACTTTTTAGCACTTCCGCCGTTGCGCTTGCTGCTGCGGGCCACTCGAGTGTTCGAGCTCACAACGGTTCCATTTGGCATGACAGTCAGACCACGAAAGATCTGCGCCGTTGCTTCAACTAAATTGTTTCCACCTGTTACCACACTTGACTCCTCACTTTAATCAGAATTCAAAACAAACAAAGAAAAGAAATGAGCGAAGATTCGCGACCAAACAAAAAGGGATACTAAAATACTTACCTCATGCTATGCCCAATTCCTTGAATGTTCCCAAGATTAAGACGAAAGCAACGCTTCGGTGTGGAACCATCAGTAACAAATGGCAACATAGATTGTTCAAACGAAGGTTCGTTCTCTGGTATCGTGATATGTGCAGTATTGATATCCGGGCGGCTGCTCTCAACAGAGAGTGGGGAAGCATTCACATTTCGTTGTTTCCGCTTCTTTGGTGTGTTCCTCACCTCATCTAAAGTTCCAGGAGGAGGCGGTTCGTACCGCTGATGTGTGGAATGGTTCCGTGCCATGCAGCCATTGTTGACGTCAGGATCATTAACGATCAAAGGAGTGTTACTATTTGCGCTTCCACTACATGTTGTTTCACTGTCAGTGTTTCGTGCAGGATGTTGCGTTTGTTGCATCACATATGCCGATTGCGACTCTTTATACACCACATTCGCATAATATTCCGACTGCTGCTGCTGATGATGGCGATGAGCATGATGTTGCTGATAAGGGAGGGTTGCGCATTGACCCATCCTAATATATTGTTAATTCATCCACTGGGCACAAACTAACAGTGGGGAGTAAAGGGCAATTTGTGATAAGATTTGTGTGTTGAAATTCATACTTTGGGTATTGTATGGAATATTGTGTTCTTGACCTCGCCGATGAATTATGTCATCCTCAGAGCCTTATATATCTACTTATAGAAAAAGATATTTGAATCATTCGCCCAATATCGAAGAATTAATCGATTAAGATGGGATTACATAAGTATGTATACTTCTACGACAAAGAGTTATGCTTCTACGATAACACAAGTTTGGCACACTTTTGATGAGAAATGAGAAGTGATTGTGGTTGATGTAATGACAATGCTTTCCAACAAAAATGCAAAACTTGAGGAGTTTCATTTGCAGACTACGACTAGAAAGATAACGTTGTATAAGATTGTTGCATTATCTAAATTTCTCATGAGCTCGCGATTCGAAAGGATATTGTGGGCGTGGTGCGAGGACGACTCACATAGACTCTGTGAGAATCACATACCAAACGACTACGTCGGTGTGTCTACAAACTCTTTAAAACTACAAACCACCTATTTTTAGATAATATCTGCAAAATGTTTATAGCTGATTGAGACGTTGGTAATGTGCCAGTGTTAGTCTTTAGATACAGGTTTCTACAATGTACCGTCTACCGGTAGTCGACAAGTTTTCATATCAAAACCTGGTCGATCATCTAATAAGCAGCATGCACATAAAGTCTATCCTAGTGCGAATTTCATCTTGACTACAAACACGAAACGTCGCTACTTTCGTGTGATACAGAGGATATGAAAGGCGCAGATAAGCTGTTCTGAAGACTCAATAGTTCTTCAACAATCGATTCATCACCAGTAATATCTGCGAAGTATCGTGCCATATCTTCTAATCTCATACCTGTAGTTTCAGGTTGATACTTAATGAAGAAGATCTTTTTACAAAACAATAATGATTAGAAAAGACCATTTGCCAAATTGTTTTTTATCACGATCATACGAGGCGGTCTCAAATGTACGTACCAAGAATAATGCACAAATTACTGCTAGGATCAAAAAATATGATCCCCATCCAATAGTATCTTCTGCAGTCAGCACGGTCGACGCCATTAACGCCGCAAATGTACGATTCGCAAACGTTGCTAGGCTCATTGCTTTTGGACGTATTGTCGTAAAAAAAATTTCTGATGGGAGCAGCCAAGCTACTGGTCCCATACCAAGCGAAAATGAAGTCATATAAAAAATTAATCCGATGATTGTCACACTTGGATACTCTTTCAAATAGAAATTAAAAGATAGTATGATGCACGATATCATCATTCCAAAAGTCGAAGCTTGGAGAAGAAATCGCCTGCCAAATTTATCTAGATTCAAGGCTGCATAAAATATAACAGCTACTTTGAGAACGCCGATTAATATCAGCCAGCTCGCTTGTTCATAGTCTCCCTCAATACCAACGTCTTCGAGTATTTCGATCATATAGTACTGAATTGCATCAATACCTGTAGCTTGCTGACCTATTGCAGTACCCAATCCAACTACAAGCATTCTTTTTACAGCTGGTGTAGGTTTAAAGATAGCATCCCAACCAACATTCTTCTTGACGATTTCTTCTTCTTCGAGACTTCGTTTAATACTTTCTAAAATCTCTTCGATATCGGTTCCTTCGGGATTAAGGTTTTTTAAAACGATTCTTGCTTCGTCAATGTTACCTTCCTGCACAAGCCATTGCGGCGACTCCGGTATAACTGAGTACGATAAATATATCATAATAGTCGGCATAACAACCCCTGTAATAACCATAATTCGCCATTGCAAACTGTCCCTTAGTGGTGCATATACAAGAAATGACAGAAAACCAACAACGATACCGATATTGATGCTAAACTCAGACCATGTCACTAAGTATCCCCTATGCTCCGGTGGCGAAATCTCAGATATATACATTGGATCAATCGCAAGCCCACAACCAACCCCTATTCCAACAAAGAACCGTCCAGTCATAAGTGTTAGGTAGTCTTCCGCTAGTGAAGTAACAATACATCCCACTAAGAATATGAACCCAGAAGCTATGAAAGTTGTCCTTCGCCCCCACCACTCAGAAACAAGTGCCGACATCACTGTACCGAGCATGGCAAACACATTGACGCTCCCTATAAATATTTCCAATTCTGTATCACTCAATCCCAAATCGTCTTGAATCAAATCACTCGCTCCAGTATAAACTCCAATATCGTATCCAAGATTAACTGAATTCAGAGATGCACAAAGCGCAAATCGCCGAACATTTTTGTTTATTTCATAATATGTACTACTGCTGTGGGAAGGTGTCGGCAGCCTATCCACCGGAACCTTGGATCGAAATTGATATTCTCTGCCTATAAAACTTTCACGAGCAGGAAATTCGGTTTGTTGTTGGTTTTGTTGTTCAGTGATTTCGTGGTTAAGGTCTTCTTCAGGGCCGACCATGTTTGAGAGACTTTTTTAAGTGTTCCTTGCCTTTTTTATGTACACATGCGAAAATATATGAATATACGCTTTCTTGTTCCTGTTGTTGAGTGTGATTAATCTTTTGCTCTCGATCACTTTTTGTGTTGTGTTGGGACAGGGGAAGAGAGATCTAATGAAATTTTAGTGATATGTTCAAACATACACCTTTAAGTTCGGTCTTGATCTTATTTCCGAAGTAATTTTTTGGGATTTTTGTTGTCGATTTTTGTTCGAATCTTATCTACGTCGTATTAAATACATGTACCGGTAGATTTCCCTCCATACTCGTACCTCCCAAAAAATACTGTCCCGAGTCTCGAGCTAAAAGAGAGGAGAGAGAGAGATGAAAAACATATGAGTGGTACATAAATAATAAGTGAATCCGCTTGGCTTTGCTCCCGGGTTCCCCTGAATGAATTTCGCAGTTCGAGTTCGCGACGTTCGGCGATCCGGGATCCATCACCATCACCCGCAGTCCCATTTGAGTCATGTGTCATGTGTCATGTTCTATGTACACACCCACTTTCACTTATAAACGTTACTGAATATTGCCCTAAGAATCCTCCGGCTAAATTCAATATGAGACTCGTTGACGTCACACCAGAACATCCCGTACACATGTACAGATACAAAGCCAGCCCAGAGGAATGACCGACAGACAACACAGTCAGCTGTACCAAGAAAGTCAGAGAGAGAGCATCATCCGTCCTGTCATCACCACCGCGCGCGCCAAACGCTTCCATCATCACGATCACGCACCCTCTCTACAGGTAAAAGCTACATACAGACATACAGACATACACATACACATACACATACACATACACATACACATACCTACTCGAGAGATTACGAGAAAAAAAGAAAGAAAAAGAAAAATCCTATGTAAATCTCTCTGGACTGGACGGACCTGCATCTGGACCTGTGTACCTGGACATGCATGGACTTTGCCTGTAGAGACAGAGCAGATGGAGCGCGTAAACAATTCCGATCCTTGCCCTCTGACTGACAACAGCGCAGGAAGAAGAAAAAGATCATCCATCACAACAAGATTTCAACAGCATTTGACACAAACAAGTTCCAATATATATTGTCTCAAGTCTCACACAACAGAGTTGTGACAACAATTTTGAAAAACAATCACAACCTCATCCAACACCAAAAACAAACTTTTAAATACTTCCACACACAGTGATGCCATCGTTACGATTCCACAAGTTAGCGCTCCTCGCGCTTTGCATGACCAACTCCTCCTCCCAGGCATTTGTATTCCAACGAACCAATGACCTAAGTCTCACCTTTACTACTACTTCGTCTTCTAACACCCGTCTTCACGCTGGTATCGAGGGTGGTCGTAAAAAGAAAGAAGTCGCTCCCAATCCGGAGGAGAAGGTATCCGCGTACGTGGAACCTCCCAAGAGTCTCGACCCGCGAACTAATTTAGATGGAAAAGTGCTTGTGAGCGGTTACGTAAATACCCCCGAGCGTTCAGATCAGCAGGTGTTCGATATATTGAACAACCATGATGGTGTGAGTGCGTTTGATTTTAGTACGATTGTGGCGTTGTGTGATGATGCTCCTGCTGCGAAGAAGCGCCTTTTGTCACGTTCAGCACGTTACACTGGACTTTTGGATAAGTTAGAGATCGTGCAGAGTGCATCGGCTGGTGCCTTGCCCACGGCAGAGAATTTGGCGGGGGCGAGTTGCTGGGTTGCGAAATTGGATGCGACGAATCCAGCTGCGGTTAGTCAGATTACTGATGTGACGAATCTTGCGAAGCAGGCTGGAATTTCCAATCTGGCCATAACGGTAGTGAACTCTCATTTATTGGATTCTTCTAGTGTCAGCACTGTCAATGCCTACGTTGGAGATGGAGTGACAGTTGCATTTGTGGGATTATTGGACGATACGAAGAAGGAAGGATCGCATCCGTATTGCATTTTGGACATCGAGAATGTGAAGGAAGACGTAAGGTTTTTGAACAATTTTTTTGTATTTTGAGATAGGTCTCTAATTTGTCAACGTGTCGAACTTTTTATCATATAGGAAAATAAGATTCTGGCCGATACCACCTTTTCTCGCGAAGAGTCTGTGAGAATCGTGACAGAGTCTCTTGGACTAGTTTCCGCTTCGAAGCGTACCATTGCGCTCACTTCCAACGTTACCACTAATAGTACAGCAGCTGTTCTTATCAAGGGACTCCGTGCTGCGGGATACTCACGTCCTCAAGAAATAAACGACATTATGGATTCTGGCGTGGAAAAGTATGAAGAAGCTATTGAGACGTACAAGAAAGAGAAGTACGAGCGCGAAAATCCCGACCCTGAAAAGCTCGCTCGTGAAAAGGAAGACCAAGAGAAGCAGATGGCAATCGATCGCGAAAAAAGAATGAAAGAGATTGAAGAAGAAAAGAAGAAAGAAATAGAGGAACTTGCCACTGAGTGGGCAAAGAGAGAATATTTCCGCAAGAGTCTTGGGGGTAACATGGCCATGAGCGAGGAGGAATACATAAAGAGTGTTTGGGAGCGTGCTATGTTTGAGGGTGATCTTAAGTGGAGAATGTACCACGGTCGCGATACGGACGAAAGAAAGGAACTTGCTGAATTCCTTTCGCAGCAGGAAAAGAAGAAGGAGGTAGCACTCAAAAGAGCCCAAGAGGCGTTTGAGAAGAATGGTGGCTTGGGGGGCAAGAAAGATAGTGAATAAACGAATTAATCGTTAGTCAACATAATGATAAGAACATTAACAGTGGAACCTTGGTTTAGAAAATATATTTAAAACAATTGATTGTACGCCTAAAACCAATTTTTTAATTGTGCAGCAGTACTACAAAAATTCAACATTTATATTTAAAAGTGTTCAATAGAGTTATAACAGGAAATTATGCATCAGGATGAGGACGACACGGTGAACAGCAAGGTTAAACCGCGCCAAGACAAAAATCGTAGAGTAGACGCAAACCATCAATGCAAAATCCACAATATCCTCAGTACCGCCTACCCAGACTTGGGACAATTCTAATCAAAGTGAAGGTACCAAGTAGCGGCAATGTATTGCCGTTTGTTGCTGCCAAATCCAGATCAAAAGAGGTCTATCGCTGTTAAGTAAATTGACTCGAGTAGAGCTTCAATGAGAGCATATTTGTCAAGTCATTCTGTCAAGTAACCAAGTTAGTCCGAGATCTATGCAAGTAACATGTCGAATATATGAAATTGAGAAATAGGTGCAGGCCTTCATCTCTTTTCAAAGGATCGTAAGTCGATGATTTCTAATTTCCATTGCTTACAGGATTTGAAGATAAATAGA
>Ga0209092_10002707_pt1 | contig 16028 bp, 11 predicted proteins | sample FraStrMetagenome_FD_187446 | JGI IMG/M metagenome (GOLD analysis project Ga0209092, IMG submission 187446) | Marine eukaryotic phytoplankton communities from Arctic Ocean - Fram Strait ARC3M Metagenome (SPAdes) (version 2) | ecosystem: Environmental > Aquatic > Marine > Oceanic | place: Fram...
ATACCAGATGTACGAAGAACGTGTCCTGATGGAAAAAATAGCCTAGTTAGTCATAAATCAATAATATAAAAAAGATACAAAATTCATTTATTTGTAACACACCACCAAAGTGAATCAAATCATGAATAGAAATATTTTGATTTCCATGAAAGCAATCATGATTGATTGATTTAGTAAATGATATATTAATAATGATTTCGGCAAGAAATTACCTCACAAAAAATATGTTTTTCTCGCAACATAAAAATTAGAACAAAAATGCCACAAATGAAGCAGCTGCTACAAGATTCGCAATTGGTAAATAAGCTGTATGAGAAGACGAAGATGCATCTACTGCTTCCGAAACTTCAACATCGTCTTCTTCGACTACTTCCTTGATTTCTTCTTCTACTACCTCAGCCTCTTCTGTATCTTCTACTACTGATATATCTATTGGGTCAGGGAAACAATTGACACCTACAATTTCTAGATCGCATGTTCCCCTATCACACAAACTCACGCCAATCTCAGTTCCAGCAAAGTCGGTCAAAACATATTCTTCTGCAAGAGAGTTATCACCAGCACAAGGCTTAGGCACACAAATAGGATAATCTGTGAAATCATAATCAAAATTTACAACTGACCCAGTTTCCGAAAAAGGAAATAATTTCATACGGAAGGTGATTGTACATGTTGATCCTCCACTGTTATCACAATCAGAGCGAAATTCGGAAACTGTCGAATCTCCAGAACCTAAAAAGTCTGTGTAAGTATTTGTATTCCTAACAGTCGCGGGGACTGTATCAACTTCACAAAAACGAATATTGTTAGGTCCTAAGTCACTAGATGCATCAGCGCATTGTGCATCCATCAATCCATATAGCGCGTTTTTGTTTATTTGAATAGCCGTAAGAGGTCTAGGATTATCTCTAGCACAGCTAGAACTATCACCTAAAGTCACTCTGCCTTCTGGGCACGTAGCAACAGTCGATATCACCTCACATTCTCCTGCAGCTTGTGCCAACTGACACTGTTTATCATACACATTTAGAAGTGTGTGTTGATCCTCACGGCAAGAACTAGGAAAACATACTGGCTTGTCAATCTCATCCAACATAACCTCAGTAGCTGGAGTACCAAATGCATCATTTGGAGGAAAAAATAATTTCAGCTCGTTCGTAACTTTACACATGGTCATACCGGAAGAGGAACATGCTTCATGGTATTGCTCAGTAAAGTTTATTGGAGTCCCGAGACTGGCAAAATTTGTATATGTACGTGTAGTGATAGATGTGACAACTCCCTCCTCCGTCATGCAAGCATTGGATGATGCACATGTAGAATCAAATTTTGATAGCAAAGATGTTTTGGTGTCCTCTGTGGATTGACGCAAACCCTCAGTGGAATTGTATCGACAAATCTGAGCTGAAGCAATATTGGGTCCCAGCAATGTGCTGAGAGCTGTCGCCACAAAGATACAAGAAGAAGAAATTCGCATGGTTTTGGTATTTTATATTACAGAATGATCCAAAATATATGTGGTACTTCAATCGTTTTGACTGCTGAAGATTTGTTGTCAAGATTGGGTGAACGTACCGTACAATAGCTATAGGTTTTTACCTCTAATTTGATATTTAAAGTCCTAACTTTTATGCACATGATTGAATCTTTATATAAATCTTGTTCATTGAATTTTTGATACAACGTATGATTTTTACCGCCTTTATATTATGTATAAATTTGTATAATTGCAAAAGTTTGCATATCTCGAAAATTAGCAGATACGATTTATATAATTGATCTAACGCTTTCATATTCTCCCAATATTGAATCAATATTTGAAATACTTAGAGGTTCGAGTTGAAATCTAAAATTGTTCTAAGATATGAATACATGTGAGAAAAAGCAATCTTTTTAAGTAGTTCTGCATAAATGGTGAACGAAAGTATACGCTGCATACACTTTAGTCTTTTCCTACATACGAGATAGAATGAATCTGCATACTGAATTTTTCTACGTAGAGGAGGGCATTTACTTATTGTTTATTTCTGTTCCTCACGGTACTTCGACTCTCTCTCTAGGAATGTCAACGAAACAGAAAATTACTCTGCTACATAATTCTTTTTCGTTACTACCAATTTTTTTAATTATTTCAAGAACACTGAAACAATGATGAGAGGAATGAAGATATCAAATTGGTTTTCTATATTGGAGTACGGTAGTTTGCTTTTTCCTTTTGAGTAAACAATTCATTTTTTTACTCATGAAGCGGGATCTTTTGTACATAGAACATCGAGCAAAGAAAGCTTAGAGTGTTACAATTTTTAGAGAAGTAAATTATAAATTATTTGTCTACCCTATTAAGACTTATAATCCAAAAATAAAGTGCAATGCCAAGCTCTTCATTTGTCTTAAATTAATGAGTCCTCGCGATCTGCATAGATTTCGACAGCTTGACGTAGTACTGAAAAATCTCCAATGACATAATCATTGTGGAGGAAATCCGAAGTTGATCTCTCAATTTGCTTTGCTCAAATAAGTTCTAATTCAGAAAAGTTTGGAAAACAATGAGGGAAGGATGCAAATGAGTTTGAAGTTCCCAGCGCAAAACATATCCTACGGGAGATGACAAATGTAGCTGACAAAAAATTTCACACAACCTCCAAAAACAACAATATTTCGCGCTATAAACCTGCACACTCCTTCAGACTATACTCTACGTTCTCTGCAATATGGATTGCGCTCACATAAATGAGTGCCACACAAATTTCTAGGGTATTATCTACTACTAATATTATTATTATTATTATTATTATTATTATCTCTTCATGTTATTTATTACATAGATGGAATAAATCTTTGAGAAATGTCAGGAGCATAAATGGCCATCATAAACCTTATAATGAAGATATTTTCGATTTTGAATTTCTTTGCTTTAACGAGGCTACTATGTGCTTCCTCGACCAACGCTTTCCCACCAACCTCAAACATGAATGTTCGTAATACATCTAAATCTATGGGAGGCTATGACGCTACTATAGGCGTTGATCCTACTACTCCAATCCAGTTCTTTACACTTCCTGAAAATACCTGTCCGTACGCTCAAAGAACTGCTATTACGTTCAATGAGCTTCAAATCCCAGTTCAAGTTTTTACGGTCACAGGTCGCCCAAAACCAGACTGGTTCCTGAAAATCAATCCAAGTGGTAAAGTACCAACAATTCGAGTACCTACAATAAATCAAGAAGTTATCACGGAGTCATCGATCTGCAATGAATTCTTATGTGATTATGCGACAAATATCATGGATAAAAAGCAATCACTCATGCCAGTCAATCCCGTTGTCAGAGCTCAGATCCGGTTATTGAACTACCACTGTGACAACGTCTTCACAAAGACACAATTTACGTTTCTCATGAATAAGGATCCTGACAAGGATAAAGAATTAGCGCATGAAATGGAAAATGCCCTTATGATGTATGAAGAATCAATAAGAAAATTTGGGGGGGTCTATCTTTTTGGTGACGATTTCACTCTTGCAGATATACAAATTTATCCATTTATTTTCAGACTCATAGTTACCTTGCGACATTGGAAAAATTACGAACTGCCTTCTGATAAATTTCCTAAATTGTTAAACTGGTTCAATAATTGCTCCGAAAGGGAATCGGTCATCGAAGCTGGCATATCTGAAGAAAAGATACTTGAGGTCTACCAAATCTTTTTTGAAATGGACTATAAATTTGGTGGCTTGAATCAAAATAAATGATTCTATTTTCGATGTTATTTACATGAAAGAGAAACAATAAGGCTTACACCATCAAAACCAATAAAATATATATATTGTCACAGGGTTTTTCGAAAGTGCATATTTTTTGTTTCAAAGGTCAAAAGTGCATTTATTTGTAGGGTCATTAAATCTGTCATTTACGGTACTTGGTTTTATACATATTGATAAAAATCTGAAGTTAGATTTAAATAAGAGAATGAATAATGAACAGAGAGCGTGAAGATTCAGTTACCATGAAAGCTAATCTTTACTTTTTTTTTCCGGGACGAACGGTTTTTTTTTTTTTTACATACAGAAGAAGAGAAAAGGACAGAAGAAATAGAAACAAGAGATTGAATAATGGACAGGAAGCGTGAAGATTCAGTTACCATGAAAGCTAATCTTTTCTTTTTTTTCCGGGACGAACGGTTTTTTTATACATTGAAGAAGTAAAAGAGGATAGAATGAACCTATATATGATTTTAGATGAAAGATCGACAAAGTAAGTATTTGGGAAAGATGGAGGTCAAAAGGAAAAGTACAGGAAAGTCAGGGAAGGTTTCAGGTTCTAATTTATCTTATTAAAATTTCGCTTACTACATTTGCCTGTCAGTTCATGGGCGGAGATTTTTTTAGATCTTGTTATCGCCGTGCTAATGGTCGGGGTCTTCGGACCCACGTACAAAAGGTGTAGTAGGATGAAATTGAGGGAAGCTGACCAAGTCTGCCGCAGTGCAGGGGATGAACCCTCGTTAAAAAAATATCTTAGAACATAACATAACATAACACATTGAAAACAATTCTCTTTATCAACAATATGTATTCTCTACGCAGCATTAGCGTAGAAGCTTTTTTATGATTAAGCGTGAATGACATCACATATATTCTTGTACGATTGAGGAGTTCGTAGGATCAGCTTCTTTCTGTGCGAATTCGTATGCTGATCAAGAAATTATTGAAGTTCTTTGAGCTTCGTGCACTCCCTCCTCAAGGTTTGGACGTAACCGAAAAAAAGAACTTCTTAAAAAAGTATATTCAAGTCAACCTTCTTTTTATTTTGAAAGAGCTAAAACACAATTTCCCAGCATAGATAAAAGGAACAATAATTTCAAAGATCATCACTCATACAAGACACTGAATTCTGCCGCTCTATATGCTGTAACTTACTTTGAGGGAAAGTAAACAATGAAAGTTGAGGAAAATCCGTTTGCTTCGTTGCATATCGATGAAATGACGCAAGCTATGAATGCTAAAGATATAAAGAAAATGGAAAAGGTGGAAAACGCTAAAAAACAGAGATCCATCACACAGACAGCAATCAAGTTGACTTTCGCAACAGCCCTATTGTTTCTTCTTGTTTTGACTTATGTTGCTATCTTTGAGTCCAAACCCCCCGTAGAATCTTCCACCCATTCACAGAGTCGATTTCTTGAGGAAGACAACTATCAATACCAAAACTGTGAAGATATTTATGAATATACATCACCTGACAACATGGCTGACCGTTGTCTCTTTGCCCAATCTTGCAACAACAATGATGGGTTCCCCTTTTCATCTTTCGTGTTTTGTTCTTCAATCTTTTCTACAAATCAACTCCTCATATTATGTTCTGTGCCCTTATTCATAATGCTTGTTACATTATTTCGTATGCTTGGATCAACAGCAGAAGATTATTTTTCTCCTTCTCTGGAAATGTTCAGCAAAAAGCTTGGTTTGCCACCTCGGTTTGCAGGAGTGACGCTTCTCGCTTTGGGTAATGGAGCGGCTGATGTCTCTGCTATTATGAGTGCGGTAACATCAAACCCAAGTACTGGATATGAAATGGCTCTCGGATCATTAACCGGTGGGGGCATGTTTATAGGGACAGTCATAGCTGGAATTGTTATTGTGACCGCAGGTAGTGTCACATGTCGTGGAGCCCTAGTCAGAGATGTTTCTGCTCTAGCAACAACAGTTTTAGTTGTTTATTCGGTTTTCAAGACAGGAAGTGTTGGACAAGGTGCTATTGTTTTATTCTTTACAATGTATTTTACATTTGTAGGAATTGTGCTAGTTGCAGATATATATCATCGTAGTGTGGTTCTACCGAGGATACAGGCGCGTTTAGACTATAGAGAAAGAATGAGGCAACTAGAAGAGGAGAATGTAGCGAAAATGAAAGTTGGCGATGCAGTTGACGATCTTGCAACATTAGAAAATGATGGGGCAAATATAAAATCCAATAACGCTGTAGGAACTATACTTACAGCTTTGAGTAATTATGATTCTGTAGATGAAGACTCTGTATGTAGTAATCGCGAAGGTTGGGGTGTTGTACCTGATGAAGACGGAGTTGAAAAGATGATGACTCTTCATGGAAAACGTGGTATAATAACGAGCAATCATCATGGTACCTCTAACAACATGGTTGATCCATATCCTGGTAGTGACGGATCACCCTATCGCGCGATGGAAGATAACATTGAATCCATGGAAATAGGAAATGACGCAGAAGATTCTGGATTATTCGACAGAAATTCTTGGTCCAAAACCTATGCTGAAAATCGCGATGAATTCATTGATCATTGGGAGGAATACAAAGGAGATGTATTTCAAAATGCAGACGTCCATATCTTCGATAAATTTTTGCTAGCTATAGAATTTCCATTTACGTTTGCTAGGCAAATGAGCATTCCGGTACCGACAGATGGCTACTATAGTAAACCGATAATTGCTTGTTCTTGTGCGCTGTCTCCATTGTGGTTTGCGACATATTTTTGGACCCAATATGAAGTAAATGTCTTCCAACAAAGTATTTTACCATATTTTTCAGGATTTGTTGCAATAACTTTTTTGTTAGGCGTGGCAATTGCGAAACTTGCTCCATCAAATGAAGGTCCAATGAAGCTCATATATTCGGGTCCCATTGCATTTTACGGTTTTGTAATTGCAGCAACTTGGATTGATTTCATAGCTGATCATCTTGTAAGCCTACTTCAGTTTATTGGTATACTATTTCACATCCCTTCATCGATTTTGGGGATAACAGTTTTAGCATGGGGCAATTCTATGGGAGATTTATCTGCAAATATGACAATGGCAAAAAAAGGTTTGGCAAATATGGCCATTACAGCATGTTTTGCTGGCCCAATTTTTAACATTTTGATCGGGCTCGCATGTGGGTTCACTGCACTGCGTCATTTACAAGAGAAGGATGAGATTGAAGTAGAGTTATCACCTTCCATTACGCTCGGATTTTTATTTTTGATTCTGAATTCGATGCTGATTGTTGGCACTGGACTATTCTTGTGCAACGGAATTATTCCACGGACGTACGGATATTTTGCTTTAGCTTTGTATTCAATATATATCTTTGTTAGCATAGGCGTGCAGTTTAAAACGTAATGATCAAGAATAATAATATAATTTGGAATTAATCTTTTGATTTCATTATTTTTTTCCTTTCGCAATGTTTACATAAAATTTTGAGTAAAGCAGGGGTGCTTACATAAACGGATCACAGGTAGCAAGTAGCAAGAAATGAAGTAGAGTGCTTGATATGAGATGGAATTGGCCAAAAGATCAAATTCACTCAAAATGATGGTATGATGTTTATTTTCAAACCAGGGTCACAAAATAAAGCAGATTATTTCACAAAAAAATCATTCTCCGATGATCATAAATAATCCAGGTTAATATTTGTTTGCACCTGGCAAACATAGCCATGCAATAGTGCGTTCATCATGTTTTCCTATATGTATACGGGGAACAACAACAACATACAAACATATGTAATAAACACAATATAATGTTTTAAGCAACCCCAAACATGTAGAACATTATAACTAATAATGACAATGTATGTAAATATTAGACAGTCAGTCATAGATCAGCTATTCATAAATTGACAAGGTAAATTTAAGTATAACTAGTCTCTTCATAGCTAGCGGTCTTCATTACACACCACTCAAAAGCAGCTCGTTATAACTTGGGATTCCACATTCAAAAATTATTTACGTGAGTTAATTTAAATATTTGTTGTCTAATTTGATGAGTTCATTTGATGGAAGTTTTTCTTTGGAAAAGAATCTGTTGTTGAAATTTAGAAATGAAATAACAATCGAAACAGCCAAAAAAATAGGAGCTTAGGCAAAGGAAAGGCAAAATAAAAAACCTTCAACTTTCAATAATATCGTGACAATATGGAAAGTTATGAAAGTAATGGAAAAGTGGACACCTATTGTGTAAAAGAACACAAAGGAGTGGAGAGGCACTGGAGAAACCGAAGAAAGAAAAAAGTGCTATGCAGGCTGGGTTGATACACTTGTAGATGAAAGTGGATGCCGAAGGTGAACAAACGTGCATAAAGTAACCAAAAAAACGGAGAATTTCAATTATTCCGAACTGTTGAGAGTTAAAAACCGTTATATTTTCCAATCATATAAATGCATCCTTTTATATTATTGTTTTGATTATTTATCGTCGATGAAAATTAAAGAAGATACTTTTTGTTGATATGGATCACCAGGGGAAGTTAACTTTACAATGCTTAGAAGAAAAAATGAACGATTGGACAAATCTCCCTACTTCAAATCATCACAAAAACAGAGATCCATCACACAGACAGCAATCAAGTTGACTTTCGCAACAGCCCTTTTGTTTCTTCTTGTTTTGACTTATGTTGCTATCTTTGAGTCCCAACCCCCCGAAGAATCTTCCACCCATTCACAGAGTCGATTTCTTGAGGAAGACAACTATCAATACCAAAACTGTGAAGATATTTATGAATATACATCACCTGACAACATGGCTGACCGCTGTCTCTTTGCTCAATCTTGCAACAACAATGATGGGTTCCCCTTTTCCTCTTTCGTGTTTTGTTCTTCAATCTTTTCTACAAATCAACTCCTCATATTATGTTCTGTGCCCTTATTCATAATGCTTGTTACATTATTTCGTATGCTTGGATCAACAGCAGAAGATTATTTTTCTCCTTCTCTGGAAATGTTCAGCAAAAAGCTTGGTTTGCCACCTCGGTTTGCAGGAGTGACGCTTCTCGCTTTGGGTAATGGAGCTGCAGACGTGTCGTCAACAATTAGTGCGGTAACATCAAACCCAAGTACTGGGTACAAATTAACTCTTGGTTCTCTCACTGGGTGTGGTAAGCCATTCATCATTACAATCATGATTAAATTATTATTTTCTAAATTCATACTTGGGAATCTAACGGTGGACAAAAATAATGTATTTTGAACGAAAAAAAGGTATGTTTACTGGGACCGTAGTTGCCGGATTTATAACAGTTATAGCAGATAGTGTCAAATTTCGTGGAGCATTGATCAGGGATGTCAGTGCCTTGGCAATCACTATGATGGTAGTGTTTTTGGAATTTAGATCAGGTAGTATTGGCCGAGGATCTACCACATTATTTTTCTCCATGTACTTTTTTTTTATTGCAGTTGTACTTGCTGCAGATATATACCATCGCACCGTTCATTTACCAAAAATAACAGCCCATATGGAAAAAGATTCGAAGGAAAAAGAACATAGAAATGAAGATGTTTCACGAAGCGACATAGAGGACTTTACTAATGAGCAATCAAATGGACAAGATTTCTCTACCGATTCTTACTCTATTCCAGATAATAGAGTTGATAAATTTGTGACCGCATTCAGCAATTATGATAATGATGAAGACCTCGATAATAGAACAGGGACCGAAGCGGAGGCTGGCGATTTCTTTGACACAGCTGATAATAAATCAGATGAAATTTATCATGATAACGGTAATTTTCCATACCATGCGATGGAAGAATTCTCTGAAATCGATCATTCTTTATCCCTCATCACAATATTGATCAAAAACTATGATGACTTGAAAATCCACTGGAACGAATATGTATCAAATAATTTCCGAAATGATGAGATCCACCCATTAGATAATTTTTTTCTTGTAATTGAATTTCCATTTACGTTGGCGAGAAAAATGAGTGTCCCAGTTCCGACAAATGACTACTATTGTAGGCCAGTTGTTGCTCTCTCCTGCATCTTCTCGCCATTGTGGTTTGCTACCTATTTTATGGCTCTGCAGAAAACAAATATTTTTGAAAAAATTTATTTGCCTTGCTCGTTGACGTTAATAGCAATTATGAGTTTAGTAGGATTGTTGGTTGCAACATTGGCACCTCCAGGGAAAGTTCCTATGAAACTCATTTATGCTACACCAATTGCACTATATGGGTTTCTGACCGCTGCATTATGGATAGATTTCTTTGCATTTTATCTCGTGGAACTACTTGAATTTTTCGGTATCCTCTTTCGAATCCCTTCATCAATTTTAGGAATAACACTCTTATCTTGGGGCAACTCAATGGGTGATCTTTCGGCGAATACAACTATGGCTAAGAAAGGTTTGGCCAATATGGCTATCACTGCATGTTTTGCAAGTCCTATATTTAATATATTGATCGGATTTGGATCGGCTTTTTCCGTGCTCCGTTCTATAGAGGACGAAGATACTATTGAAGTGGAACTATCTCCTTCAATTACTGTTGGCTTTATGTTTTTGATTCTCAACTCAGTTGCAATCCTTGTGACTGGTATCTTCATTTGTAAGGGAAAGATTCCAAAAACATATGGATACTTTTCACTAGCCTTGTACTTAGTGTACATTGTAACTAGCATTACAGTCCAAATATTTGAATCTGATGCATAGCAAAAGCATAACTTAAAACATTTTTTGATTCATATTACAATTGAATTCATATTTAGGTGTATAACAATATCGTCATTGCTCTTATGAGATTTTGATGAACATTTACATCTAACATTTTGCTGCAATTTGTTCCAAGATTGTTGACATCATTAAGTTGCAATGTCTTCGAGTCAACCACTAAATGAAGTAAAAGATTCAAAAAATATTTTGGATGTCTGGTGGTATTGGAATTGATTTGGTAGTAGGAATGGGAAAAAAGAGAAAAATGAGCCGTAATTAGTTAGTAATTATTAGTACGCAAGTCAAAATGGACTAGAGAGAGTTCCCATCATTATTTTCTCGTTCCGAGAAGAAGTTTTTGTAATAGAAGTAAGAGTCTTCCCAACACAATACGAGATGAATAGTATTATTCAAGTTGGAACGAAATCACTTAGATCATTCTATAAAGGCAATGTTTCTGCTTTTGTTCGATCATTTTCGTCTCAAAGTGTGAAAACATGGAAGGTTTATCTTTCAGGTAGGGATTGTCATGGAATGCTGACTTTTTGCTGCAGCTTTTCTAAGTGTCAAAGATGCACAATTTATACATGTAAATCATTTCAACCTTTCATTTATCTTCCTATCCGATCTAAACATTTCATTCATATCCCTCAACTTTTTGTAAGGTGAAATTCACTCAGATTGGAGAGAAGTCATTGCAGAAGGAGTAGCAGAACAAAATCTACCCGTGAGTCTCACGTCCCCAAACACGAGTCACGAAGATAGCGATGACTGTGGAGCCATCATTTTAGGCATGGAAGAAACGCGTCCTAATTGGGATAAAATCGGGGCAAATATGAATAATCTTCGCACTAAAACACTTATCAAGGATGCGGACATTGTTGTGGTTCGGTTTGGTGAAAAATACCGCCAGTGGAATGCTGCCTTTGATGCTGGATATGCAGCAGCGCTGGGAAAGAGTATTATAACTTTGCATCCTCCTGCTATATCTCATATGTTGAAAGAAGTGAATGCAAGTTCTAGTGTTGTTTGCGAGGATGCAAGTCAGGTTGTGGATTCTTTGGCCTATGTGATAAATGGCACATTGCCTGAACCAAGAGATGGAGATGATTTTGTGCCCATTGCAGATCGTCTTGGTGCGGGCAATCCTAATCCTTGACTTTCGATATGAAAATGGAATTATTTTGTTTTATTTAGCTGTCAGCAGAAGTCTTTCTTTAAGATGTAAAACGGAAAATAATTTGACGTTGATGATGCATTTTATTTGTATATATTTACATTTTAGTTTATCAGTTTATCAACTGCTCATATCTTTCGATTCATTGGTGCTACCTTAGATGAAATAAGATACAGAAGATGAATAAATTGTTTTGAATGTCTACCTCCTGCATCAAAAAACAATTTGTTCATCAAGTTCTTTTTCCATCAAAATTAGGTATGAAGAATCTATTTATTCTATTGAAATGCTTTCTAGACTATAACTCTACAAAAAGAAAAGGTACAATATGCACCTGTTGATGCATTTTTCAATACCAACATTGACTTTTCGACCCTCCAACTGTATGTTAGCCACTCACAACTCCTAAAGGTGGAAAGTTCATTCAATTCTTACGAGTATAGAGCTTTCTGTTTGTGACACGAAAATTCCAAATACTTCCTCATGTCCGTAGAAAAAGTAGGAATCATTAAAAATATTCTATTTATAAAAAATCTTTGACTAAAGACAAGGATCTTCATTTCGTTGAAATCTCAAATTGACTACTCTTGGGGCATTCCCAATCCGGTTCAAAATTTCTTCAATAGGGCTAAAGCAGACATCCGCATTCTGGACGGCCACCAACCAATCACCTACTCGTACTCCCCCTTTGTATGCTGATCCATTCTCGTCAATATCAGTTACTAAACATCCACCAACGCCATCATCCCGCTCCTCCAAGACCAAACCTAATGGTTTTTGAGCCGAAATCAGGATTTGATATCCATCATCAAACGATAATCCACTACCAATTGAGAGAATAACATTTGATAATAAACCACTCTTGAACTTTGAATCATTGTTCAGTAATGAGATTGGACGAATGCTTGATTCTTGTATGTTAAGATGATATGATGGTCTCCAAAATGATAATGATGGTAATTGAAGAGCATTTTTTGGGAACAAAACTGTCTTGAATGCCAAATTTTGTTGAATAGAAATAAATATTAAGGACCAAAAATAAAGCAATGGCGTAGATACCAAAGCTTTTCTATTTGTTGAATTTTTCATGATGATGCTATTGATTGAGAAGATTCTGTATCACTTATGAATGAAACAATGAAAGATCATTGGCATTATTGCCAATATCCGTTGAATGTATTTTGCAAAATTTCACGCTAGATGTCAACTTTCGTATCATGTCCGATGCTGGATGGACGAATGCCATGAAAAGTTGTATGGTAAATTTACCTTATGTATCCGAATCACTTCCAGTAAAGGCTCGTGCACCCTTGAGATCGTTACTTCGTTTTCATACGTACTATTCGAATAGTTCTTTCTCCCACGTACGTACGATCCTCAATGTAATTACATACCTATTAGATTTTTTTCGTCTCTCTCTCTAGATGTACAATGAGCCTTCGTATCGTAACTTCATTTAATGAGAACTTCCACTTTTACATTATCTGCAATTTTTGTTGGAGTTTATTGTACCCTTTATAGTGTACAAAAATAAAAAATGTACGCTTGAAGGTCACTGCTGCCTCAAAATAAAAATAATCAAGTCAACTATATCTTTCAACAAATTTCTATCTATGACTCATCAAATCCTTACGATGAAGTAATCTTGTTTATCAGTCTAAATGATTCGCTATAGTTCAAAATATGCTGCACATGTTCGTGTCTGCGCAGTCATTCTTAGGCATGAGTCTCCGACGAGGACACAGATAGTGACTCTCCATTTATTTCACATGCAGATAATTATAGTTTCAGATGTGGAACAAAGAATGAATTATGAGTCATAATTTGATTTTGCTTAAACCTGTAACCATCAAACTGTCATTGTGGCGTCATAGAGTCTAAAAGACACAGCCATTGACCAAGGTACCAACTTGTTTTATCGTTTTCTTTCCTAACTTCAAGCTTACAACAATTGCAACTTAATTTGTTTTACGTCCTGACTTATAAAGCTTACAAAAATTGCAACTTGATTGATTCTTTTTTGTTCTTTTCTTCAAAGCTGAAAAAAATAGAAAAAGGATATTGAATTTTTATCTGGTACTATTACATATTGTATCATCCAAAAGAGCAAATAATTACGGGCAATTTAAGAAGACAACCTATTTATTTTTACATTAATCTTTTCATTAATTCAGAAAAGTGTTCGCCTTTTAAATTAGACTTTTAGAAGTGCTTCTTTCATGACGATGATAACATAACATATGAATCGTACATTCAATCGATTTTTACCACCTTCCATTATTTTGAGATGATAAGCTTTCGAAATCATACAAGTGCTCCAATTCAGCATTTACGCTAGATGTTGCTGTTGAATCTAGAATACTCCCTTTGAGAAGATCATTTTCGTGTTCAAAACTGTACAACTTTTCGAGCTCATTTTGTTCTTTTTCAATTTCTTCGTTCCAAATTTTTAATCGCTTCCATAGAAGTCTAGCACTCCAAAGCCACAAGCATGTAAAAATGAAACAGTATGACCCAAAATAAGCCAATATTTGATCTTTTTCCACAAACATCGCAAACCAGAACCCAAGAGCATAATTCGCCGCAACAATAAAATGACTTGCAGCTACGAGCATTATTCGGAATTTTCCCAACGGAAGGAATTGCTCTCTTTTTTCTGGCATGTAATGCTCTGAGGCAACACGGTGATTTTTTCGACAATAAGACAATAGGTACAAAGAAGAACAAATTGTCGTGGAAAACGAAATGATACCAAGATCAAATCCCTTATACATGTCCAAAGAATTCAATAGAGCCCATAGCCAAAAAAAAAGGGAAATGAAAAGACTTTTTCGTGCGAAGGATTGAATGTCCTGCTTCGTCCAGCCATCATCTGTTCAACGTATAAAGATAGAGGAGGAGGATAAATTTAGTTGAAGATGATTGAGTATGCTGCGAACATACAATGATACCACCTTATCTGCAAAGAAGTGGCACTGCATTAAGCCTATACTTTACTCTAGTTCATGATCAATTTCTTACCATAACGGATAAGTGCTGATGTAGAGACTTCCATTTTGTTTGTCTTTCGTTTCAGCAAATGAGAAGAAATAAACCTTCTGAGATGAATTTTCTCTATTTAAGACCGAAACTGGCATAGACATTTGAACGACTATGAATTTAGTGACCACGTAGTCATTCATCATAAATCTTCAGAAAAAAATAGATGTCTTTTACTTTGAAGTACCGTACGACAAAAAAAGGAGTACGCCCCATTTTTCTCTGAAAAGGAACAAATCTTATATATTTCACTTTCATGTTAACAAAGAACAATGGCAAATAAATTGATTCAAGAATTTTAAGTACCACTTCTGATAAGATGCAGGAAATGATTCAAAACATTCACCAAGTATGGTGTTTTTACGAAATATTGTTTGTTTTATAACATAAATACTTCAATAGCTAGATTGCTGATGAGCACATTTAATTGTTTACTCATAAAAAATTCAAAAATCAAAACGTAGAGTCAGCGAATTGGATATGCCATATTCAATTTTATGATTTGAGGTACAAATTAGATAGATTAACTCACAAAAACCGAATAGGTATGAAGGTTTGCGATGAGATTCTTCATTATATCGTGACATTCACATTTATGGAAGGATGAAAGAATTGTCAAAAATACGTCAACAACAGCAGTAAGATACCGTGACGCAATCATGATCTTATAGCATATGTGTACGTAAATGGATTATAATTTGGGAAATATGTTATTGAAGTGAATCATGGATAGAGGGAACGAACAAGATGTCCGCGATCTAAGAAGAGAATAGTCGTTGTTCGTCGTTTGCGCATCAATCAATTCACTATGTCAGAGAACGATGCACTAAGTAAAATGCAACAAGCAATAAAATAACTCACAATTTATTATCATATCAAAGTACAATATATTTTTATTAATATTACTTATTAAGAATGTAAGATTAAAAGATTAAAAGGTTTCCTGTTCATCTGCTGTTCCATCATGCCTTTCCAAATGTAACAGTGAGAAATAATACTCAGATGAGATGGAAAACGTACTCGGAAGAAAGAAAGCAGCTCCTGCGAGGTATCATTGTCTTGTCTAAGAACATTATAATTGCAAACGGCATGACGCTTTTTCATTTTTCGCCAGATTTAACAGACGTACTTGTTGAAATGAGTTTAGATTTTTTTAGCTATATTTGGGGGGGTTCATTTCATCGTTTGAAAATGTTTTTTTTTTTATTATTTGAAATCTGATTTGAAGTTCGTCATGACTTCGAAGTTCTCATTTTTGCCACGAATATCTTATTTTTATCGTACCGTAAGAAACATACCAGGTAAAAAGTGAGGTTTTTTATTCAAACCTCCTCAATCATCAAAACGATTGTCTAGTTCAACGCAAGTCT
>Ga0209092_10002709_pt1 | contig 16022 bp, 15 predicted proteins | sample FraStrMetagenome_FD_187446 | JGI IMG/M metagenome (GOLD analysis project Ga0209092, IMG submission 187446) | Marine eukaryotic phytoplankton communities from Arctic Ocean - Fram Strait ARC3M Metagenome (SPAdes) (version 2) | ecosystem: Environmental > Aquatic > Marine > Oceanic | place: Fram...
GAGCACTAGAGAAGATGGTAAAAAGTACGAGCTTAGATTATGACAATGTATTGCTGGTTTGAATATGATGCACATGTTATTACACGTGGAATCTGTGTGTGATGCATATGCTATTACACGTGGAAGAGTATGGCGAATAATACACAGGGCCTCAATTGTCAGAAGGAATTGGCGATTGCAACGAAGGCGGGGGAGGACAACCAGTCGTTGGCTTTGAACAAGTCCCATTGCCACAAAATGACAAGGCCAAATCGGATGACCGTCGGACCAGCTATGTTACGAATACATCAGGGACAACCTCATCAAGGTCAGCAAGGCTACCCTTAATAAGCTCCGTCTCTAGGGAAACTCCTCAAAGGCAAAACGCTTTACAACAATAAAACTATCGACCGAGTCCCTCTAGTGCCTTTTCTTCAACATGCCCATCCATTGGACAATCCGAATATTGACTTCCTATACTGCCATAGAGCCCCATATTTGATCATGAAATCAACTATTATTAAATTTTCAGGCTATTCAAATCTTCAGCAGAATCAGCAGATCGCAAAAGTAGCTTGTTATATTACCTAAAAAAATTTGCCATAATTAAAGAAGTTGGAAAAGTCCGGTTCCAAAAACGTGGCTTTTAATTTAGATGTTGTCAACGCAGACAACGAATTTCAGAAACATGATGTTAAATTAGCACACTTAAAAATAATTGCACCCGGATAGCATATCTCATGAATTGAGCGATAGTAGCGGTGGTATCTGTCATGATCTGTATACAGTAGAAAGGCCTAGCGCTGAATAGGATGATGTTTCACCAACCATATGATTAAGATTATGATTGTAGTAGGTTGTGAGATGCGGGCTAATTTTGTGTTGGTGATGGTAGTGCAATAATGGATGTACGGATAGAAATTTAGAGTGACGCAACTTTGGAGGTGAATGCGAATATGGATTCAGAATATGAATTATTTTTCGGAAAAAGCTAATTTTAAAAAAATGAACGTGAACGTGAATACATATTCATATTTCGCAAGTTCGCAACCGCAACCCCTGATATTTTCATTTTTCGAAGATCTAACACAAGCACCAAACCTCGTTGACATAGCTGCTGACATAAAGAATCATACGAATGTAGCGAGATGAAAATAAAAAACTAGCGTAATACATAACTACTAAGGTTCCAGGATCCCTGCGAGCAATATGTCGAACCGCTTTCGTTGGGAAGGAGGTGCAGGATTTGGATAGAGGTGGCTCGCTGATCAGCATGTCAGTGAGTCACTGACTGACTGATTCGGGCCGGACAGAGAAATATACTGACATCGCGTAAGTACTCTTGTAACGGATATACGTGACATAAAATTCGCATAAATACTGTTGTAACGCATATGCATTCCGTAATTTTCGCGTAAATACAGAAAATACTCTTGTAACGGATATAACCACAAAATATATACTCTTGTAACGGATATACATCATGTCAGTGAAAAGTCAGTATAAGTCACTGATTTGGATGTAGTTTCAGTGGTCAGTCAGTCAACCGATTTCAAGTCAGTAGAGATGCTCACGAACGGGGAAAATCTTGTTCGAGCGAACCCGAACAAGGGCTGACTTAGTCGAACGGCTAACGGCCGTATCGAACACAAGTAGGGTTAATGTTATGGAACAGATTATGAAAAACCGAAAATCGAAAACTTAGATTTTTGTCACGCTTCCCCGTGATTATAAATTTTTTTTTTACCTTTCTTCACACTCAAACGCGCGTTCATTCGAAGAATTTTTGGTCGCACCCTCTACAAACACAACCCATAACGAAAAGCTAGGTTTAAAAAGAAATGCGCCATGGATGTCGAAACTCGTTTGTTCGACCCCGATAGAAAACATCGGTCCATAATATTTATAAAACTCGTCGCTCCAATCGGTAAGCGCCTATTGCTTGATGTGCAAGGAAGTTTTCAAGTATGCAGCGGGAACATCAAAACAAGTCGAAAGACATATGCAAAAGCATCATCCTGCGGATCTAGAGAATGAATCGAAAAAAAGAAATCGACAACAAAGTATCCAAGAAGCGATTAAAAAATTGAAACCAGTCAATAAATCGCTAGCGCAAAAAGGACATCGTTTGGTGTTGAAATGGATCTGTGAATCATACAGACCTTTATCTATTGTCGAAGACCCAGGATGAATTGATCTTTTGGAATTTGTAAATTCACAACAAAATAAGTACACTCTTCCATCAAGGAGCACGACGACTAGATTGCTAAAATTCATGTATAATGAGACAATCGTGGCTATTAAAGCAATGATTGCTCGGGAATGCGTACATTTTTCTCTTACGAGTGACATATGGTCATCCAGAACCAGTGAAGCATATATATTATTGATTATACATTATCTGACCGATAACTTTGATATGAAAGCTATGACATTGCGATGCGCTCCATTTAGCAATGTTCGTCATACAGGGATTGAAATTGCCAACATTATAAGGAATTTCCTGGAGGATGCCAACTTGTGTTTAAGTGGCATAGTTGTGTACGTCACTGATAATGCATCTAATGCAACAAAATCAGCTATATTTGAAGATTCGAGTAGATTTCCCAATACAATTGAATTAGCCGAATGACCAACACAAGTACCGAACCTCGTTGACATAAAGAATTATACAAATGTAGCGAGACGAAAATTAGCGTTATACCTAACAACTAAATAGTAAGTATGGTAACTACTAAGGTTTATGTGAGAAAAAAAATTCGAAGATGTTTTTGAATTATCATAATATTTATGCCTATTTCGCATGTCGCATTGAATGGGATATAAGGATTCCCATTAGAGTTAGCTGAATGACCAATGACCAACACAAGCACAGAACCCCTCGTTGACATAGACCGTACGAATGTACATTGTAGAGAGATAAAAATATGTACCGATAAATACAACACTTCAAAGTAGATCTACGTATTTGATGTATTTGCATTGCAGATGTCTTGGAGAAATGTTGTTTTACATTGTACATGTATATGTAAAACTCGTACGTTGTACGTGGCGCGGAGAAAATAAACGCAATCCCGAACTCATACTAATACTTATTTCCGCGCTAATCTACACATTCATGTCCATGTATGATCAAAAGAGAGAACACTGAAGAAATCATATATCGTAAATGTACCAATCAATATTGACAATGAGCTTTGAAGTTGACAGAAACGACATGTCAATTTCTTTTTCCTGAAAATATGTTCATCACGCATGTACTGACTTATTACACATACTACGAAATCCGAAGTGTACGTGTGTTGACGTAAGTCTTCTCTTATGTACCAAGTACATTTTGTGTACAACCAACAACTCATTCGAATCCACAGTTCATTAGAGAGAGCAAATAAAAGTGAAGCCTCTTCTGACCCGTATCAATCCTACATTTTGAATCACAATGGCGAATGTTTTTGCTGAGAACGAGAAGAAATCAATTCCTGATTCTCTAAAGGATCTAAATCGTCCTATCTCTGTGACGATATCCGATGAGATGTGTGAGGTAAGAGCGTCCTCGAGCAGAGAGGAATGTTTTGTTTTTGATTTCACGCATGCCATATATCTCACACCTTTGTTTAGGATATCCTTTCCAGCTATAAAGAAGCGCCGAGGAAGCAGTCGTGGTGTAATGAGTCTATTCAATTTACCGGTGATGTATCGCGAAAAAGCAAAGGCAGGGCATTTTCAATAACTTCCGATGGGAGTTTAAGCACCAGGAGCTCTACTCACAGCAAGCGTGGATTGCATCATTAAAGTTTTCCCCAATTACCATTTTCCCCATTTTTGTCGATTCAAGTATATACTATATTACTTCTGATGTTTTTTCCGGCTATGCTTTCGACCTTTGTTTTGTTTGCACGTCTACGTTGTATTGACATGTGCCAATATTTTAATTTTTGACGCTCTACTTTCAATCAAGAGACATTTTTCTTTAAGCAGTTTTTACAGATCATGTTGAATACACAGCAAATTTTAGTACTAGTAAATATTATGTAAATAAGCGGATTATTAAGTTTTGTTTGGATTTGAATGGTAAATTTTAGCACGTGCGGTCTCTTCAAGGTCATGAATTTGACAAAAACGAGTAACGACTATGAAAAGAGATATCGCACTTTGAGTAAATTCTAGAAAAATCTGCACCCATCGCCCATCGCTGCCACTGCTTTGTAAATTTGTCGAATGTCATGGAAGATAAACTGCATTGGCATGACATAGTTTTGTATTGTGAAGGAGTGAAAGTAATAATTCAAAAAGTCACATTTTTATGTCCAGTTCACAATTTACGTTGAATTCTAATTTCATTGTTGTTAGATTTACACCGAATTTGACATGTGATTAGTAACAAGTGTAGAGTCGAATCAAAACTTAAAAATCAAGTTCAATCGGTGTCGTTTATACGTAGTTGAGCAAGATGATGGGCAAAGGTACAACACTGATTTTGACACTGCTCCTTATAGCAAATACTGAAGGAAGTAAAACGAAGAAACCTGTTACGCTAGAAGCTAGTGATGAGATAATTTCTGCTGGCCGATTCCATACGTGTGGGATCAATAAACGACCTGGTATCGATGTGGGTGGAGCTCTAAGTTGTTGGGGATACAACGACCATGGTCAAGCGTCACCTCCGCATGGAATCTTCGTTCAGGTAAGTTCTGGACATTTCCACTCCTGCGGTCTAACGATATCCGGTTACGTTGAATGCTGGGGATCTATTGATTGGGTGCCATCAACTAAGAGCTCTTATGATTTCTACAAGCAAGTAAGTAGCGGAGAGCATCATGTCTGCGCTATAAAACGTCGCGATGGAAATATCGAATGTTGGGGGAGAAATGATTTTGGAGAATCCTCTCCACCAAAAGGTTCATTTCGCCAGATCAGTTCTGGAAACGGACATACATGTGGAATTCGAACAGATCAATCGGTGACTTGTTGGGGTACGAATCATTACGGGGAAAGTGAACCTCCATCACAGACACGATTTAAGCAAATAAGTGTTGGTTCAGTTCATCATGCTTGTGGAATCACGACGAAGGAGGACATTGTTTGTTGGGGTGATAATAGACGTAAGCAAGCACCTCATGACGCGCTCAAGGGTCCATTCGTCCAAGTAAGTTCAGGTGGGAGATCAACTTGTGCGATTCACAAAGAAAGGGGTTTAGAATGCTGGGGGAGCTCTCAAATGGCATTGCGTCTAAGTAAGCTAGACGACACGGAGGAAAAGAATGAATTTTATCAAATATCGAGTGGACACGGGCATATGTGTGCGGTACACAAAGAAAATGACAAATTAAGTTGCTGGTCTTTTTCAGGAGCCAACTTCGGAGCTCACCAGGTTCCGCTTGGATTTCGATCTGCATTACTAATTTGAATGCGAAAAAATCAGACAATTTGATCTTTTTCGTGTACTCTATCTCAAAGAAAACTACATCTCACTTACGCCTTAATTCTTTTCTCAAAAAGAATGACTATCTTGGCAGGAGGCTCAAAACATACAATGAAAGTCAATTGCAATAATGCAAAAGCGAACTGCTGTGTTATTGAAGTTGATGTCTGCGTTAGTCACCGATCTTAAGTATCGGTACCGTAAAAATATACATCATTATGACGTGTAAACGTAAGGGCTTCATTATATTAAGAAGGATACTGTCATTTTACCTACTTTCGAAAACCATAGGCACTGAAGGTGACTCGTTTCCCCTGCAAATTTTCTAAAAAGTCAAATTTGTCATGTCGCACTACAGTATGAGTGAAAATCCCATGTATGTTCTCGGTATACTTTGTAGAATTTCGAAGAAGCAATACCAACGCCTTATAAATAAGTCGGTGAAACGTGTTCTCTACACCTTTAGTGCCACAAAAAATAAATGCAGCATGGTCTTTTATTTTTAATTCATTTGAAACGCCTAGGAGCTAGAGAAAATTATAAATTATCATTGTTAATGCAGCGTGTCTCAATATTCGTATTCGTTGGAGCTAGGTCAGGACATCCAAGAGGACGAGTTATAACTGTGGAATAATCTACAACTATTACAAGAGTAGATGTTAACAGCATAAGTATACAGTTATGTACATGAGCTGATTAAAGACAAGTTGAAGTATATTGAACAATAAAATCAAATCGACGTTAGCGACTGCGATGCATGCATTAAAAATGCTGGTGACGAGTTACATTCCATGCAATCACGATGTCCCTACGCAATTGCAGCATTCACATTGAAGCTTATCATCATTATCGCCACAGCTTGCCCAAAGCCGCAAATCCTCATACCGACAAAGACCATCAGGTACTTCTCCAACGAACCAATTTTTGTAGAAAAAAAAATTTTCTAGAGGTAATGAAAGAATTAATAAAACCAAGTAAATAAAACATATTTCAAAAGAAACCATGCTTACCGAGATTTGATAACTTCTCGAACTCTACAGGGATTGTTCCGCTAAAGGAATTGTATTGAACCTCTAATTTAGTCAAGTTTACCAATTTGCCAATTTCACTGGGAATTTCACCACTTATTGAGTTATTCGCAAGGTTTATTTCTTCAAGGTGTTGCAAAGTTCCTATCTCAGTTGTAAGCGTACCGGTTAAATGATTTCCATCGATAATTAGGTTGGTTAATTTACTCAACTCAGATATTTCGGGTGTAATATGCCCTCTCAACTTATTTCTTCCTGTGTCATCAAAGAATGTAAAGATTATTATTTCATTCAAAATTTTTAATTTGAATAGAAGGACAATAAATAAATTGAAAACTTACTAATTCGAATTTGAGTTATCTTTCCATCAACACAAATAATTCCTTCTATTTCATAATCTACGTTCTTATTCCAATTACATTCGTCTTCCGCCTCGTTCAACCAATTCAAAGTATTAATCCACGATGTTCCGTTTAGAGAATAGTAAAATACCGCGGCAACATAACGTTGGACAAGCCGGAAATCGTCTATATCCAAGGTAATGGCAATTTTATCTTCCTTCATCATCCAATCGTGAGCGTTTGATTGTGGCGATGAATCATTTAAAAAAGCCTCATTCCCAGAAATAGATTGAAACAAACCTCTAGACTCGATGGAAAAATGTAGGGTAGGAGACAAAGTTGGCGAAATCGATGGAGAGGACTTATCCAATTCATCCTTGACACTTCTAACAGATATGAACAAGGCTGATAACGCTAAAGCGCATGCAATCACTGACATGCCAATGATCATAGCGCCCTTCTTTCCAAAACAAAGTAGTGTCCTCGAATCGTCTACTAACACTGCCTTCGCAGCATATGGATACTGACGAGCATTAAAGCTTTGCTCATCGATTCCCACACTATCATCTTCGTCCATGGACACGTCAGTTCTAGGTGTTGGTTTCGGTAGTGATATTGGTATATCGACATGGCTGGCTCTAACGCTTGTGAGAGAGCTGCGTAGGGCATAAAGAGTTCGAGACCAAAACGAAGATCGTGATCCCCTTGATCTACCTCTCACTCGTATTTCCGTTACCTCGTTACGCTCGACATCTAAATCCGCTGAAAAGGCGGGTGTTGGTGTATTTGGATCCAATTGAACAGCGGCTTCATTAGTTCTAGAATCAAATGACTTGGACTTTTGCAAGAGCTTACTAAGATGTCGTTTTATGTATGGCAACGATTCAGTTGAAGTTCTCAGGTCTTGAGGAGTATTAATAGAGTTAAATGGAGAGCCTGACTCCCCTCCAGTTCTCTTCATTATTTCTGATCCATTCGATTCTAAAGAGGCTAATGAAGTTGATTCCCGCCCAGGTATTCGATTGATCTCGTTACCTGCTTTAATCGTCCGCTCGGAGGAAGACTGAAAATGAGATAAAGCTCGGACGTCACACCCCTCGGATATTTTTTGAATGTGGTCTGATGACTCATGCGAAGTCAAGGATGGCTGCCCTTCAATAACCTCCATCAATAGACATGTAATGATCACTTCTTTGTTCGGGTATTCACTTTTATTTGCACAGTTTACTGGAATCTGTTCATAAACGTCCTTTTCAAAAATTGACAGCGGATTCATCGTGAGCAAATAATCTACAACTTCTTCAGAAGCACCAAATTCACAAGCCCAATGTATCGGAAGTTTTTTCAAATCATCTTGACACCCAAGACCAACTCGATAAGCGTCAACAAGTTTCTGAACAAGCTTCAACGGAGGTTGACGGTAGCAAGCATCATGAATTGGAAGCTTCCATCGCACTGATCCGTCTTCTTCTTGTAAAGTTCTCCATTTTTCGGCCTCTCCAGGATTAGACTTCAGTCTGGCAAGAGCCGCATTCCAATTTCTACCAATAATGAATTGAGCAAGTGGTGTAGGTTCGGCACCCCCATGACTATTGACGTAGCCTTTCTCTCTGTTTTCTTCGAAGTCAATTTTGTCGACCTCTGAAGTTACTCCGACCTCATAACCTTCCAAAGTTTCTAAGCCAATTAGTTCTGAGCTTCTTCGAGGAGGATCTGGACGTTTAATTGTTTCATAAAATGACTTGCTCGTGTCATCTGAACTTGTAACTTGCCACGAAGGTGACGGCAATTGCTCAAAACTTTTCAGATTCAGAACCTCATCATTTTCACTATTCAATTGATCTTTATCTACCAATACTGCTGCATCTATTGCATCAATGAAGCTTCCTCTCTTGTCATTAACAATTTCTTGAGGAAGACTATTTTTGCGTGCGCGTTCAGAAGCTCTCTTTGCTAGCCTATCGAATTCGGGTAAATTAGAAAGTTCGCTGCTTGTGATTGATGTGCGGGTTGTCGTTTCAGTATGTCTCCTTTTGGCAAGACTATCGCGCTTCAATATAGCAGTAACCACAGGATTTTTACGTTCCTCAGCTATATCGACTGGTGTTCGACCTCGGAGATCTTTCACGTTCACTCCATTGCTATTGTGCTTGCGCAACAAACTGACGACGGCTTCGTCCGACGTGCCATATTCGCAGGCAATATGTAGCGGAAGTCTTCCGTAAGAATCAGTTTTGGATACGCTATCGTTCCTCGCCCCTAAAAGTATATGAATAACGTTTAGACTAGCTCGACTCCAACAGGCCCAATGAAGGGCATTCATTTTGTTCATGTCAGTCATCTTTGTACTTTCAGGCCAAGTCTGAACCAACCCCCTAATGAGATTTTCAAAGTACTCTGCATCTTGGCAATTTGAATAATCGTAGTTTGGAACACTTCCAGCGTTTCGACAAGCTGCCATGATGGGCAAAAATTTGTCCTTAATAGTGCCATCTGAATTTCTCTTTATGTACCATTCTCTAGCTTCAGCAGGATGGATTATCAGTCGACCAAGAGCCTCCTCCCACTGCTTCATTTCAATGAGACTATATAATGTTGTTAAGGTTGAAGGAGTCCTCGAAACGTTTCGTAATGAACGAAAAGATCGCTTTGAAGACGACGTCTGATTACTTAATAAAACATCATTATGTCCATATCTAAAGCCGTCTGTCCCTTGTGTGATCTCGTCGTGATGATCGTCCGACGATGATACCGAGGTGGTATGACTAGGACTCAAACGACTTTTCCAATTCAGCAACATTACAAAATACTGCTGCTTGGACGAGCAAATAAAAAATGCAGTAAACGATGGAGACTGTAAAACCTCCTCAATCAATCTCTGTTCAAAAATAAAATTCGGAACAAATATTAACCCATTCGTCTTCGAAACTCGATTTCCGCTTCTTTTCTCAATGTGTAAAAACAACAAAAGAAAAGAGTTAAGTAGTCGTACGTCCTTCGTCTCATTTACTCCTGCGGTATACAACTCTGAGTGTAAACATTGTAAATGTTTGGTAAAGACGAAGTTTTGCATAAATTGTCTCTTCCCTGGTGCAAAAAGTTGTATATGTATTCACATGACGAACGCATATCTATTTATTAGTAATAACGCTACTCCAGCGTTGACTTCGCTTATGACGATATCATTTGCAGGGGTTCTTTCGATCTATTACAGGTATTAATACATGTACATTGTGTAAATGTATTTCGAAATATATATATAAAAAGGACGAGAAATTCTTTGAAAAGTCATCCCTGCATAACATGTACGAATAACACGGACATACATGTACTCATACACACACACAAAAAGTTACAGGACGAGAAATTCTTTGAAAAGTCATCCCTGCATAACATGTACGAATAGCACGGACATACATGTACTCATACACACACACAAAAAGTTACACGAAGTACAAAATTAAATTTCAGAAATGACTGCGAAAAAGAATGTGTCTACCGTTTTGGGTCCCGCGAGATGAAAACTGCTGTGGATGTGGATGTGGATTCACAGTTCACCGTCCTCAACCAGAAAGTTCAATCCCTTCTAGCGCAACAGCAACACGAAATATTTGCAATTATCCCGATTTAAAGTCTCATTGAATTGAAAGGTAAATCGTGTGTCAAAAAGATGAGTGTGTAGGCTTTATCTGGCCTGTCTTTGTTGCGGTCATGTCCGTATCCTTTTGTGCCGCGATTTTTGACCTGGAAGATTTTTTCACGAGAGCAAATTGGAAATTGAGAGATATCAACTAAACGTAGGGATTTGTGCTGTAAGCAGATAAACATGGGGAATGTTATATCCGATGAGGATGTTGAGCAGACTTATTCACTGCTGCCATCCGGTGAATATGCTATGACTTCAAAGCAAAATCGATTCAGCTACAACAGTGACCAGCAGTGGCATGAAGATGCACGAGAGGTAGGCATATTTCTTCAGGATTTTTGGCAACATTGATAAAATTGCTTTCAGACTCATTTTCTTTGTGTAATTGTTTATGTAAGGTGGAGCGCCTTGTCCGAGTTGGAAATCAATTTTGTAGACATGGCCACTATGATCGGGCTCTTAGATATTACGAAGAAGCGTGGGAGATGGAGATTCATAGGTAAGTGGAGAGATAACAATACATGAAAGGACACTTAATTTTATCATAAACATCTGGTAATTTTTTAGGTTAGGATTATCAGAAAACCACATGAGCGTTGCAATCACAAATAATAACATGGGAATAGTTTTGAACAAACTAGGAAAGTACCCAGAAGCGATGGAGAAGTATTGGGAGAGTTTACGCGTCAAGAAATTGAAATTGGTGGAAGATCACGCAAATTTAGCTGGTACATTACATAACATGGGGGTTGTCCATCGTAATAAAAAAGAATATGAAATGGCGCTGGCGTGTTACGAAGAAGCCCTAAGAATTAGACGAAAACGGCTTGGTCTTAAAAATGCCCATTCTGCTGCAACTCTTCAAAATATGGGAGTTGTTTATCGAGATATGAAGCAATTTCAAAAAGCTATGCAATTTTTAGAGGATGCTCTTGAAATGAATAGATTGATTCTCGGTGGAGATTCTATCGAAGTTGCCAACATCATAAACGACTTAGGAAAAGTTCACGCCAATATGGGAAACCACGACAGAGCGATGAAATATTACGATGAAGCTCGCTATATCTTAGACAATGCGAGCGTTTCCAAAGAGCATGTGTACTTCCGGGAAAACGAAAAGTTCGTGAAAGAGTCTAAATTAGCTCTAGGATTAATCGAAGAGGATACAAAAGAAGGTGAACAAAAGGCCGACACAGATACAGACAACGAAAGTGAAGGATCAAACACGAAAGAAGATTTTGAGGCGAAAATTGAGTCATTTGATGTTGAGGGAAATAAATCAAATCATGTCGAAATGGGCGATTTACTTGATCTTGGAGATTCAGAGCGAGAAGATACTTCGAGACCGATGATGAGGTCTTCTGTCGACGAAGATGCTTTAATTCAGTTTTTGACACCCATAGTTGGCACACAGAATGACCACATTTCCTCGGATGAGCCATTACTTTCATTTCACGAATCTGACGGAAAAGGTGATGATTCTCTCAAGGAAGAGGTTGCCGCTTGTTTTACACCTAAGGCCATGCCAGGGGTTCCGCCTCCATGTCCGCCTACGACTCCTGCCGTCGCGCCAAAGAAACATTCAGACGTTGAAAAAGAGGAAGTTACAGGAAGCATTCCTGATTTGTCGCTTTCAGACGGTAAAAAAAATTCTACAGAAAATTAATGAAAATCTTCAAAAAAGTACTGAGTGTTCAATGTATTTTGAGCTCAAACTACCAGTAATGTTGGTGACGATGATATTTTAACTCGAAACTATATAGAAACAACTGAAGATCATTGAGTATGCCTCATATAATATCCCATACTAGCTCTTGGCCCAGTATGCACGTCAGTACTTCTTAGCCACTAAATAGGCGTTTATCAGTTTGAAGGAGTAGATGCGGAATAAGATGTAATTAGATAATATTTTTGGAACCTAGAACCATGTTGTTACCAACTCAGCAAGATTGACATGTAAACTAAAGGGGGAGTAAATTTTTAGTCTTATGACGAAGAAAACGGGCGATGCTTAGGGATCGAAATGCTCCGTAATAGCTCTTTCAAGCATCTCCTTGTTCGAGTCAGTCATATCTAACGAGGAATTTATTTCTTCCAAAACCTGCGGTATTGTTGACCGAACGGTTTCCAAGAGGTCTTCAAGCACTCTTGAACCTTCATTATAGCCTGCATACTTTTCAGCTACAACAATTTCATCAAGTGCTCCAACACTTGCCGCTAGCAAACAAATACATTCTTCTGCGAGATCAAGAATGACCCCGTCTGACTGATGCATGGCTAACATCCACGAGTTGAATCGTTGTAGTTGTTTCCTTGTCGCTGCGTCATTTGTTGCACCATCTAATGATGCAGCTTGATTTAATTCAAATCGTAGACCCTTGACTATCTTTCGGATTGCTGGCGCATCAGCGAAAGATACTGTATCTGCCCCGATTCCTACACGAGTTATACTCTGCTGAGGATCTAATGCTGGCCTCTGACCATTATTAAATCGGTCTTCGCTCAACCAGATTTGACCATCACTCATGGAGATCAAATCATCAGTGTGGATTAGAGCCCATTGACGTAATTTTTCGTCATCCGAAGAACGTTGCGTTGGAATTGGAAGTTTAATCTTTCTAAGAACTTCAGGAGTTATTGGAATTTTGGCCTTTACTAGTTGCTCAATGCGTTCTCTGATTTTTGGTGCGCTTTCCGCAAAATCTTCAAGCTCAAATGTTATCTCACTCTCAGCATCATACTTCGTTCCTGGTAATTCATTCAGCAATGCCAACGTAACCGAACCTCCTCCATTCTCCTCCTTATATTGAGCACTTCGCTGAATCAAAGATGAGTAGTAAGCTCGCATTTCAGAGCTCGCACCGCGATCATCAGCAACGATTGCCTCTTCTCCATACATGTCAACAAGCGTACGAGAGGAGTGCTCCCACAACGACTTATGGAGGGATAAATTGTCAATTACAACAAAGCAATCTAAACCTTCATTTAGTGCCCATGCTTCAGCCAATGCGCAGGCGGTTCCACAAACAGTTACGGCTTCGGCAGATATGCTTGGTTCCTCAGATTTATCCAGTGACTCTAACCTTTTCTTTAAGGAAACAACTGTGATTTTATCAAGAATATTCGCTTCTTTTAGGCTATTCATAATAGCTTTTTTCTCATCTTCATTGCTTGATGTACAGGCGTAAATACACCTCGCACCCTTCACTAAGTTTTCATACGAATGCATAAAAATTAAGTTAAAGAAAGAAGCATTAATTTGATCATTTCCAAGATAAACTTACATTTAATTTGGTTCCGCATGGCATCAATCGCCAACGCTCGTTTGCCGGTACCTTTTTCTCCTACCACAAGCATGTTTTGTCCTTTTCCAATCGGAGCCAATGCATCGACCATCGAGATTCCCGTCAACATAGGTTCATCAATCAAAGCAATGTCTTTCACCTGAGGAATTGTTGCAAAGATTGATCGTTCATAAGTTTTGCTAAGCATCATTTCTTCGTTATCTTTATTGCTTTTCAAGACATTTCCAAAGCAATCAACAACTTTTCCAACTAGGTCATCAGAGGCATTGATGGTAATTTTTTTATCGCTCACGTATACTTTTGGTTTATCAGAGGAAGAAGTTCCAGAAGCATACTCCTCGTCTTTCAACAGCACAAATGCCACGGGGGGTCTTTGGCATACAATAACACCCTCTTGCACATTATCTCCATCGGTTTCAAATAAAACTAATTTTCCAGTCATATCTTCGTCCCGTGTTTTCTTTTCACCGCTTGCCGCCCCAGTCACGTCCTGCACCAAACTATCCACCATTGCCTGAACTTGCGCATCGCTTACACGAATGGCGACAACATTTTTCGAATAACTTACAGCCTCACCATAAAAAGAGTTCTCGATGCCACTGCCTGATATCTTTTCAGTTACTGCTCGTTCGGCCTCTGGTGCCACCGAAGAGTTCAAACGCAGTGCATAATTTCCACCTATACTTGATCCTGATAAGTGAATATTGCCACTGCGTACGAAACCGAGCGATGACGACGACATCGACGAGCTCTTCTTCGAAGTGAACGTAAAAGACGAAGCAGTCCGAAGATGGATGGAAGACGCTCCCGTGAAAGAAAGGGCCGCATATCTTCTAGAAAGGATCGTCATTATCATTCAATGAATATTATTTCTTCACACTTGCAATATTTGTAGAATGTATTATACTATTTAATTTCGTAATAGAAAAATTATCTTTTCGAGATGAACAATAAAGAGTGTATCTATATATTGTTTCTGTGTGTTACAATTATTAATACAATGTCTCTTCTCTTCTTTTTCTTCTTCCTCCACTTCTGTCTCGTGTCTCGTGTGTGTCTTCACGTCTTCATCCTCGCGGTCAGCCATGAGGCCATGAGCCATGAGCCATGAACCCATGAAGCGTTTGTTTCTGTGTACCGGTACCGGTACTATTTATTTGTTCGCTGACGTACCCTGCGAAAACTGCGAATCCTTTCTACACCAAAAAGCTATAAAATACATTAAACGTTATTGATATAAATGTAAACAGAAATTTGTCGTTTGTCGAGCACTCTTTCCTGCTCCCATCTTCCATCTATCATCTCTTGTCCACTCTATACGGTCAAAATGAGTACAATCCAGTTCACAAATTCGAATGACAATGCGAGATTATACCAGAACATTGGAATCATATAGAGGCAGACTACACAACAAGTTCAAGTCCAAAATCGATCGGATACTCAACGTACCTTGAAACGAGCAAAAATCATAGGACGCTGACTCAGCGTCATGCCTTCGCACGTCAGATAGAATTTCTTGATGCCCTTATGCTCCGATATGCTCGTATACATTCGAACCTACCAACTTCTTGCGACGCATATGGCGAGTTCAAGAAGTTTGACGTGAATCACGCTCCTGATTGAAAAAAGTATGGTTTAGTCACCGATACAACGAAATTCGTGATGAGCAAGGGATCTACTAGCACATATGTTTAGTCCATCCCGTGTCTGATGCGAGCCTATGATTAATCCTGCTCCGATGCGTGCCAATGGTACCAAAACGCATGTGCCGATTACTTCCTCTTCATCTGAATTTCTGAATGCTTATCGCAGTGATCTATTGATTCGCGGCTTTTGGGAGGGATCGACTGATACTATTATTGATGTTCGCGTAACGAATCTTGACAGCAAGTCTTACAAGAACTTGCCACCTAAGAAGGCTCTGGAACGACAAGAGAAAAAGAAAGAAAAGAAATATTGCAAGCCCTGCGAGAACCAACGTCACCATTTCACACCTTTCCTGGTATCGACGGACGGAACGTACGCTTTCGAAGCCAGATCATTTCTTAAGAGGCTTGCAAAGTTGCTTGTAGAAGAATGGGAGACGCGTTGAGTGTTGAGTGTTGAGTACATGTAATGTATAAAATGGGGGTTGCCAACTTCATATGGAAATGAATATAGATTCACGTTCACGTTCATTTTTTAACGGTGACCGTTAAACCACACATGGTAGGCAAGTGAACTCTCGACCAATGAAAAGCCCTATATTTTGTGAACGTCAAAAAAACTACAGGTGCCGCCTGCTGTCAGCACCGAAGACAA
>Ga0209092_10002710_pt1 | contig 16019 bp, 9 predicted proteins | sample FraStrMetagenome_FD_187446 | JGI IMG/M metagenome (GOLD analysis project Ga0209092, IMG submission 187446) | Marine eukaryotic phytoplankton communities from Arctic Ocean - Fram Strait ARC3M Metagenome (SPAdes) (version 2) | ecosystem: Environmental > Aquatic > Marine > Oceanic | place: Fram...
CCAGTATCCGGAACTTGTACTGGAATACAGTCATCATAAAGAGATGCATTCCCTATATTTTCCATTTCGTCGTGGAAGCTTCCATTTGATCTATCATGTGTTTCTTGTTTGTGCTGAATTGAATTTTCATGCTCATTTTCCAATCTTGCGTATTCTTCATCATTGTTGCCTTTGTAATTGTCTCTTAGGTTGGGATCATTCTTTATCATTTTGATTTGAGATTCTTTTTTTTCATTGTCCGTTTCCGACATTCTTTAAGTTGAGATGTCAAACTGAGTATTTTGAAAATGTGGAAAAATGAAAATGAAAATGAAAATATATCTACCACAGCAGCAGTAGAAGAAGGTAAAATTGAAAGATCCTATGCTTTCGTTTTCATCGAAAACTTTAATTAGATTCCAGACAAGACTTTCAAATAATATATTTAAATAAAAAACTTATTTAGGCAAATTATCTATCATTCATTACATAGAAATAAAAAGATGGATAATGACTGAACTTAAATTATTTCCCTCCTTAACGAACGAGAAATCTTTATTTAGGATCATCGTTGATATCTATTCGATCCCATTCGTTTGAATTTCAATTTCATTACAAACGTGATTCCTTTATCGCACTACATTTCCTCTTATATATCATTGAAACTACGTCATGATATATAATTTTAGTCGTACTAATATGAATACATAAAGATTAAGAGTATGATTCTTAATTATTGATTCATGTGTATGACGAGCAAAAAGATTTTGCCTCCTGCTTAACAAACTGCTGTATGAAGAGACATCGTGCAAGAAAGTCTGCATTGAATCGCACAAGAATAGTTGCAATTAAAGTAGTGAAGGAGGATTGCAATTTCCTTACAACACTGAAAAGAGCAGCAACGTTACTTCACAAGATTTCATGGCCGCGGCTCACAACGGCTCAAACAGCCGAAATCCTATGTCTTCGTTATTGACTAGATTCATTGGAACCTTACAGCGCTTGTACAATCTTCGATTACATCCATCATTTCATCGATTTCTGGACATTTACATAAAAAAATGCATTGATACTTTTCTCTACTGTCTTGGGCCTTTTTTGGTTCTTTTGGCCTTGTCCATAACACTAGGTCTAACGTTTAATTTCTTCACGATTGTCCTACCAATCATCTGTCCAAAACATGGATTTTACAGTCTCAAGGGATTCCTTCATTCATCCTATGTCGTATTTGTGGTATTCAACGTCCTATTCAACCATTATATGTGCGTAACGACTATTAATAATGGTCAAAAGTACAAAATGGTAGTCAGAGAACTCGCTGAAGCAACAGGATTTGTTTATCCTGAAAGTGCCGAAGAAGTCAATCATGCCAAAAGAGAATACGAAGATGTAAGTCTTAAATCGTTTTTAAAACGTTGTTCTTCTTCCTGTTTTTTAACACTTAATCATTATTCAACATATAATCTATATGTAGAAAATAACTGAAAGAAGGAGAGCAAGAGCAATGGATCAAAGTTCACCTCCAGCGTCATCTTCACTGACTCCAAGAAGTCCAAGCAGGTCAAATTTTTCGAGGCTAAGGAATAGGGGCAATAGTGGCACAGGAAACTCTACAGCTCAATCACCTTATGGGTGGATGCTATTGGGAGCACATGAATGGGGATTCTGTGTGAAAACGCACCAACCAAAACCTCCTAGATCACACTATGATCATGTTACCGGAGCGCTTATAATGAATATGGATCATTATTGTCCATGGTAAGTAAAAGATAAAAATTGCTCAATTGAAATACAACTTGTTCTAATTTATATTTGTCACGGATTTTTAATAACAAATGTAGGATGTTTAATGCAGGTAAGAAAATGTTCAAAATAGCATCAAGATTGGTGGTCGAATGATTGAAATACTCATCACTTTTATTCCTTCATTCAAATGCAGTCGGCTACTTTAACTACAGATATTTTTGCAATTTCTTGATGTACTGCTTTCTTGCCATGTCTTACGGAGCATCGGCATTGTATAAACCCTTTATCAATAGCACTAATCACTTATACAAGGAAAATATTAGACTTAGCAAACAGCAGGGTTTCGATACAATAAAGCACATCGTTCCTCTTGTTCCCACCCCAAGTGAAAAAGTTTCTGTTGCTTTTTCTTTCATGATGTGTTTATCGGTGGGTATTGCTGTTTTCTTTTTGTTTCTAATGCACATTTATCTCGTGTTTACGGCTCAAACAACGATAGAATATCATGGTAAGTGTGCTTTTTAGTTTGGAGTTGATTGGCTATAAATTTTGATTTCCCAAAGTTTGGAAAGTATATTGACAATTGCCTTTTCGTATTGATTCACAAAACGCTAGCAAACTTTCAAAAGAGACGATATGTACGAGCACGGGGAATAACATGGATAAATCCATACGACTTGGGGATCAAACGTAATTGGCAACAGGTCTATGGGACTTCTCATCCCTTACTTGCACTTTTACCATCCACTAGAGTACCTGAATTCTTGCCTACACCACTGGCCGGGGAACGTGGAAAACGGCATTCGAAAGCGGATCATAGCAACGGTATTCTTCACCTTAATAGTAGTGAGGGTTCTCGTGACAAAAATGACAAGAGTCCACTCGTTGCAAGAGCAGGAAATGTTCATCAAGAAGTATTGAATACAAATCCAGGGGAACAAAATGCGTTTAATGTTTAAACTGCAAATGAATGGTTTCTCGTATACAATGAAAGAAATATAAAAAATGTTGAACCACTCAAATAAACTTGATATTTCTTTTTGGTTTTCGTTTAATCTATTATTTATATACATATGACATTAATGTAGTGAAATTTTGTTGCACACCCCAAATCTTCTACCTGTTACAACTTTTGAATGGAAACATCAAGATGAAAGATAAAGATGTAAAAAGGTTCTCGGCAGAGATTACCAGGACTGTATATGTTTTCATCAAATTGTTTCACAGATAATGAATTGTAAACAAAGGTAGAGTTTCAGTGGTGGAAAGAAATGGACACAAAAGGATTCATGAAAGTTTTCTGGAAGCTACTTATTTGGGAGGAGCTCCATTAGGAATTGTTCCGCCTGCCACTGTTGTTGTTGGGACAGATGCAGTGTTTGGTGCAATAGTATTTGTGTTGGGTAGTTGCTGCACTGGTAGAACTGGAGTGGGGACAAGAGATGCAGGAGTGGGCGGTAAAGGATTTTGTACGGGATTATTTACAGTCATAGAAGGAACCCCCATTGAAGGAGCTGATGGAATCGAGGATGAATTTGCCATTGCAGCTCCTACCACAGCCGCTGCTGCTGTATGTTGTTGATTGCCAATAAAAGTAGGTCCTGGAGCGCCTGATATAAATGCTGATGGAGGCACTACTGGAACTGCTGCTGGTGGAGGAGCTGCTCCACCATTCGGAGGATTCCCAGCAGCCACTGCTGCTGCTACAGCAGCTGCATTTGCTTTGATCGTAGCATTTGTACCGACATTATGTGCGTTTGCTCCTGCCACTACAGCTGCAGCAGCGGCAGCTGGGTTCGCAGCTGGTGGTGCTCCAGGAGCCCCGGGGGCACCTGCGGCAGCCGCCGCCGCAGCTGCACCAACACCACCTTGCTGATCAAAGGCCATTAATACGTGAAAGGGAACACTCCCGGGATGTTTCGTGCCAATCTCCATTAATTGTCTTCGAATACTCTCATTCGTCTGATTCAAATCTTTGCTTTCACGAGAGAGTGTAATCACTGTGCGCTGGAGTTCTTCAATCATGTTCTTCTTTCGTTTTCGTGATTCTCGTGCAGAGATTCGATTTTGTTCGAGACGTTCTCTACGCTTTTTAGCTTGAAAATCAGCATCATTTTCTGCTGCTGCTTTGGTTACTTTTACGTGTGCTGCAGAAGATGGATCTTCGTTGGGTGTAAGTGCTGGTGCTGGAGTGCTTGTAGCTGTGGGTGCGCTTTCGGATGCGACCATTTTTTGTCAATGGGTAATATATTATTTGGAATGTCCTAAAGTCTGCTGGATTTCAAAAGAATATCAATATGAATATTCTAGCGCTGCAGAGAATTATTAAGTATGATGGATATTAAAATCGGAGTCTTTTCGATCAATGTTGTGGCCTCTTTCCCAACAACAAATCTATATTATCTCTTGTGTGTTTCTTCTTCGGCCACCTGCTGAAGGATGTTAATAAGAAAAGTCTTTAAGTAGTGCTAAGAACCTTGTTTAAATCTATAAATCAGTTTTCTGGTATCTTTTATACAAATATTCTACCTAAAACTAATCCGAAATATTAAATATATACATAAATGAAAAATTTCAGCTGTAATGACATCATTCATACCAAAAATACTTAGAGAATTATTGAATGCCGTAATATGCGTCACCATTGTCCGATTGACATCCGCGGGTGAATGGATGGAATTATATACCATGACCTACACAATTTGTGTAGGTATGTTGATATATTTGTACAGATGAAAGCACAATTCATGACGACAAATATTTTGGCGCGTATTTTCAATCTCGAATCACGTATAGTAGACGAAATTACAATGTTTTTTTAAATATTTTATTCAGCAAAATGAAGATATGGCGCACAGCAAGTTCATTTAAAATTCAGATTCAGAGGGCAACGAGTGAATCTGGCGGGAAGACATGGATTCAATTTACCCTAAGTAACATTGCACAGTTGTTTTTGGTGTTTCTTTAATAGACAAAATCCTACGTGTACATACGAGGTTAACTTTGCAAACATTTTCGCACAGCACTATATTTTATTTCTCACGTTTTTCACCATGTCACGACGAAGAGGAAGATCCTCCAAGAACTTAGATAGCACTGGGAAGCCAATTCCAGGAGGTGGAACAACCTCCGATATCGCACATCTTTCGCGGACTTTAGGGATGACAACGGAAGCAGTGGAAGCTATGATGTCATCTCAAGGTGCAGGCACTGAAGGTACACGAACTAGACGTGCAGGCCCTCCTCCACCGGCTCCAGTCGCAACTAGTTCTGCTTGGGCTGATTTTATGAGTGATGAGCTGGGATCGACACTAGCAACGACTACAGATGGTCCTAAAACAGGCACGAAAGATGCAAAAAAAGAAGAATCAAAAGAGAGAAAGAAAGTTAAGGAAGATAACGATGTCAGTAGCAAATCAAAGAAAGATAGTGAAATAAAGCAACGATCTAAATATAAACTTCCAATCGTTGGATCTGAGCTTGAAGAAAATTGCTTGGTCGCACAAACAGGAACACTGGATTCTGCTATAGTAGGAAGGGGTGCACTCAATTTAAAAGCTCGAAATTTACCCAAAATCGATTTGTTTGAGCCCACATTACTCTTTCCCAAAACCATCTTCTCCAAAATCCGCATAGGAAATATTGCTGCTTCTCCCTCTTCATCCCATATAATTGCTGTAGATGTTCGAGGTGGTGTATATGGATGGGGCAGAAATGAAGATGGGCAGCTAGGTTTGGGTTCTGATACGCCATTACTTTCATTTCCAAGAAAGATCCCAATCAAAGAGAAAGTACAATCTGCTGCTGTAGGGAAGCATCATACTATTTTGATTGCTCAAGATGGCGCCGTTTTGGGATGCGGAAAGAATAGCGTAGGCCAATTGGGGATCAACTCAAGTATTGACTCTTGCAATTCTTTCAGGAGATCTATGATCGTCGTTCAAAATGCAGACTCTTCTTCTAAAGCTAGGAAAAAGGAAACTAAACGAGGTAAAGGAAAGAAAAAAGGAGGCGATGAAGGGACTATTGTTGTAGGCACAGTCACAAGTGCTGATGGAAAAGAAGTGAAATTTGTACAGGTATTTATATTTTTATACTTGTTAAAAAAATCATTCTATTTTCCTTGAAGTCTCATTTGAAATAACTTGTTCCTTCTTTTCATAGGCTGCGTGTGGAGAACAATTTTCAGTAATTTTGTCTGAGACAGGTCAAATGTACACTACTGGCTCCTCTGAATTTGGTCAGCTTGGTAATGGTGCTACAGGGGAACATTTTATCACAGCTAATAAAATTGGTTTTGCAAATTGTAGTCGTTTCGAGCCCCGCACAAATTTTTTCACTTCAGAAGAAAAAAGTTTCTCCACTGGGACTGACGATAAAAAAGTTCAGATGATGGAGGAAATTCGTATTTCCTATATTGCATGTGGAAAAAATCATGCCATGGCGGTAGAAGCCGCAAGGGAAGGAGACGAAGATAAAGAAAGAAGAGTGTTTAGTTGGGGTTGTGGAGATTATGGTTGCCTGGGACATGGTGTGCAAGCAGACGAATTTTACCCGCGGCAGCTAGTATTTTTCAAAAATAGAATGTTCTCTAAGAATTCTCCCACAAAAGTGTCATGTGGAGGTCAATGCTCTTTGATTTTGACAGAGAGAGGGCATGGATACTATTTTGGTAGACATAAAAATGTAGGAGATGCAGCCATGCGACCAGCCCTTATGGACGCACTAGCCTCAAATGGTCACATAGTAACCAGTTTGAGTTCTGGGGCACAAAGCATTATTTGCTGTACGAAGAGTGGTGTAACAGTTACATGGGGTAGCGGTCCCTACGGAGAGTTAGGATATGGTATTAACGGATCTAAAAGTAGTTCTAAGCCTCAATTTGTCTCTGTGATGGATTCATGTATTGTTACTAAGGTTAGAAGTGGATACGGTTGTTCGGTCTTTTTGATCAGGGACGATGATGAGGAAGATAAAAAAGCTCTAAAAAAACTTCAGAGCATAGAAATAGAAGATGTGGAAGAGTTTGACATGGCATCAATGGAATTGTACAAGCAAAAGCATTCTGGAAACATGGCAGAAGATGCCGAACGAAACTTGGGAAAAAGAAAACAAACAGATTCATCTCAAGGAGAAAAAAAGGCTAAGAATTAATGTCTCGAAATCAAAGAAATATTATTGTTCATATTGGCACGTTATTAAATGATATCCAAGTTTACTTTGACTCAATAAATTAGGTTATATCATCATAATATAAGGATGAATTTATAAGTTCTACTAGCTAGAGTCACCTAGAAACATAAAAAATCTTTTACATTTGACTTACCAGACCATGCTTCTCAATAGACAAGAAGCAATTTAGTTCACGTATTTTTCGATAGCTTTATATCTTTTTCAACCTAATTTATATTCAATTAATCAGCAGATCAAGCGATCAAGGGAAAGTAAAATATTTTTTATGCTGAATTTATCATGGCAACATATATGATTTTTAAGATTCCTCCAACTTTGGTTTCAATGATGCGATTCGAATGTATTTTTCAGGGACAAACAAGCATTGTTAAACAACGCTTTTCATGACACAAATAGACAACAATAATTAAATACCAAAATGGCATCATTATCTATCATTCAAGAGGAAATTAATCAAATCTCAGTTAAAATGTCTTTGGAATAATAATTGTCTCCAGGTATGAAAGGGTCATCATCACCGATTTCAAGAATGATGGCATTAATATTTATTTGTCAACCAATTTAAAATCTCTCGAAACAGTACTTATAAAGGAAATTCTTTATAGTTATAAATCGACATGAATGATATAAATTAAATTCAGAAGACATTTTTATGCTCGAATGTCTCTCTTGAACTATCTTGGATTCGTGAATGATGTCGTTTGAACGGACTTTTTCACGAACTTTTGTCTTCGTTGATGGATACATCATAAAATGATACCTAGAAAACAGGCTTATAAAGCATTCCAAACTATTCCAGTGTCGCTACTTTCGGAATTAAATTATCAAAAACTGCATAAGATGTGTTCTGGTCTTAATAGTTAAAGCTATTTAAAAGAAACTTAAATAATATGAGGCTTATAGCACAATCAAACTTGTAAAAAAAGTAGTCATAAGATGTTGATTACCATAAAATTAAATAGATTTTGTAAATACACACATTATAAAATATGTGCTCTCTTCAGCAACAATGGCTTCTTTTGATGGTTTTTATAATGCCGCTAAAATTCAAGGCTGCTATAGAGATTGACGACAAAAGCTTAGAATTGCCATCCTTAGACCCAACCGTAACAACTATACTCTCACAAAAGCGTACCTGGAAACATGCATTACCTGGTTCTCCAGAAGTTGATTACGGTCAATCTCACCCTTTTGAAAAAATAAATAGACATCGCGAGCTTACCCGTTTTGACCAAATTAGAAACATCAATTATAGCACCAGGAATCTTGCCGAATTTGAACCAGGAACATTTGAGCCTATTCGAATTAAGGTCGATTACACGTTTCCAAACTTCTCGTCTCCCAATATTCAACGTAAAAACGATTTTATACGAAATATTGTTATGCCAATAGTCATATCCTTTTGGCAACAAACAATTTCTGTTTATCCTATTCAAAATGCATATCTGATTCCAAGAGAAGCGTGTCCACTTGCAAGCATGGATGATGGGGTTTTTGGCATTCAAGATACAGATTTAAATGTGTACGTTGGAGGATTTCCATCATGTGGTGATGGATCAATATCAGTTGCGACATCATGTCACTGGGACCAGTTTGACCGACCAATCGGAGGTAATAAGAAGCCAAGAGGCATTTTTGTTTTTAAATAAGTGAACAATATGTGGAACAACTATCACTGATAATGATTTTTCTTTTTGAATGCAGGAACAATGAAATTTTGTTACGATTCCTTTGATCCAGATCCCTCAGATGAACAGATGAATATTGTTATCAATTCCGCCATGCGTGAATTCGTACGCATCTTGGGTTTCAAGGACTCCGACTTTCCATTCTATTATGATATAAATTCTGGTTTGCCACGAACCCCGAGACCTATTGAATCAAAGGAGGTTCAATGCAATGATGGTTCGTTCCAAAGCATACTTTTTCCCAGCGAAGACACTATAAAGAGGGGGGCGACTAGCTATGGGGTGAGCTATTACTCTGTTGTAACTCCACGTGTTGCACAAACAGCTCGAAATCAATTTAATTGTGGAGAAATGGAAGGTGCCCGTTTGGAGAATCAACCAAGCCGTGAAAGTTGCTTGGGAAATAATTGGGAAGAGGTGAGATAATATAAAGATGATTATTGTTCCTCATCGTCGTCTGTCTCATTCAAGCAACAAATTTTATTTATTTACGATGTATGGGAAGCGACTATTTTTTGATTCTCTCATGTCTGCTGAGCCGAGTGAGTCTATTGTCGAATATGTAACACCAATAACTCTAGCTCTCCTTGAAGACACTGGCTGGTACGTTGCAAACTTTACCCAAAGTAGAAAGTCTTCTTTTGGACTTGGTGCAGGATGCGATTTTGTTAATGGGCCGTGTATTGTAGAAGGGAACGTTCCACCTTATGGCAAAGGAATATTTTGCAACACCACAGATGTGAATGTACTAAGGTGCGATGCTACACATACAGCAATATCTAGTTGCAATTTGATAGATTATAGTACATCTACTCTTCTTGGACCGAGTCCCAAAATGCAATACTTTTCAAATATGGTAAGGAAAAGTTTTTTATTATGAATGCCGAACGTCTATTGTATTCCTTTGTTTTTCTTTGTAATTCATTTTTGGCATCAAATTTCCAATAGAATATTGGTGGCGGATTTCCCATGGTCGATTACTGCCCTATGTTTACTGAATATTTAATTTCATGCAGAAGTAATCTTGGAGGATCAAAAAGATGGGAAGGCGAAGAATTTGGATTATCTGAGTCAAGTTGTTTCAATACAAATGATATACGCCCGTACTGTTTGAAAACGCGCTGTAATGAGCAGATCAACAAGATAGAAATAATGGTGAGAGAAGAGGCTTTTGCAACATGTGAATTTGATGGGCAGCTAATAGAAATCCAAGGGCACTTGGTTGAGTGTCCAAAATTTGCAGTGATATGCCCTGAGTAAGTAACGAACATCCCAAAACAAAATGTTGAATAATAATATATATAGGCTAACTGGAAAACTCATCATTTGAAATGGTAGCTCATTATGTCCAGCAAATTGTGAGGGAAAGAGTGTATGTGATTATGATCTGTCATTCCCACAATGTGATGAAGTTTCGTTGCACTCTCTTTCGCCAACCTCCACGCAATCTGAAGAACGTACAAATGGTTCGGTAGAAACAAATTTAAATGCAGTAACCCCTGTGGTTACTAATACTATAATGCCTTCGACTTCTCAACCAATATTGTCAAGCAACATGGTTAGCATGTTTTTGACTCTATTACCCAATAGTGATGTATTGAACAATTCAAATCCACCTCTAAGTAATCATGACATACAAATACACGCCAGTTCTCGTCGTTCTAGTAAAGCAATTATCAATCGTAAGCGGAAACACATTGTAAGGAAAAAAAATCGGCGTAAAAGTGGCCAAGGGCGGTACCAAACATTTGAGAAAGAAAGAACGTTTTCTCAACATAGACATGGTAATAAGAAAAACCGAAGAAAAAGAGGTATAAGAGGACGTAAGCGAGTGCATGGTCATAATTTGCTCTAACTTTATTTTGTGAGCTTAGCAATAAAATTTATGTACAAATCAAAAACTTCATAAATTTTGAGTTATTATATTTTTCAAAACTTTGAAAGATAAAAAGAAGTGAATATCATTGAAATAAAGTGAATTATTTGTTATGATCACAGCTTGTATTTCCATCCTGTTAGCAATAATAGCACAATTTCAAAACCTGTCAAAATATTTACACTCCACTGTCTTATCAATTGCTTCTTGATTGGAGCTCAGCTGATAATAGATAGATATCAAAATTTGTGCCTTATGCAGGGATATGGATTAGAAATAAACTAATACACAAAAGCTGAAAGGATGATAATTATGAGCTTATTTTATTTTGACTAAACTAATTCATAAATTAAACATACAGGACATATTAAACACATATTGGACACCACACAGTTTCCACACGAGGGCAGCTGGCACTTGTGGGTCAGACAGATGCCAGCTGGTGTCTTATTCCATATGTCCAACAGAGCTGTCATTCAGTAATCATGACAGCTCTGTTGGATGCTACTCAATGCATATGAATAAAGCTGCAAGCTTTGCTTCAGCAGCTGCTTCCCTGTGAGGAGGAAGGCTTTGATGATTTTGTTATTATTAATTTTAATGTCATCTATGAATTGCTACATGCGTATACATATTTAACTATTAAAATCGATGCTATCTTTTAAAATCTAACTATTAAAGTGGCAGCTATAGTTTTAATTAGACAATCCCATCTAAACATTGACTAATTTAGCTGGATCGTAAACTGTATATTGAATATAGAAATGATAATATCTTTGTGGACTCAGATAGTCCTTTGTCTTAGATTGCATGAAGTTGTTATCATTGATTTGATAGCAGCATGAGAAATATGAAAATTTTTTGTCTTGAAATTTTGCTATTATTTAGGCCTTAGATTCAAACAAAGAATGATGCGTATACCTGTGAATTACCTATGTTTCATCTTGAGAGACAACAAATCAGTATTAGTCAATTCATCAGTACCAGAGTCAACACTCAACAAGAAATCGAATTCAATTGCGTATCATTTTGTTTGTGCAGGAACAGCATGTGATGAATGGAGATTCAATTATGTTCCTAGTACAGACAACCCTGAGGATATTTTGGCTTCAAGTCAATCTAATGAATTAGATTGAAAGCGTAAGGTGCCATTGTTGATGTATGACATATATGATTGAGAGGATCATTAGGGAGAGTAAGTTGTCAATGTGATAACTGAACTTCCTAAGACAGTGGGCGATTAAAGAATTCTGAACTTCCAAGTATACATATTTTTTTAGTACGTAATAGTTGAATTTGGTAGAATGTGAGATACGATACAAGCAAAGTGGGTCACCAAGGATACATTTCGCTTGAGGGGATTGTTTTAATATGTAGGATTACGTGACAGTGTAAGAAAGATAACAATAAAGATCACAATTTTCGAATATCAACATTTACTTTCGTTTTATGCTTTCGCTTTTGTTTTAGACAATGGTGTGTTATAACTTTAAAACGCAAAAGAAATTTTCATATTTATTGGTAGGAATCATGAGATAAAAGTTTATATCTTTCTATCCTTCACTCCTTGAAACAGCTTTACACAAGCGTTCAAATCCATAATTATGAATCTCGAAGAAATTCGTGTAAGAGAAATAATAGGGTTTTGCATTCTTCCAACCAGCTATAACTGCTGCTAAGTAAATATTCATGAATGTACTTTAGGTCTATGTCATGAAACAAAAGAAATGGACGTTTAGGTTGCTGAGATGATGTTACGAAGGTACACACAACAACGAAAATAGATAGAAAATATAGAAATTCTAATTGCAAGGCTTATAATGACAAATTTATGACTGCAAAAAAATGCCTCGAGGAACCTTCCAAAGTTTAATTGTGCATAATTTTAAAAATAAAGTTGATATTATATACTGATAAATACTTATGAACATAAATCATAATATGAAAATAACAAAATAACTCTTATCAACAAATGCAAAAAAAATTCTTCAGTCTTGCTTGTGAAAAAAAATTAGTCATAAGATGTTGATTACCATAAAATTAAATAGATTTTGTAAATACACACATTATAAAATATGTGCTCTCTTCAGCAACAATGGCTTCTTTTGATGGTTTTTATAATGCCGCTAAAATTCAAGGCTGCTATAGAGATTGACGACAAAAGCTTAGAATTGCCATCCTTAGACCCAACCGTAACAACTATACTCTCACAAAAGCGTACCTGGAAACATGCATTACCTGGTTCTCCAGAAGTTGATTACGGTCAATCTCACCCTTTTGAAAAAATAAATAGACATCGCGAGCTTACCCGTTTTGACCAAATTAGAAACATCAATTATAGCACCAGGAATCTTGCCGAATTTGAACCAGGAACATTTGAGCCTATTCGAATTAAGGTCGATTACACGTTTCCAAACTTCTCGTCTCCCAATATTCAACGTAAAAACGATTTTATACGAAATATTGTTATGCCAATAGTCATATCCTTTTGGCAACAAACAATTTCTGTTTATCCTATTCAAAATGCATATCTGATTCCAAGAGAAGCGTGTCCACTTGCAAGCATGGATGATGGGGTTTTTGGCATTCAAGATACAGATTTAAATGTGTACGTTGGAGGATTTCCATCATGTGGTGATGGATCAATATCAGTTGCGACATCATGTCACTGGGACCAGTTTGACCGACCAATCGGAGGTAATAAGAAGCCAAGAGGCATTTTTGTTTTTAAATAAGTGAACAATATGTGGAACAACTATCACTGATAATGATTTTTCTTTTTGAATGCAGGAACAATGAAATTTTGTTACGATTCCTTTGATCCAGATCCCTCAGATGAACAGATGAATATTGTTATCAATTCCGCCATGCGTGAATTCGTACGCATCTTGGGTTTCAAGGACTCCGACTTTCCATTCTATTATGATATAAATTCTGGTTTGCCACGAACCCCGAGACCTATTGAATCAAAGGAGGTTCAATGCAATGATGGTTCGTTCCAAAGCATACTTTTTCCCAGCGAAGACACTATAAAGAGGGGGGCGACTAGCTATGGGGTGAGCTATTACTCTGTTGTAACTCCACGTGTTGCACAAACAGCTCGAAATCAATTTAATTGTGGAGAAATGGAAGGTGCCCGTTTGGAGAATCAACCAAGCCGTGAAAGTTGCTTGGGAAATAATTGGGAAGAGGTGAGATAATATAAAGATGATTATTGTTCCTCATCGTCGTCTGTCTCATTCAAGCAACAAATTTTATTTATTTACGATGTATGGGAAGCGACTATTTTTTGATTCTCTCATGTCTGCTGAGCCGAGTGAGTCTATTGTCGAATATGTAACACCAATAACTCTAGCTCTCCTTGAAGACACTGGCTGGTACGTTGCAAACTTTACCCAAAGTAGAAAGTCTTCTTTTGGACTTGGTGCAGGATGCGATTTTGTTAATGGGCCGTGTATTGTAGAAGGGAACGTTCCACCTTATGGCAAAGGAATATTTTGCAACACCACAGATGTGAATGTACTAAGGTGCGATGCTACACATACAGCAATATCTAGTTGCAATTTGATAGATTATAGTACATCTACTCTTCTTGGACCGAGTCCCAAAATGCAATACTTTTCAAATATGGTAAGGAAAAGTTTTTTATTATGAATGCCGAACGTCTATTGTATTCCTTTGTTTTTCTTTGTAATTCATTTTTGGCATCAAATTTCCAATAGAATATTGGTGGCGGATTTCCCATGGTCGATTACTGCCCTATGTTTACTGAATATTTAATTTCATGCAGAAGTAATCTTGGAGGATCAAAAAGATGGGAAGGCGAAGAATTTGGATTATCTGAGTCAAGTTGTTTCAATACAAATGATATACGCCCGTACTGTTTGAAAACGCGCTGTAATGAGCAGATCAACAAGATAGAAATAATGGTGAGAGAAGAGGCTTTTGCAACATGTGAATTTGATGGGCAGCTAATAGAAATCCAAGGGCACTTGGTTGAGTGTCCAAAATTTGCAGTGATATGCCCTGAGTAAGTAACGAACATCCCAAAACAAAATGTTGAATAATAATATATATAGGCTAACTGGAAAACTCATCATTTGAAATGGTAGCTCATTATGTCCAGCAAATTGTGAGGGAAAGAGTGTATGTGATTATGATCTGTCATTCCCACAATGTGATGAAGTTTCGTTGCCCTCTCTTTCGCCAACCCCCACCCATATAATGGCCGTGGAGACATCATCTACAACTATGCAACGACCATCATCTGTGTATGTTAGTGAATTTGATTCTCCTACCATACAACCCACTATTTCAAGTAATGTGCCAACAGTTTTTCCTTCATCTATGCCTATTACTTCTATACCATATCGTCCAAGTGGTACTCATGTATCCATAATTTTCGCTTCTTCCCCCCTTTCAAGGAGTCATAGTTTCAATAATGTTGTTAGTAACCGCAAACGAAGACCCTATAGGAGAAAAACAAGTTTTCCTGTGATCGGAATCACAAATCGGTATGATATACGAGATCATTTTTACATATATGGAAACCTTAGTACGCGACCACGAAAGAGGTTTCATTATCGATCATATGCTGATGACTTTTTTAGACCGATTGTTCGTTATAGATATAATTATGACATGAGACGACGAAAAAGAGGTATACGTGGTCGTAAGAGAACTCATTTATATGTTTTGCATTAAAATCGATACTTTTTACCCCTTTTGTCTTTTGCTTTTACTCAAAGTTTCAATAATAACGAAAAACTGTTTCTTCTGTTCCTTTTTTTCTGGTAAATATTTATTATTCCGCAATGATTTTGATGAATCAATTTCATCATTTTCTTCAAGAAATTTCAAAATTATACAAAATAGAATAGAGGGGAATCAATATTAACGCTTTGTTATTAATTTAGCTTCACTTAAATTACTTCGTATTTTGACATGATTCCTCCTCGAACAATTGTTTTTCTATAACTTTGTTTTTGTGAGCCGAATATTCTCAAAAATACTGTTACCATATTGAACTTTGTAGGATGATGGCATCAAATTAGTAAGTATACCAATGAAGAAAGCTATGATGACTGTATTGTGTTGGGAATGTTAAGTTTAGCAAAAGAACAAACGATGAAAATGGTTGCGTTGCTGAATCTAAAACTAATGATAATGAGAAAAGAACGTACGCAAGCATATTGAGAAGTAAGATCTGTACGAGGGAGCGTAAGTGTGATAATAATAATATGTACTAGATACGTATAACTGTGAATGAGAAGATAAAAATACATCTTCTCATTCTATAAAGATAAGCGATATTGTAATCAAGTTTTACGGCTACATTGCAAGAATATAAAGTTAGGATTGATTGTCTTAGCTTATCTCAACATTATCTTTATAGAAAACTGGTAAAGTCAATCTATCTCAATTTTCAAGAAGCACAAGCTATCAAATGAACAACGATCAAATCGACAATCTAATTCGTACCATATCCAGATTGCAGATAGAATTAAATCAAACTCAACAACAACTAGATCACGTAC
>Ga0209092_10002711_pt1 | contig 16012 bp, 14 predicted proteins | sample FraStrMetagenome_FD_187446 | JGI IMG/M metagenome (GOLD analysis project Ga0209092, IMG submission 187446) | Marine eukaryotic phytoplankton communities from Arctic Ocean - Fram Strait ARC3M Metagenome (SPAdes) (version 2) | ecosystem: Environmental > Aquatic > Marine > Oceanic | place: Fram...
CAATGATGATGTCATTCCAGCTGTTCCATTTTCTTTGAAGAGGAAACAAGCATTTCAGCCTGAACATAAATAGGAATCTACATTTGCTGCACAAGGCAGTTTTGTTCATTTTATTCCAAGATGGATGTATTAAAACAATGAATTAGATGATTAAAAGCACTAAAATAGTCAAATGATCAATGAACTACCTTCTATACTTTCATACATTGCGACATAAAAGCTCAGTTTTAGCAACCAAACTGATTTTATCATTATTATCTTTCTAATACATGAAATAGATACGTATAAAGTACTAATGTAGCCTATTTTACCGAATGCGATCTTAAATGTAGTCCAAGATAACTGCTGTTCGTTTTTTTTAAATCAAAATAAAGCACATCATGTTTTGTCGAATAAAATAAATAGATTCAAAACACTAGTATAGCCAAATTATGCTTTCACAATGTATGTATGTAGTTCTGATTAGATTCCTGCCTTTTAACGATCAGCTTCTTTTCTACCTCATCATCATCGCAACGATTAATTCTTTTGATTAAGCATCTGCAGCGTAAACTATTTCCTCCAGAATCATAAAAAAGTGTGCTATATAGATAGCCAAAGAAATATTTTTGCAACTGATAAGATATCAAGATTATGTTGAGCCAAACAGTTCGCTTGAATATTGCTGGAATAAGACGTGAATCTATAGTCGAGAACCAGATCGAACTCACAAAAGACGCAAAAGAATTCGAAGTTCCTGCGATTTCTCCAAAATTCGGCATCATCAAGATCATCCTTATAATATCTGCAATCGTACAAATATTTACCATGGTTGAAAATAACGATGCGCTTGTTTTTATCTCCTGTATCTATACTCTTGTTTTGGTGCGCTATGCCTTCCACAATGAAAGCAGATTGCTCGACAAGTTTTGTGAGTGCATTTGATATCATTGAACTCCTTGGTATATGTCGCCAATTCACTCTCACAACTTGATAATGATTGTTTATGTATATTGTTTAATCTGAATTGCAAAATAAGGGTCATACGTTAAAAGAATTAGTTTGACACAAAATCTGATGATGGAAAAGGAGATCTATGCGAAAGGTAAAATGTACTTGGAAAAATTACAAAAGCGTCTTGAAACGTAAGCTTTTAATGTCCATCTATTAAAATTCCCAATTTTTTTCGCAATTGATGCACATCTCTGAACAATTTGGTTTCATTATTCACTTTTTTCATGCAAAATGAATCTTCCTCAACAGATGCAACGACAAAAAAGCAAAGTTAAATGAAATGGCAGTTGAATTGGGTTTAACATCAGGTATATTGGTCGATATTGGTTCTCAGAATAAAGAGATAGTTGAATCCATGAATGTGAGTACAGGATGAATGGAAATAGAAGCTCATATCAATGTATGACATTGTATCTAAAATATTTATAATGTAAACATTTTGCGAAAAAAGCTTTTGATCCAACGAATAGCAGTGCAAGATCTCACTGAGGTTATGCTCAAAAGAATCGAAGATAAGAATATTGGAGAAACGCAATCACTATTAATAGAATTTGATTCCATTCCTGGAATTACGGTAAAGAAAAAAGCATTGGAAGACGAAATCGCCTTTATCGGTGAAGATTTTTTTGGTATTCTAATGCTTTTTGCTGAGTTGATGGATGAAAATAATGACGACAGGGACAAGTTCTTTGAATTAGACTACCATCTGTTGAAGGAGAGATTACTGACAAATAGAAAATAGGATTGAATCTAAAGCGAAATTTGAGCTATGGAAAGGCAATGGTGCAGTCAGGTGTTCATACTAAATACATATATACATATTCCCTTGAAAAATAGCAATCTCATCGATTGAATAATATGAAATCTCTATGTTATTATTGTACAGTAAAGGTCTGTGTTACATTTATTTCTCATCTACTTGCCAATCTTGAAATTACAAAATCGATCTAAGGCTAAAAGAAACTATGACCATATGCAGATGAACCATATCCATTGCCATAATAGTTTCCATTCATACCAGGATTTCCGTAATAGGAATCCATCCCCTGTGAGAAATGATTTGGTGCATGATTACTGCTGTTATAACGATCGGGATAATGTCCTCCTTGTCCATAATTTGATTTACTATGCGCGATATAATTTTGTTGAGCATTATTTCCCAATGTTTTTTGTTCATACATTCTTTTTCTTCTCCTACGTTTTGACATCATGATGCGATAAACTAATTTATAGGTGGTATACGAAACTGCCAACAACAAAGTCCACCTAAGAGCTTTCAATCGACGTTGTTTCTTTTTAGCTTCCTCGTCTTCTACCAGTATTTCTTGGCCATTTTCCAACAGTAGTTTTTTGGTAGGAGGTAGCGGTGCCAGTGACAATTGACGCATATCCTCGAAATGTTGATATGTAGAATCGAACGTTTGTATTCCCGTGTGAAAAATTTGTTGAAGAGCTTGTGTATTCATTCCAAGTACCTTTTCCGAAAAAATAAATTGCAATGGAAACGTATTAGAACGACTCTTCGATAGGCTTGAAATTCAGAAATGGATAAGTTTACATACCTGCATTGCTTGTCCTAAAGCAAATACCAATTGTTGGAAACCAAACAAAGCGTTGGTGATCTGACTCAAAGGTCCGTTTCCCATCATTCCACCCATACCACCCATACCATACATTCCCATACCATACATACTACCCATACCGTACATGCCGCCCATTCCATACATGCTTCCATGCATGTTTCCATAAGAGGACATTCCACTTGCCATGGAATTCATATTATTGTTTTGAATGGCATCATTAGAAGTTGAAACAGCACTCGTAGCTGCTTCTGACTCTACAAGAGCATTGCTATCACTCGTTGTGACTTTGTTTGAACTCAATTCGACGTTCTGTTTTTTGTTTGAAATGTTTTTTTGCAGAGAAGCAGGAGACTGAGTGTTTAATGGAGGCGCTGCTTGCTGTGATACTTGTTTCTTTTTGAAAGACGTGTGATTGCTATTTGGTTGTAGCGCTCCGCTTGATTGTTGCTGTTGCTGTTGAGAACGAAGTCTCACATCTTGAGATGATGTTGATGGGCGAATATTGCTGGGAGGCATGGTGATCTACCACTTCATTCACTGCAGTGAGAAGGCTTGATGATCTCGTGTACCTCGATAACAATATAATAATATAATAATATAATAATATTATATAATAAATAAATAGTAATGGTCAAACTGCTGCCTCTCTCATTTTTTTTGGTCTAAATACGTCGATCACAATTTCAAAATGAATTTAGTACGGTAAGTACCGGTTGAAACCGGTGTCATTTTTTATTACTACAAGTAAAACTATAAATACTTCACAACATAAAATTTCAAAGTTGCAATTGCAAAGAATATGTATAGTTGATGAAAAAAATCAATTATGAACGATAAATGTGAAAAAGGATATCTATGAAACATAAATTGAATATTTGCCTCTCGAAACAGAATTTTTGGGTCTCGCAATTTGTTATCAAAGAGCACGAAGTTAGAATAAAGATTTGAACTTGGACCACAAATGCTTTGCAATACTGTGACAGCCATCTAGTTTTCCTTGACTCATGAGAATAATTCGCATAATGTCTATAAAAATAGTAGGAGGCAGATGCATTGATACAACTGATCTTATTCTCAAGTCCATCCCATATACAACTGTTTTCTCTACTCCAGGCAAGTCATATTGATTTCCAATCATGCTGTTGCCGGACTGCCCCGTAATATCATGCGGGTGTGCACCCCAAACACCACCTCGAGATCTTGCAAAATATGCGAAAAATCCAGTGGAATTCACTGCTATACTGCCGTACTTCAAAGATGCGATTGCTTTTTGTGTACTTTCACTATGAGTTAAGGAGGATGGGACAATCAGCGAACAAGATAGACTTCCGAAAATATTGGACTTATTGTTCAAAAAAGGAACAACGACTGAGTTTAGGTAATCATTTTCTTTCTCGTCAGGGTCGTATGGAAGTTCGAAATGTGCAAGCACAGAACCAAACGCTTCAAACTTTAATGCAAGATCTTCGTAGTATTCATTCGCATCGGGACAACCACAATCAATCAACGCCAATTGATCATGCACTTCACTTTCATTCCCTTTCAAGTCCTTGGTTTTAATTATTTGAACTCTTGCCTTAGAGGTTTTATTCTTTAATGAATTATAATGCTTCAATAAAGATTCTCTTTTTTGAATGATTCCAGGATAATACGTTGGCGGTGTAGGTTGGCTTTTTATTTCATTCAACAAAATTTTTCTGAATCTATTAGATTGCTTCCAACCTTTAGGAAGTATTAATACTTGTGGTGATAAACAAATATGTCCCCCATTCCCTTTCTTGGCTCCAACAAGCATTTTTGCAATATTACGTAATTCGATTCGGCGATAAGAACCTGGCGCAATAACAAATGGTGTGACACATCCTAATTCTCCTGATACCATCGACTTAATTTCACTGCTTGATTTTGTAGGTCGAGATAAAGATAAACTTTTTTGTACTGCCTTACAAGTCTCAAAAGAACCTGTAATATGTACATGAGTCACAAATTGACTGGAAATTAATTTTTGTGTGAATGGAATGCCGTAATCTAGAACCTGTGTCACAAATCCTCTATCAATGAGAGGTTGAAGAATGGTCTCGTAAGGCTTGATAAGGTGCTCGCGTAGAGGATGATGTTTGATTACAACAGCAGACTTATTTATGAAAATGTGGTGAAGCGCATCTACTAACGAAAGACCTGAAACATTCCCCGCTCCTAGAACTACACATACTTCGCCATTTTCTTTTCTTTCTATTTTCCCATTGTTGATATTTAGCGCCGGTGAATCTCGTGCCCATACCTCGAAAGATTCGAGTAGTAGATCATTTACTCCAATTGGGCCATATACTGTAGCACCATGAGTTTCTCTAACTTTTTTCAACAAGGACGGTTTTTTATTTTTATCCATTTTATAAATTTCCTGATTTTGCACTGATTGAAGAAATGCGACTGCATCATTTCCGAATACAAATTTCATGAATGATTCTATTCTATCTCCTCTAGCCCCTCTCAATTTACAAACTTTCTTTTCTTCATAAGTCCAGTTGCCAGCATGTATCCAGGCATCTGTAGAAAGGATTTGAAGCATATCTGCGGTCAATTCTATTATTTCACTTGATTTCATTTTCACCAAACGCTGCGAAGCCAGACTCAAACTTTCCAAAGCCAAAAAAGCTTCGTCTTTCTCATCATGTTCGTCATTCATTAATAATTGATGAAATAAACTTGATCAACGCAGGTTTATAATATATTGTATGTTATTGTGGGATATGTAAGCAATAATTTGAAAGAAGAGGAGGAGGGTCTCTTGTGTGTATTTTCATCGGACTACTGGATCTTACATCATACCACCTCATTTTTCTGTGGGTATAGTACGAGGTGTTACAGAAAACTGCTGACTACATTCCTATACAAAATTATTCCGTTACTAAGAATTGGCCCTTTTTGCGACGGCAAAGGGTTTTTTATGACGTGAACATTTGACAATTCTTCCGAAAAACTTCAAGGCCACTTTATTCTCTGCTGTGCAAAGTCGTAATCATATGTTCTTGGAAGGTAATGATTGATCCCATATCCAGTAAAGAAATGTACCTAAATAATTCTCTTCCTTGAATAAAATATTTGGTCTTTCTTTGAAATTAATTTTTTGATGTTGTTCTAATGAAAAAAAAAAACTTTAGGAAGAATTTGAAACACAGCGGTAGAGGAATTGGAGTACTCATTCACAGATTTTATAGCCATAAGAAAGCTTTGAAGTTGGAATCAAGTAGAGGAGTGGGAGCTCAAGCCCGGAAGGCACATACGAAGTGAAGGTAAAGCTTGAAATTATTATTCCTACTGTTTCACATCAAAAAAGACAACTGCAGGCTCAGTAATAAATAGTTCTTTATAACCTTAGGAAATACTCATTGGATACACTTTATTTATGATTATTGGCAAATAGAATTTGATGTTCTTGGTTAGCGACTGTGTTAATTTGCGAAGGCAAGTCGACTCCAAAAACTTGCTCCGTCACAAATCATGTGAATATTTATTAGATGATGACATTCTCGTATGAGCAGAATTCTAATAATGGCTCGATTAAGATTCCTCTGTCGTTTACGGTACAAAATTCAATTTTTGCATTCTCATCTTTCCAAATCATATTACATTCCACGGTACTATACCGTACGAACCATATACATCATAGTATATATACAAAAAATGAAACGTATCTTTTCTTCTCTTTACCTAAATTTCTAATGATTATTACATAATTATGAAGGGTAGAAAAGATCCATCAAAGTCAAGAGGTCGGAAAGAAGTTGTCACTAAACATCATCAATATAATTTTTACCTGTGAAAATTAATCATACCGCATCAAATCATGTTAAAATCTTCTCAAGCTTTATTCTCGTCTTTCAGGACTAGGGCATCATCATCAAGCCCTATTATTAACTCTTCACTATCTTGCTGTCAAAGCTATTTTTCTTCTTTGGCAGAAGAAGAAAGCTTGCATAGCTTAATCACAAAAGAAGAAGGAGTTCATCAATCTATGAAACTATCTAAATCGTGGCGTAATAAGCCTCTTTTTCGCAGACAAGGTGATATTCGTTTTAAGACTGGGCTTGAAGCGGCAAACCTTCTTGTAAAAGAAGCAAAAAGAAGAGACGCCCACGAAGACTTTTTTATTAATTCTGTGGAGAGCACAATGCAGTGCCTAGCTCCCATTTTTGATAGGAATCCTCGTTATGCATTTGTTGCCAAACAGCTTATGGAACCAGAGAGATTTATCCAGTTCCGTGTCGCTTGGATAGATGATGTAGGAGTGGTTCGTATGACACGTGGATATCGTTGTCAATATTCCAGTTCTTTAGGACCTTATGAGGGAGCTCTTCATTTTGGTTCTCACCTGAATAGTGGTGTTGTGAAAGCTCTTGGATTCGATTCTGTGTTTTCAAATGGCCTAACAGGTTTTAATATTGGAGCTGCTGTTGGAGGAGCAGACATAAACATTTTAGATAAATCAGATGCTGAGATGCAAAGGTTTTGTCAATCTTACATGACTGAATTGGCAAAGTACGTCGGACCAGATATTGATCAGCCTACCATGGGAATGGGTAAGTGAATTGATTTTTTTTTAGCTAATTTTTGCTTTTCTTGCCTAATTCTTTTGCCTTTTGCACTTCCTCTTCACCTATGTTTGTTCTGTTCTTCTGTTATTCTGTTATTCTGTATTTAGGTGTTGGAGAAACCGAGATTGGTTATTTGTTTGGCCAATATAAAAGAATTAATATGAAAGGGAGCTCGAATGGGAAGCCTTTTTTGACATCTGGGCCCTCTTCCTTTTCAAAGGTACGACTCCGTTGTTTTGAAATGAAATTACTCTCGTGTTACAACACCGGTTGGAAGCAACAATAGTGTATTTCCTAATACTTTGTTTTTGCAATTGAAACAGGCATCAGGTTTTGGAGTTGTGCATTTTGCAAAGAATATTCTTGAGGATAAAGGCGAATCTCTCAAAGGAAAGCGATGTCTCATTATAGGATCTGGAAAAGTAGCTAGGAGTGTAGCGGAGAAATTAATTGATTATGGTGCTATACCTTTAACTTTTAGTGATAGTAGTGGGTTTGTTTATGAAGAGGATGGCATCGATGGCGGAAAACTTCGCACAATCAACAAGATTAAGTCTGATCGTAGTGCTCTCCTTGGAAGATACATTATTGCTTCTACTTCAGCAAAATTCAATGATCCTGGAAGTATCTTTGATATTCCATGTGACTTGTGTTTCCCCTGTGCTTCTATGATGGATGTCGATGCAGACGATGTTGCAAAGCTTGCAGACAATGGCTGCATGGGAATTATAGAAGGTGGTGCATCCACTGTCACCCAGGGAGCTCGCAAGAGCCTCAAGAAGCGAGGCCTCATGTATGGACCCCATACCCTCACAATGACGGGTTCACACATTGTTACTTCTCTTGGAGGGAATATAAATGATGCTATGCTGGCAAATGAAGTTGAAAGAATTTATGGCGATGTGAAAAAAACTGCAGCGGAATTCAATGCTCGTGGTGACCTGTTTGTGGGAGCTAATATTGCTGGATTCCTTCGAGTTGCAAACGTTATGCTGAATCATGGTGCAGTATAATTTATTTCTTACGACATCTCGCTCAACTGCTTTACATTCCAAAATCAAACATGAATCTTTCTAGCAACCCCACATCAATTTATAGATTATATCATTTTTAATCGACGCTGATTATGTTACAGGTCTATTTGTTTTATTCAAAAAATAGTTTGCTCGTGGAATTTGTGACACTAGATTAAATGGTGGTCATAAACAGCGACAAAATGGGATTAATTTTTTCATGTCCTCGATCACCCACATCTTTCGCAAATCATTTTTCTTTCCCTTCGCAAAGTAAATGTCTTCAATATATTTATTATGAGCATGTATATTGGGGTACCTTCAGTGGTCAACGTAAGAACTTATTGTATGGTAGTTACGATGAGACTTCCCAAGAATTTTGATGGCAAAATAATAGGAGTAGTAGTCACTTGTGTCAGTGGTGTCATGACATAAATATCACACTCCAATAGAAAAACGCCTTACTTCCACAAAGTGGGCATTGGTAATGTCAGAGAAGCTCATGAATTGAAACGAAACTTCATAAAATATTATGACCATTGAAAGTAAATGAGTATGAAAGGCCAAACGTGATAAAAAAATGGTTTTTAAGTCGTTTATTATTATTGCGTCTATAACATGTTTGTCACACCCAAACTTTCGCACTTGTTGTGAGCTTGGGCAGAGGTTAGCGCTCTCTCCTAGGTAGGATCGACTGTAGAAACCTTCGCACTAAGTGTTATTAAGACACATCGCACGAAGTATTACTGCTTATACACATGAACTAGTGTTCTCATCCAGGCCTCATATTTATTCTTCAGCAAGAGGAGGGGCAAGGAATAGGATAAGAGCAGCAAGGGAGATAATTCCGAAAACTGGGAAGAGGTATCCTCCAAAGTCAGAAACATTGGAAGCTACAACATTGGCGTTGGCGGCGAAGTCGGAGGTCTCCATTACAGATCCATCGATGAGCATCTTGGGTGACTCCATTGTGGTGGATCTAGTTACACGTGGGGCAACTGCAAACACATGAATGAGTGGGTCAATTGTGTAAGTTGATTCGTTGCGTTTATGAAAACAAAAAGAGAGTGTGAGTTCAGAAGCACATTTAGCAAAAGAAAACCTTCCATTGTGCCTTCTTTTCAGAAATTCCTTCTTCGAAACACCAACCAAATCACTTACGAGCAGCTCTGTGTCCTGGGGCAACGAAGGCCGAGGAGAAGGCAACCATCATGGAGAAAGCAACGATGAAGATAGAGCGAACCATTTTTCAATTATTAAATTAACAGACGTAAGTAAAGTGAGGTTGTCTCTAGAGATTGAAACTCTCTTCTAAAATGCTCGCTAAGTATTTGATTTGTAAAACGTATGTAATTCTACGTTCAGGATTTATCATATATTATGTATTGATGGTGAGATGATTTCATCGCACTTGGTGGTTAGTACTTGAAAAGAATCATAGGAGCGAACAAAAGGTTCAATGCAATTTAGCAAAATATTCATTGTAGACTCCCTATATTGTCTACGTAAACTATAGAAATTAGCAAGAAAGCTGATGTAACGAACATGAAGTAAGTTGAAATTGGGGTTTGTCGCGATCTTTCGTACGTGTTTTTACATCATTATATACGAAGCCCTATACAGCAGAATTTACAATGACTAATCCAAACCAACCTACGTCAATACGTTCGTCTTTTCCAAACAAAAAAAAGGAATTCTTCACTATTATCATATCGTGTCAGTTAATAAATTCATGGTGAAGCTACAAGAGGAATTCGTGTGTTCTCCGTTTATATATTTTCATTTTTAGACTAACAATTCCTCAAGTTATATATGTATATTATTTTGCTAACTACCTTATGTAATTGTAAATTCAAAGATTTTAAGAAACGTTCTTGGCCATTTTTAAAAACAAAGAGATAGATAGTATATGGTCAAAAAGGGAAGCCCAAAACAAAAACAAATATTTATTTGAATGATTCCAAACTAAATTCAATGTGTGAAATAAAACTTGGAACAAACAAATAGATTATGTCATGAATTTATAGATTATTCAAAAAAATAAAACCCTACTCAAACCCCGAATAGAAACTGTACAACTATTACATATTCCGTGATTGAGTGTGGAGAGAACAAGGACGTCTTTATGAACCATCTTCTTAATTCTTTTTTGTTGATTGGTGTCAGAGAAAACAAAGATGGGGGATTGACAAAATCATGAACAAACAAGCTTCATATTTACATAAAGAGGAATGGTTAAAAATGAGAAATTTAAACATTGTAGCAGACCTCAGACAAGTCAATATTTTAATGATCAAATTGTGGAAATCAATACATAAATATAATTCAAGGACTCAATCAGCTGTTCTGATTTCTAAATTACTACACCAAAATGAAATATAGTTACTGATTTAAAATCTGTCTCGTTGAATTATTTGGTATTATTAATTTGGTAACTTAAATGATGATTTAACAATGAAATATTGACCAACATGCTAATCTTTAATTCAATAAAGTAAACTTTAATTCAACACCAAAATATTAATTCACACAATGAATTTTATTATGTCATCATTGAATTACAATTCAAGGTATTTGGTAATTTCAAATTTAATGCAATACTGATTTATGATCCAAAAGAATTCTGATTTCTATTTCATGTATTGTAAAATTATTATCTAAAATATGTAGTGTCACCAAATTATACTGCAACATGATGTGGCCCAGTGTCTCCAAGGAGCTCTAAAGAGACATGAGTATCTTCCATCTCTGTTTCAGGCACATATAGAGCAGGATCAAATTCCTCATTTTCTTGAGACAGATTGGGGGTTGTTACAACAGTAGATGATGTGTCATTGAATGGACCAAGGAAATCAGTGTATGGGACTACAACACTTCTTGGTGAATCATTTTTGTTGATCTCATCACAGCTTGCTGGTTCAATTTCATTGATCATACAATGATATTTATTGCTCATCTTGATTTTCTCCTCTAACTTTTTACGTAATGATGTAGCACGTGCTGTTACTACCAAGCAACAGAACTTATTGAATTTATGTAAATCATCAGATGCCCATCCTGAGTACTACTTGCCGGACACCAATTTCCTTTTTTGGTTGCTCACTTGTGCCTTATGCATGGATAATGAATTAGAGTAAACTAATGCAAAAGTTGAAAGGATGATAATTATGAGCTTATTTTATTTTGACTATTTTTAATTCATAAGTTAACATACAGAACATAGTAAACACATATTGGAAACCACAGAGTTTCCACAGCAAGGCAGCTGACACTTATGCAATGCAAATATTTTTTATTTTAATTGTAAATTACATGACCATACAAGTAGAGGGTGTGTAACACACTAGCCCACTACTTAGGACTCTACTCTAGGTTTATTTAATATTAAATCACACATTTTAGTACCCAATAAAGACTTTTCCCTCTGAATCCCGTTTAAGGCAATCCCATGAACAACTTTCCCAAAAAGGCAGCTGACACCTATGGGCCAGACAGATGACAGATAGTCTCTTATTTCATATGTCCAACAGGGCTGTCATTCCCAGATAACAGGTGAAAACTGTTCCATTAAATGTACACACCAACGTACCTATAATGTGTACTGCAGCTGGGATAAGCAAATACAGATCCTTTACAGCTTACTTTAATGAAGTGGATTCCACTCCAGTGCGTGAATATTGCATGGTCGCCACTCCCAAAACTGAAACTATCACAGATGATGATTTCCTGCATGGTTTAGAGGGAGAAGTGAGGCAGTTAGATGACTTAGACAACAAAACCAGTGCAACAAATGATCAAGCTGAGCTAGTTCGGTGGCATTATTGACTAGGTCACTTACCTTATCCCAGAATGCGAATTCTCATGCAATTGGGACATCTACCAAAGCGACTACTCAAAGTGAGGCCTCCCAAATGTGCAGGATGTTTATACGGAGCAATGACCAAGAGGCCATGTACCCAGGTACCCAAATCCAAGAGAAAACAGATCCAACAAGAAGCAAAGGAACCAGGTCAGATCATACCAGTTGATCAGATTGAATCAAGCACACCTGGGTTTATAGCTCACCTCAAGGGAAATCTGACAAAGAAAAGGTACACTGCTGCCACAGTATTCGTGGACCACTATTCCAGGCTAGGTTATGTGCACCTCCAGCGAAGCACTACTGCTGAAGAAACTGTAGAAGCGAAGAGAGCCTTTGAAAGCTTCTGCATGGCAAGAAATGTAAAAGTTAAACATTATCATGCAGATAATGGCAGATTCCAAGACAAATTGTTCATGGAAGACTTACATAAATGTTGCCAAACCATATCCTTCTGCGGCGTCAACGCCCACTTTCAAAATGGCATCGCCAAAAAGCGCATCAAAGACCTGCAAGAAAAAGGGAAGAAAATGTAGATTTTTAATTGAGAGATGGCCGAAAACAGTGACGATTCATCTTTGGCCCTATGCCATAAGAACCACCAATGATCAAATGAACCAGACGCTAGACGCCAGACCATATAGATGGAACCTCCAGGATTGAACGATTTGCCAAGGTGGAAGTGTCAACACGAATGAAGATCTTCCACACCTGGGGATGTTCCATTTATGCCTTGCATAATACTTTGCAAGCTGGATCTCAAATTCCAAAATGGAATTCAAGAGCTAGACTGGGAATAAACCTAGGGCTGTCGCCCAAACATGCAAGAAGTATTAGTTTAGTATTGAATATTAAAACAGGAAATGTCTCACCTCAATTCCATGTGGTGCACGACGATTTCTTAGAAACGGTACAGATCGAAACAGATAAGACTGTATCTAGATGGCAATACAAATCTGGCTTGGTAGGTGAAGATGAAAGTAGTCAAGTCGTCCCTCAGATGCCCAATTTTGAGGATTCCTTTACCCGAAACTCAGGAAGTGAAGAAACAACAAGTGAGTGAGAAATCAACGAATTGAATATCGAAAATAATTTGCACAGGGAGAATGAAACCGAAAACGTACCTATCAGACGATCGCAACGAACCAGAACAGTGACGGTCCAAATGAAAGAAAGCCTCCAGCAGCAGGGTAGAGAATTATCCTTCTCCTCTGCAGTAATAGGTGAAGTGGACGCCCTACATCAGGATGACTACCGAATCCAAGATTCAATGACCGACCCCATTTCGTTTGCCAGCCTCATCGAAAAAGACACAATGTATTTCCACGAGGCAATGAACGCTCCAGACCGAGAAGAGTTTATAAAGGCAGTGGCATTGGGAAATAATTGATGAAGCGGACGTACCTGATGATGCTAATATTTTGGATGCTGTCTGGTCAATGAAGAGAAAGCGAGATATTTTGACCAGAAAAGTATATAAATGGAAAGCCAGGCTCAACGTACACAGAGGACAGCAGGAGTATACATTCAATTTCTACGAAACGTACGCCCCAGTAGTATCATGGTACGCCATACGACTCCTATTTACGCTAATGTTGCTAAACAACTGGTTTTCGCGGCAAATCGATTTCATATTAGCCTACCCACAAGCGGATGTAGAGTTTGACACCTACATGCGACTCCCACATGGTGTGACTTCCACGAATGGGAAGTCTAAGGTATTAAAATTGCTCAAAAACATCTACGACCAGAAGCAAGCTGGCAGGGTATTCTTTTTATACTTAAAAGAAAAGTTGGAGATGTTGAATTATGTACAATCAGAGATAGATGATTGTATATTTTACAAGGACGAAATAATTTTCTGCTTTTATGTGGATGACAGAATAATGATTGGTCCCGATGAAAACAAGATTGACATAGAGATAAGGATGCTGAATAAAGAATGCAAGATCGAATAAAAAGGGCAAATAGAGGACTATTTAGGAGTGAATGTCAACTACAGAAATGACAAATCTATTGAATTGACGCAACCTCAATTGATAGATGATATTTTAAATGACCTACAGTTAACCGTAAAAGATTCAATTAGGGAAACACCTGCACTGTCATTGAAAATATTACACAGACATTTAGAAGAACTGGAAGCCAAAATCAATTGGAATTATAAGTCGGTTATAGGCAAATTAAACTACCTCGAAAAGAGTACCCGGCCCGATCTTGCGTATTCTGTACATCAATGCGCGAGATTTATGGAAACGCCCTGAAAGAGTCACGCAGAAGTAGTTGAACACATCAGAAGATGTCTACTGGGATCTAGGGAGAAAGGCCATATTCTGAAACCAAAGAAGAAACGATGTCTCAAAAATTACGTCGATGTGGATTTTTGTGGGAATTGGAGTACATTACGCGCACAAGAAGATGCATCAACTGCAAAATCCAGAACTGGATTCATCATTATGTAAATTTATGGTGAACTTTGTGGAAAGTCAAGAATTTCATGTGAAAACGGCGTATGGAGTTTCGGAAGAAAAATATTGTTATTCCCCGGATAGTAAACTTTATGGATTGGGACAGGGAATCGCGTGGTCTGGTCCAGGGTGGCTTTTATCTAGCGACACAATAGCAAAATGTAAGATGAAATCTTGTCTAGGAATGGAATATAAAAGCCCAACTACATCATTAAGGGTTAAAAAAAATCAGGACAAGTTCGTTGATGATACAGGATGTGGATGTAATCAGAAAACAATATCGAAAACAATTATGCAACAAGCCCAATTAAATTGTAAGTATCATAGCAAATATGTGGAAACAACAGGTGGAATGATAGCCGCAGATAAGTCTCATTTCTACCATATAGATTGGGAATTTAAAAATGGTATTCCAATCCCTAAAGAACCCCATCCTGATGACGCCATAAAGTTACAACAAATAGATGGATTTGACAGGGAGTTCAAAAAAATGCAAAATACAGATGAGCATAAAACGTTGGGTTGCTGGGTCAATCCATTAGGAAACAATAAAAAAGCGTTCCAACAAATGGAATCTTTCATGAGAAATTGGGTAAATCGAATGAAACATTCTCAACTACCTGCGAAATTAATACAAAAATCGTATGAATCTGAGTTGAAAAGTCAATTGAGATATTGTCTGCCCATCTATATGTTCACGAAACACCAGTGTGATGAGCTCATGAAAATTGTCAATCCTACTCTACTGCATGCGCATTATATTAATAGAAATTATCCCCGATCACTTCTGCAGGCAGGTGATCAATATGGAGGAATAAATGTGACTCACATATATGATTTGATGGGTATGGAAAAATTGAAGTTCTTGCTTATGCACTTGCGTCGGAAGGACACAACAGCAAAACTATTGGAAATAGAATTCCAAAAGATTCAATTAGAATGTGGATCGGAAACTCTGTTTTTTAATCTAGAGTATGAAAAATTTTCCCACTTAGTCACTGAATCTTGGTCAAAACATTTGTGGCAATATTATGACGATAGAGCAATTGAAATGGACGTGAGTTTGGAGATTACACAGGCAAAATAAAGGAAGAATGACAGATTTATAATGGATATATTGGTGAATAGTGGGGAGCTCTTAGACAAGGAATTAATAGGTATTAATAAATACAGGCAATATTTGGAAGTAATAATGTTGTCTGACATTGTGGATTTTCGGGGGCGTAGAATTTTGCAGGATATAAAAGGAGGTACCAATAGAAGAAAAAGTAAATTTGAATTTGCTAAGCAAGAACCGATAGCACTTTGGGCGAAATGGTGGACAAGTAAAGCGTGCCCCATTTTGGAAAAAAAACTTGGAAAGCAGCATTTAGGAGAAAATGAGAGACGAATTCAAGACAGGGAAGAATCGACTGCTATGACAATAGCTTGTGTAGACGAATCCAAAAGAAAAGTATTGATCCATATGCTACAACAAATACGTGATAGTTATGAGCCTCAA